>Ga0181530_10001771_pt1 | contig 26603 bp, 22 predicted proteins | sample PEATcosm2014_Bin_42_FD_119769 | JGI IMG/M metagenome (GOLD analysis project Ga0181530, IMG submission 119769) | Peatland microbial communities from MTU Mesocosm Facility, Houghton, MI, USA - PEATcosm2014_Bin10_60_metaG | ecosystem: Environmental > Terrestrial > Soil > Wetlands > Peat | place... | reverse complement strand
AGGCCAGCGACGACTGGTTGGGAGCCGTGCCCATCCCGGCCGGTCCCGACGTTCCCGCCGATGACGTGGCTGTAGTGGAGCTGAAGTTGCCCACCGCCGAAATCGGTGTGCGCATAATCGCCGACAGCGAGTCCAACTTGTATTGCGGCGTCTGCACCGATATGAAATAACTGACTCCGGTATTCCAGTCCAGCCACTGCGTGGGCGCCACCTGCCCGCTCGAAGAGAGCGAAATCAGCATGCTGTTGGTGACGTCTTTCTGCGTCAGCCCCACCAGGCCGGCCTTGGTGCGGTCCACATTCAGCCGGATCTCGGGATAGTCCACCACCTGGTGAATGTGCACGTCGGCCGCGCCGGGAATCCGCGCAATCTGCGCTTCCAGCCGCTGCGCAATTTCGTAGTTGGCCGCCGTGTTCCGCCCCACCACCTGCACGTCGATGGGCGCGGGCAGCCCGAAGTTCAGAATCTGGTTGGTGATGTTGGCGGCTTCAAAGAAGACGATCAGGTCGGGAAACTTCTCGTGCAGGCGCCTCCGCAACCGGTCGGTATATTCGGCCGTCGAGCCGTGGTTCTCCGGGTCCAGGGCGATCAGGATGTCGCCATCCGATACCCCGAGGTTCGGGCTGTCGCCGAACGCCAGGTTGATACCGGCCGGAATCCCAATATTATCGATGATGTCCCGCATCTCCCTCGCCGGAATCACGTCCCGGATTTCGCGCTCGATACTCGCAAAAATCTGCTCGGTCTGTTCGATCCGCGTGCCTGGGGGGGCTTGGGCATGCAGGCGCATCTGGCCGGAATCCACCGTCGGAAAAAAATCGCGTCCGATGAAAGACGCCAGCCCCAGCGAACAAGCGACAAAAATGCCGAACCCGGCCAGCACCCGTGCGCGGTGAACCAGCGACCAGTCGAGCAGCGCGGTGTAGGATACCCGCATCCGTTCAAACCGGCGGTGGAACACATAATGCACCTTCCAGATGGGGCCCTTGCCGCCCGCCGTTTCCCCGTGTTGGCCCTGCGCGTACAACTTCACTTCCGGCCGCAGCATGTAGTGCACCATGGTGGGAATCAGGGTGCGCGACAGGAAGTAGGAAGCCATCATGGCAAACACCACCGCCATCGCCAGCGGCGTGAACAGATACCGCGCCGCGCCGGTCAGCAGCAGCACCGGCACGAACACGATGCAGATGGAAAGCGTGGAGACGAAGGCCGGCACCGCAATCTGTTGGGCGCCGTCGAGCACGGCCCGCACCAGGGGCTTCTTCATCGCCATATTGCGATGGGTGTTCTCGATCTCCACCGTGGCGTCGTCCACCAGAATGCCCACCGCCAGCGCCAGTCCACCCAGCGTCATCACGTTGGTGGTGTGCCCCGTGAAGTTGAGGAAGATCAGCGAAACCAGGATGGAAAGAGGAATCGAGATGCAGACGATGATGGTGCTCCGCCAGCTTCCCAGGAAGATCAGGATCATCAGGCCGGTGAGGCAGGCGGCGGTAACCGCTTCCCGTACCACACCGTTGATGGCCGCCCGCACGAAGATCGACTGGTCGAACAGTTGCCGCACGTGAAGCGCCGGCGGGAGCCCCGCCAGAATCCGCGGCAGCGCCTTCTTCACATTGTTGACCACCGCCAGCGTGGAGGCCTTGCCGTTGCGCAGCACCGTCAGCAGCGCACCGCGGATTCCGTTGGTCCGCACGATGTTGGTCTGCACGGCATAGCCGTCGCGCACCTGCGCCACGTCTCCCAGAAAAACCGTCGCGCCGTTCACCACCTTCATCGGCATGGCGTTGAGGTCGCTCAGAATCCGCGGGCTGCTATTCACCTTGATCTGGTAGTCCCGGTCGCCGATCTTGGCGCTGCCGGCCGGAAGAATCAGACTCTGGTTGTTTAACGCGGTTGAGACGTCGGTGGGCGAAAGCCCGCGGGAGTAGAGCGCATCCGGGTTCAGATCCACCATCACCATCCGGGTCTTGCCGCCAAAGGGCGATGGCACCGCGGCGCCCTGGATGGTGGCCAGCGGCGTGCGGATAAACTGCTGGCCCAGGTCATAGAGTTCCTGCTCGCTCAACGTGTCGCTCTGCAGGCCCAGTTGCAGGATGGGGACGCTCGAAGCGTCGTACTTGATGATGCTCGGCGGCGTGGTGCCGGGCGGGAAAATCCGCAGCAGCGTCTGCGCGATGGCCGTGACTTGCGCAAGCGCCACTTCCACTTTGGCGTTCGGTTGGAAGTAGACGCGCGTGACCGAAATTCCGGTGTAGGATTGCGATTCGATGTGCTCGATGTCGTTCACCGTAGTGGTCATGGCCCGCTCGAAGATGGTCACCATGCGCTTTTCCATCTCTTCGGGCGAGAGCCCGCTGTAGGTCCACAATACGCTGACCACCGGAATATCGATGTACGGGAAGATATCCACCGGCATTGTGATGATCGCAGTGACGCCCAGAATGGCGATCAGCATCGCCACCACGACGAAGGTATAGGGACGCCGTAAGGCTAATCGGACTATCCACATGGAGGATTCGACCGGCTTGGGTTACTTGGCGCCAGGTTCCAGACGCTTATCCCTATGATAATCGAACGCTGGAAATTCCGGGAAGACGCCGCCGCAGCAGGGCCGGCTAGCCCTTTCGGGCCATCGGCGCGAACGACAGGGTCACCGCCCTCCATCCGCTTTCCTACCGCCGCCGACGCGCCACTGTCCTCGATTACAATACGATTTGTGCGTGCCATCCAGACCCCGGACTCACCTTCTTCACCACCTTGCCGGCAGACGGTCCAACGATGACTGACGCACCGCTCGACGCCAGGCCTCTGCTGCTGCACCAATTCTTCGACCACGCCGCCCGGCGCTGGCCTGGGAGGATCGCCGTCGAGGTTCCGCCCGACAGCGGCCGCCCCGTTCGCAGCTTCACTACCTACGCGGAACTGGCTCGCGAGGCCCACCAGATCGCCGCGCTGCTCGGCGCCATGGTTACCGGCGAGTGTGTCGTCGCCATCCTGCTGCCGCGCCAGTCCCACCACCTGTATGCCGCCCAGCTCGGCGTCCTCCACGCCGGCGCAGCCTATACCTGTATCGATCCGGCTTTTCCCGACGCGCGCATTCGCGAGATCCTGGAAGACTCCGCCGCGGTCGCCCTGTTCACCGACGGCGCGGGCCTGGAACGCGCCCGCACCGGCCACTTCGGCGCAGCCCCCCGGTTCGACGTCACGGCCGCGCTCGCACCCGCCGGTCCACCGCCGCCGCCGGCCTGGCTTACGCCCGAGAGCCTGGCTTACACCATCTACACTTCCGGGACCACCGGCCGCCCCAAGGCGGTCATGATTGAGCACCGCAGCATCTGCAACCTGGTGGCTTCCGACCTGGATGAATTCCACCTCGCGCCCGACGCGCGCGTATCCCAGAATTCCTCCTCTGCCTACGATTCCTCAGTCGAAGAAATCTGGCTGGCCTTCCCGGCGGGCGCCACCCTGGTGGTGATGGATGAGGAAACCTCCCGCCTCGGCCCCGACCTGGTCGGCTGGCTGCGCCGCGAGCGCATCACGGTCTTCTGCCCTCCGCCCACGCTGCTGCGCGCCATCGGCTGCGAGAATCCTCAAGCCGAGCTGCCCGAACTCGACCTGATCTATATGGGTGGCGAGGCCCTGCCGCAGGACATCTCCGACCTCTGGGCCGCCGACAAACTCATGGTCAACGATTGGGGACCTACCGAATGCACCGTCAGCACCACGCGCGCCGCCATGCGCGCGGGCTCGCCGGTGCACATCGGCAAGCCCATCCGCGGCGTCCAGGCCTGGATTCTCAACGACTCGCTCGATGAAGTTCCCGACGGCCAATGGGGCGAACTGGTAATCGGCGGCGTGGCCCTGGCCCGCGGCTATTGGAACCGCCCCGAGCTCACCGCCGAGAAGTTCCCCGTGCATCCCCGGCTGGGACGCATCTACCGCTCCGGCGACCTGGCCCATCGCGATTCCGACGGCAACCTGCATTGCCATGGCCGCATCGATTCCCAAGTCAAGATTCGCGGCTACCGCGTGGAGCTGGAGGAGATTGAAGCGCACCTGGCCGCCTGTCCCGGTGTGCACGCCGCCGCCTGCCGAATCCAGGACGACGGTGGCCAGCCCACGCTGGTGGCATTTCTGATTCCCTCGGATCCGGCAACGCCCCCATCGCCCGACTCGCTCAAAATGATTCTGCGGGAAATCGTTCCCTCTTATATGGTGCCAGCGCGTTTCGGCTCGCTCGCCCAACTGCCGGTCACCGTGGGAGGAAAGCTCAACCGCGCCGCGCTTCCTCACCTGGATCCACCCGCCGCTGCCGCCGAATCCGCCGCTTCCCCGCCCCGCGACTCCATGGAGAGCCTGCTGGCCGGCGCCTTTGGCGAAATCCTCGGCCTGCCGCAAGCCGTTTCCATCCACGACGATTTCTTCGCCTCTCTGGGTGGCGATTCCCTGCGCGCCGCGCAGCTCGTTACGCGGCTCCGCCACCTTACGCCCGCCACTCCGGTAGCCGTCCGCGACGTCTACGAAACCCGCACCGTGGCGGGGCTGGCCGCGCGCATGCGCGCGGCGCCGCCCATGGCGCCCGCGCCGGCCGAAAAGAGAACGGCCGTCCTTCGGCGCGGCGGCCGCCCCTTTTTCTCGACCGTCGTCCAAGCCGTCTGGCTGCTGCTGACCTTTGCCGTGGTGGCAGCAGGCGCTTATTACATCGTCTTCGAAGTCGCGCCGCGCCTCGCCCGCGGCCTGGGTATCTTCCCGCTGCTCCTGCTGGCGCCCGCGGTATTCTTCGCCGGCCTGGTGGTCTATGGTTTCCTGGCGGTGGCCGTTTCCGCATTGGCCAAGCGTGTCCTAGTAGGCGCCTACCGCCCGCTGCGGGAGCCCGTTTGGGGAAGCTTCTACGTTCGGAATTGGATGGTCCAGCGGCTCACGCGCGCCATATCCTGGTGGCTCATCGAGGGCACCGAATTTCAGCTTGCAGCCCTGCGCGCGCTGGGCGCCCGCATCGGCCGGCGCGTCCACATCCATCGCGGCGTCCACCTGAGCCAAGGAGGCTGGGATCTGCTCGAAATCGGAGACGACGTCACCGTCGCCCAGGACGCCTCGCTCGGCCTGGTGGAACTCGACGCCGGCCACATCGTGGTCGCACGCGTCTCCCTGGGCGACGGCTCGACCGTCGACATCCGCGCCGGTGTCGCCGGTGGCGCGCGTATGGGCCCCGGCGCGTGGCTGACCGCTCTCTCCTGGCTTCCGCCCGGCGCCGCTGTCCCGGCCGGCGAACGCTGGGACGGCATCCCCGCCCGCCCCGCCGGCCACGCCCCGCCCGTGCCCGCCGTCACCGAACACGAGCGGACGCTGTCTCCGTTCTGGCACGGCCTGTGGATGGTCCTGGCCCGCTATGGCATCGGCACGCTGCCCGTCCTCAACCTGGAGTTGCTGGCGCTCCTGGCGGTGGTGGTCCTCGAAGTCGACGCCGACCGCCTCACCGTCTGGCTGCGACAACCCTCCGCCGAGTTCACGCCGTTCCTGCTGGTGATCGTGATGGCGTCGCTCTCCGTGCCGCTCTCGCTCCTGCTCGAAGCCCTCATCATGCGAATGCTGGGGCGCGTGCCGGAAGGCGTCATCAGCCGCTGGAGCCCGTCGTATATCCGCATCTGGCTCAAGCCCGGCATCCTTTACTCAGCCGGGGAATGGCTCAGCGGCACGCTCTTCTGGCCCCTCTGGCTGCGCCTCGCCGGCATGCGCATCGGGCCCGGATGCGAGATCTCGACCATCCTCGACGTGGTTCCGGAACTGGTCGAGATCGGCCCCGAGTGCTTCTTCGCCGATGGTATCTATGTGGCTGGTCCGCGCATCTACCGCGGCACCGTCACGCTGACCCGCACCCGCATCTCCAAGAACACCTTCCTCGGCAATCACGCCGTGGTCCCCTCCGGCCAGTCGCTCCCCGAGAACGTTCTGCTCGGGGTCTCGACCGTGGCCGACGACGCGCTCGTCCGCACCGGCACTTCCTGGTTCGGCCACCCACCTTTCGAGCTGCCCGTGCGGGAAGTCGTAACTGTCGACCGGAGTCTCACTTACGACCCATCCTTCATCCGTTACTGGAACCGCGTTTTTTGGGAACTGCTGCGCTTCGCGCTACCCGCCGCACCGACCATCGCAGCGGTGCTCTGGTTGCAGGCCATCGCCATGGTGGAACCCGTCACTCCGTGGCCGGCGCTGCTGTTCTGGCGCGTTCCGCTGGTCACCTTCGCCGCCGGCGCCGCGCTCAGCCTTCTGGTGCTGATCCTCAAGTGGGGGCTGCTGGGCCGCGTCCGTCCCGGGCAGCATCCCCTATGGTCGTGCTGGTGCAGCCGCTGGGATTTCCTCTACGTCGCCTGGGCCCTCTATTCCCGCGGCGCCCTGGCCTCCTTGGAAGGCACCCTGCTGCTGTCCTGGTATCTGCGCGCCATGGGCGTCAAACTCGGCAAGCGGGTGGTGCTGGGCGCCGGCTTCTCCCAGGTGGTCGATCCCGATATGCTCACCATCGAAGACGACGCCACCGTCAGCAGCACCCTCCAGTCCCACACCTTCGAGGACCGCGTGCTCAAAATCGACCGCGTGGTGATCCGCCGCGGCGCAACGCTCGGCACCAACACCGTCCCGCTATACGGCGCCGATATCGGCGCCGGCACGCACGTGGCCCCGCACAGCGTGATCATGAAGCACGAGCATTTGCTTCCCAACCTGCGCTACGAAGGCGCGCCTACGCGGCTGGAATAGGGGCTGGAATAGGGACAGCCTGTTTCCCGTTTTTCGAGAGGCTGGCGCGACCAGCCCCTTACAGCGGCGCTATCCTTTTGGAGGTGGGCAGGAACTTGGAAACGTGTCACAGGTTTTCTCAAAGCGACCGAAAAATCGCGCAGTTCAGGCTGACCCGTTTTCCCCCGTTTTCCCCCCGATCGTCCCTTCCACCGGCAAACCGTTCGATCTGACCAGCAGTCGGATCTATGAGCTCGTTGACCTTCCCTGACGTCGCAGATCCGCGGCCGCTGCAATCCCTCGGCGGGTAGTGGCAGACCCGCCTGGTCTGCGCAGGTTTCCCTGGACCCGCATTCCCGGAGTGAACTCAACGAGAATTCAAGCGCGAAGCAGGCCGGCCAGGGGGCCGGCCGCGGACCAGGGGGTCCGCCCTCCTATTTTGCCACTTTCGCTGCTTCCCCCAGCCCCACCAGCGCCACGCCCAGCAGAATCAGCCCGAGCCCCGCCATCTTGCGTCCGGTGAAGAATTCGCGGAAGAACAGGCGCGCCCACAGGACCGTCCAGATGTATCCCAGCGAGACCATCGGGTACAGCACCGTAAGCTGTCCCCCGCGCAACCCCGCCGCATAGATCACCGACGAGCCCAGATACAGCACCACGCCAAACACCAGCCGCCCGTTCAGGAAACTGAGCAGGCCGCCGTCGAGGCGCCCCGCGCCCATCTTCAGAAACACCGCGCCAAACGAGCCCACCACGCCGGCCAGAAACACCAGCAGGATCGATTTCACCAGCACCGGGTTCACTTCCTGCGCCCTCCGCCGCCCAGCACCGCTACGCCCACCACAATCGTGGCAATCCCCAGGTTCTTGTAAAGGTTGGGAGTGTCGTGCAGCAGCCAGTAGGAAGCCAAGGTCACCCACACGTAAGTCAGCGCGATGATCGGATACAGCATCGATAACTCGCCCTCGCGCAGCGCCAGCACCATGGCCAGCGTGAAGACGCCGTACAGAGCATATCCCGCGATCAGCGGCACGTCCGTCGCCAGTCCCACCAGGCTGGGCACGAAATGGCCCGGGCTCATGCCGATCTTGATCAGGATCTGCGCCGCCGCGCCGAACACCGTGCACACCGCCACCAGGATCGCCGCTTTGCGCCGCGCCGCCGCCACATCCGGTGAAATATTGGATTTCGAACCTGTCACAGGCACCCTGAAGGCCGTCCGGGCCGGCTTCGCTCGCCAGCCTCAAAACAGAATACCAGGGATTCACGATAAAATGAGGATCTGTGGATCAAGACAACGTAATTGTGACCGAAGGCGATCAGGAGGGGCGACCCGGACCCGTCGCCCAGCCGGAAGTTCCCGAACACCACCACCGCCATCAACGCGGCTTCATCGCCGAGTGGACCGTGACCATCATCCTCCTGCTGTTCGGCACCACTTCCCTGATTCAGGCCTACGTCATCCCGACCGGCTCCATGGAGGACACCCTGCTGGTAGGCGACCACCTGCTGGTCGACAAGCTGGCCTATGCTCCTGCCGGCGGCTCCATTTCCAGCCGCCTGCTGCCCTACACCGGCCTGCACCGCGGCGATATCATCGTCTTCCGCTACCCCGTCGACATCCGCCAGACTTTCGTAAAGCGCTGCATCGGCATTCCCGGGGACCACCTCCGCCTCGTCAACAAGCAACTCTACCTGAACGGCAGGTTCGTCGAGGAACCGTACGTCTACCACAAGACCGATTATTTCGATCCCTACCGCGACGATTTTCCCCTGCCCAACATCCGCTCTTACAGCGACGCACGCGACATGATGGAGCACCACGTCGACAACGGCGAGCTGGTGGTGCCGCCCGACAGCTACTTCGCCATGGGCGACAATCGCGATTCCTCTCTCGACAGCCGTTATTGGGGCTTCGTGCCGCGAGCCAACATCATCGGCAAACCGCTCATCATCTATTGGTCCTACGACGCCTCCACGGAAGATCTCACCGACTCGTCGATCAGCCCCAGGCATATTCTCGACCTCCTGGAGCACTTCCCCACCAAGACGCGCTGGCGCCGCACGCTGCAGTTGATTCACCCGTACCCGCTCAAATAAATGAATCGCCATCACTACGGTCTGATTCTCGCCGGAGGCCGCGGAACGCGCTTCTGGCCGCGCAGCCGCCGGAACTCCGCCAAACAGGTCCTCAACGTCGTCGGGGAGCGCTCTCTGATCCAGGCCACCGTGGAACGTCTGGCGCCGGTCATTCCACCCGAGCGGCTCTGGATCCTCACCAACCAGCATCTGCGCGACGAAATCGTCCGCCAGCTTCCCGAAATCCCGCCCAGCCAGGTGCTCGCCGAGCCGGCCCCGCGCAATACCGCGCCCGCCATCGGCCTCGCCGCCCACATTCTCCAAGCGGCCGACCCGGATGCCGTGATGGGCGTCTTCCCCGCCGATCACGTGATCTCCAAGCCCTCCGTTTACCGCGCCGTGCTGCGCGCCGGATTGAAGGGCGCCGCCGCCGGCCACCTGATGGTGATCGGAATTCAGCCCCGCTGGCCCGAGACCGGTTACGGATACATCGAATTCCCGCGCGGCACCACGGCGGGCGGAAGCGCGGCGCTGGCGGTGAAGCGCTTCCACGAAAAGCCCGCACTGGCCAAGGCCCGCCGTTACCTGGCCGCCGGCAATTACTATTGGAATTCCGGCATGTTTTTCTGGCGCGCCGGCGTCCTGCTCCATCAGCTTCGCCTCCACCTTCCCAAAACCGCCGCCATCCTGGCCTCGCTGCCGCCCGTCGCCTCACCCCGCTTTGCTTCGCGACTGGCCCGATCCTTCCCCTTGTGCGACAACATCTCGATCGATTACGCGGTGCTGGAGAAAGCCTCCATTGTCCGCGGAATTGCCGCCGGCGATTTCGGGTGGAACGATGTGGGAAGCTGGAATGCCGTTTACGAGCTGCTCGGCCGCGACTCGAGCGGCAACGTTTTGCCGCGCGATTCCTTCGTGCTGGACGCTCACAACAATTTCGTCGACGCGCGCGGCAAGGCTATCGCGCTGCTGGGTGTCGACGACCTGATCGTGGTGGATACTGCCGATGCCCTGCTGGTAGCCCGCCGGGACCGCGCCCAGGAAGTCGGCGATATCGTCAAAGCCCTGGAAAAAGCCAACCGCCACGACCTGCTGTAGGCGAGTAGGACAGACGATCGGGGTTTGTCGTCTTTCAGCCAGTGTGCCCGGGCGAGGGCCTGACAGACGACACAAACCGATCGTCTGTCCCACCCGGCAGCCGATCCACCCTCCGTAGCGCCGGAAACAGCCAAGCCCACACGGCTACCACCACGATGGTGCCGATGCCACCATACACCACCGCCCGAACGGTGCCGAACCACTGCGCCGTGAGGCCCGATTCGAATTGCCCCACCTCATTCGATGCCCCAATGAAAATCATATTCACCGCGCTCACGCGGCCGCGCATTTCATCCGGCGTGCCGAGCTGGATCACGGTGTGGCGGATGATCACGCTGACCATATCCAGCGCGCCCAACGCCGCCAGCGCGGCGAGCGAGACCGCCAGGTTCCGCGAGAGTCCGAAGACGATGGTGCAGATGCCAAAGCCCAGCACGCACGAAAGCATTGTGACTCCCGCGCGGCGGCCGATCGGCCGGTGGGCCACCAGGATCGCCATGAGGATGGCGCCGGCGCCCGGCGCGGCCCTCAGGATGCCGAGCCCCGTGGCGCCGATGGAGAGGATCTCTTTCGCGTAGACCGGCAGCAGCGCCACCGCGCCCCCCAGCAGCACCGCGAACAGGTCCAGAGAGATGGCCCCCAGAATCAGTTTGTCGCGCCAGATGTAGCGCAGGCCGTCCAGCACCGCTCCAAGCGACGCCGCGCCGCGCGGCCGTGGCGGCGCCTTCACGCGCGTCTTCGCAATCAGCAACAGGCCGGTGAGATAGGCCGTTCCCGCCGCCACATAAACCGGAACCGGCGTTCCCGTGAAAGCGTAGAGCAGGCCGCCGGCCATGGGACCGCTGATCAGGGCCGCCTGAAAAATGGACGACGACCACGCCACCGCGTTCGGAAAATGCTCTTCGGCCACCAGTTGCGGCAGGTAGGCCTGCCCGGTGGGCATGTTGAACGCGCGCACCGCCCCGTTCAGCAGCAGCGCCGCGTAGATCGGCCAGACCGTTGTCAGGCCGCGCAGGGCGAGCGCCACCAGCAACGCCGAGCACATGGAGAAAGCGAAGTAACAGGTTTGCAGGATGCGCTTGCGAGGGACGCGGTCGGCCGTGTGGCCCGCCACCAGGAACAGCAGCATCCCGGGAAGAAACTGCGCCAGCCCGACGAAGCCCAGATCGAGCGGCCGCCTGGTGAGGCTGTAGACTTGCCAGGCCACCGCGACCGATTGCATTTCCGACGCGGCCGTGGTCAGGTAGCGCGCGATCATGAAGTAGCGGAAGCTGGGATATTGAAACGCGACGCGGGCCTGCGGCATGGCACTGGGCTAATGCTTGCGGAGCTTGGCGGCGAATTTCTCGCGGAACTTCTTCAGTTTGGGCGACACCACAAAGGAGCAGTAGGGCTGTTGCGGATTATTGCGGAAGTACTCCTGGTGATAGTCTTCGGCGATGTAGAACTCCGTGGCCGCGCGCAGATCGGTCACAATCGGCCGGGAAAACAGGCCCTGGTGGTCGAGTTCCGCGATTATCTGTTCGGCGGTCTGGCGCTGCGCGTCGCCGTGAAAGAAGATCACGGATCGGTATTGCGGTCCGGCGTCGTTGCCCTGGCGGTCGCGCGACGTCGGGTCGTGCGTGGCGAAGAAGACTTCCAGAATCTCGCGGTATGTGGTCACCGCGGGATCGAATGTCACCTGTACCACCTCAACGTGCCCGGTGGTGCCCGTGCAAACGGAGCGGTAATCGGGGTTCGCCAGATGGCCGCCCATGTACCCGGATTCCACCGCCAGCACCCCTTGCATTTCGTCGTAGACGGCTTCCAGGCACCAGAAGCAGCCGCCACCCAGCGTTGCGGTCTCGGAAGTTGCCATTCCTTTCACTCTACACCCGGGACCAACGAAGACAGGCCGGCCGGAATTTCTCAGAGAAAAGCAGGCCGGCCGGGGGGCCGGCCGCGGACCAGGGGGTCCGCCCTCCTGTCAACGCAACATTTCAGGAGGGCGGTCCCCCTGGACCGCGGGCGACCCCCTGGTCGCCCATCCCACACTGGACCATCGATATCCACTAGCCTCCGTAACCAGCCCCGCCCGCACCGGGTTCGCTTCGATGTAGTCTCGAATCTTCTCGAACTCCTGCGCATTCCGCACCGTGCGGTCATAGGTCTCCTCCTGCCAGAACGGGTTGCCTGTTAACGCCAACATCGCGTTAGCCCGCTTGGCCGTGATGCCTTTCAACGATCTCGTCAGCCTGGGCAAGGGCACACCCGGGGTAGCCAGCAAATGAACGTGGTTTGGCATGACTGCGAAGGCATGTAAGGCATAGTGCCCGAGGATGCCGGCGTTGTACTGGATGGCTTCTACGATCATGTCCGCAATGGCCGGTTGCCGAAGGTAGAGCGGACCTTCTCGGGCTTCGTCCAGCAATCGATCCATAGTGGCAAATGCCTGTCCCGAAGTGACCGTTTCCGCCGGAAACGCACGGTGGCGCGGCAGGGTGCCGTAGAGCCTCCATGTGAGGAACACGGATCGGTCTGTTTGGTAGACGTGAGGAAGGCGCCGGCGGTAGAGAGTCATACCAGAAGTAGTTTCTTGGGCCGGCAGGACTTCTCAGAGAAAAATAGGCCGGCCGGGGGGGGCCGGCCGCGGACCAGGGGGTCCGCCCCCCTGAGGCGCCGCAACTTATAGCGAAAAATGAGGTTTAATAAGACAGAGGGTAAGAGATGCGTCGTAATGCACTGCGGATGCTGAGTTGCGTGGTGTGTCTGTCCGCCTTCGCCGGAATCGCGGTTTACGCCAAGAAAACCGCTGCCGTATCCGTCAATTTCTCCAAACAGATCGCCAGGAACGACCGGATGGTGCAGGCCCTCAACCGTCTCACCTTCGGCGCGCGCCCCGGCGACGCCGAACAGGTCCGCAAAACCGGGCTCAAGAAATGGATCGACCTGCAACTCCATCCCGAGCGCATCCCCGAAAACCCGGTGCTGGCGGAAAAGCTGAAGCCTTTCGACACCCTCACCATGCCCAGCAACGAACTGGTGCGCAGCTATCCAGCACCGGAGATCGTCCGCCAAATGGTCGCCGGCACGATTCCGTTTCCCACCGACCCCGATCGCCGCATGATGATTCAGCGCCTGGTAGCGCGCGACGAAAAGCGCCGGGCTTCCGGCGGTCAGGGCGCCCCACCGCCGCCGCCCGGCGCCCAGCCGCTCACCGACCTCCTGGCGCAACCGCAGATCCGCGTGCTCCGCACCGGCACGCCGCAGGAACGCCTGGCGATGTTCCAGTCGCTCGCCCCCGACAAGCAGGACGACGTGATTGCCGCGCTGCCCGCGGGCATTCGCCAGGCCTTGTTTGCCGCCGCTCCGCCGGACGTGCGCCGCAAAATCGAAATGTCCGCCGGTCCCGCCCAGGTGGTGGCGCGCGACCTGATGGAAAGCAAGATCCTCCGCGCCGTCTACAGCAGCCGCCAGTTGGACGAGGTGCTGGCCGATTTCTGGTTCAATCACTTCAACGTCTTCCTGGATAAGGGCGCCGACCGCTACCTCATCACCGAATACGATCAGGCAGCCATCCGGCCGCACGTGCTGGGCAAATTCCGCGACCTGCTGGAAGCCACCGCCAAGAGTCCCGCCATGCTGTTTTTCCTCGACAACTGGCAGTCCGTGGGAGCTAACCTGCCCCTGCCGCGCGGCCCCAACGCCTTGCGCCGCGGCCTGAATGAAAACTACGGCCGCGAGCTGCTGGAACTGCACACCCTGGGCGTGGATGGCGGCTATTCGCAGAAAGACGTCACCGAAGTGGCCCGCTGTTTCACCGGTTGGAGCATTGATCGGCCGCAGCTTGGCGGCAGTTTCCTATTCACCCCGCGCCTGCACGACCGCGGCGAAAAAACCGTGCTGGGCGTGAAGATCCCGGCCGGCGGGGGCATCGAGGACGGCGAAAAGGTGCTCGATATCGTGGCGCGCCATCCGGCCACCGCGCACTTCATTTGCAAAAAGCTGGCACAGCGCTTTGTGGCCGACGATCCGCCGCCCGCGCTGGTGGAGCGCATGGCGCAGACCTTCCTCAAGTCCGACGGCGATATCCGCGCCGTGCTGCGGACCATGTTCGATTCCAGGGAATTCTGGTCGGAGGGCGCCTTTCGTTCGAAAATGAAGTCGCCGCTCGAGATGGTGGTGAGCGCCGTGCGCGCTTCCAATGGCAACGTCGATTTCGCCACCGGGCTGGTGAACCAGGTGGCGCAACTGGGCGAGCCGCTCTACCGCAAACAGGAACCCACCGGCTATTCCAACACCGGCAACGAATGGATGAACTCGGCGGGATTGATGGCGCGCATGAATTTTGCGCTGCAACTGGCGTCCAACAAGGTGCCCGGCGTCAAGGTGGAAAAACCGGAGAACAGCGCCGGCATCGCGCTCGGTTCGCCGGAGTTTCAAAAGAAGTAGCCGGGCAAGTGAGTTCCGTGAGGGGAATATTTATGACCAATCGTCGCATTTTTCTTCGCAATTCGGCGCTGGCGATGGTGGGAGCCGGCACGGCGCCGCTGTGGCTCCAGCGCGCGCTCTATGCCAAGGACGCTCCATCGCCGCGCAAGAAAATACTGGTCGCCATCTTCCAGCGCGGCGCCGCCGACGGCCTCAACGTGGTGGTGCCCCACGGCGAAAAGGCCTACTACGCGCTGCGCCCCACCATTTCCATCCCGCGCCCCACGGCGGCCGCCGACAAGCGCGACGATGCGGCCATCGATCTCGACGGCTTCTTCGGGTTCCACCCCGCGCTCGCGCCCCTGAAGCCGCTCTTCGACCAGGGCCACCTGGCGGTGGTCGACGCCGTTGGCTCGCCCGACCCCACGCGGTCGCACTTCGACGCGCAGGACTACATGGAATCGGGCACGCCCGGCCTGAAATCGACCACCAGCGGATGGATGAACCGCGCGCTCCCCACGCCCGAAGGCAAGCCTTCGCCGATGCGCGCCGTGGCCCTGGGCCCGCTGCTGCCGCGCGCCATGCGGGGCGCATCGCCGGCCATCGCCCTGCAATCCATCGGCGGTTTCCAGGTGCAAAATCCCGAAGCCGCCATGGAATTCGAAAAGATGTACGAGAACGCCAAGGATCCCGTGATTCAGGCCACCGGCCGCGAGACCTTTGAAGCCATGAACATGCTGCAATCCATCCAGCGGCAGGCCTACACGCCGGCCGCGGGAGCGCAGTATCCGAATGCGCCGCTGGGCAGCAGCCTGAAGCAGATCGCGCAATTGATCAAGGCCGATGTCGGTATGGAGATGGCCTTTGCCGACATCAACGGCTGGGACCACCACGTCAACGAAGTCGGCCAGAAGTCCTCGGAAGGCCAGCTTGCCAATCTGTTGCGCCAGTACGGTCAAGCGCTGGCCGCCTTCTGGGCCGACATGGGCGATCGCATGAACGACGTGGTGCTGGTCACCATGTCGGAATTCGGCCGCACCGCGCATGAGAACGGCAATCGCGGCACCGACCATGGGCACGCCAACAATATGTTCGTTCTGGGCGGCGGCGTAAAAGGCGGCAAGGTTTACGGCCAGTGGCCGGGTCTTGAAAAGGAGCAACTCTACGAAGCCCGCGACCTGGCGCTCACCACGGACTTCCGCGATGTCCTGGGCGAACTGGTGTCCCGCCACATGGGCAACCCAACGTTGCATGGCGTCTTCCCCGGCTACGACCCGAAGTCCCTGGGATTGGTCTAGTTGGGCCAGTTCCGGCGATGTGGCGCACGCACTCCTGCGTGCCGTGTCGAGACTCGCCTCAACACTTCTTGCGCGTGTGCGAATCGCACCCCCCAGTTCCCGCGTTATAATTCAAACATCTGCGATGCGGATGTGGCGGAATTGGCAGACGCGCTGGATTTAGGTTCCAGTTCCCGCGAGGGAGTGAAGGTTCAAGTCCTTTCATCCGCACCAATCACAAAACAAAGGGCTTGTTGGTTTCAGGCGATTCGGTGAAATCAGCAGGAGTCAAGTCAAAAGTCCAGTCATTCTCCGGCTACTTCACCCGGCGGAGCTTGGCCGCGCGTTCCCGCTTTCGCTGCTGGAAGTACTCCGTCAGCTTGTCCGCCGCGTTCCCGATGTCGCCTTCATCGGTGATGTTGTAGCGGTCAAAGACTGAGCGCGTCTTGTGGCCGGAAATCTCCATCGCAACCACGTCCTGAATGCCCGCGCGCTTCATGTTTCTGATGGCAGACCGGCGGAGATCATGGAATAGTAGACCGGGCAATCCCGCGCGTTCGCACGCATCGGCCCAGCCTTCAAGGTGCGCTCCCACCGGCATAGTGCGGGAGTTGAAGACCCACGGGCAGCCCGCCGGTTGCTGTTCCTGCTGGAATTTCAACCACCGCCCCATGTCGCCATAGATTGGTAGGCAGCGCGGCTTCTTCGCTTTCGTCTGCCCGGCTGCGAGGCGAATCAATCCCGCATCGAAGTCAACCTGCTCCCATCGAACCTTGCGAAGCTCGCCTTTGCGCCCGCCAACGTGGTAGCCACAAACGTACAGCGCCTTGAGACGGACGGGCAGTTCCGTCAGCAGTTTTTCGTATTGCTCCGGTTCCAGGAATCCTTGCCGCGCGTTGTCTTCTTCGAGTTTGGGAACGTAAGGCGCGCGGCGGACCAGTGGCGGGTCTTCGCGCACCGCAAGCGTGAAGGCGCGGCGGATGATACTCAACTCCCGGTTAATCGTGGAATCGGCAGCGCCCGCGCTTCGCCGGTCTTCGATGTAGGCGCGAATCTGCGCGGCGGTGATGCGCGATGCCTGAAGCCTGCCCAGCGTGTTTTCAATATGCGCCCGGTAGCGCCATTCCACCGTTACCAGATCGCGCCGCTTGCGGAGCCGATAATCCGCAAGCACCAAAGTGCAAAGATCGGCAAGCGTGGCGGTACTGGGTGTCAAATCGCGGCCAGTGGTGAGATTGGCCAGCCGCTGCTTGAGCTGGTTTTCCGCCTGCTCGCGGTCGGTGGAGCGGCTGCTCTCCGAGATCTTCCGCCCATGATCGTAGAATTGGAAATACCAGATTCGCCCAACGCGAAACAGTGAACCGCACCCGCGCGTCCGTCGCTTTCTCATCGCGGCCATATTAATCCACCTGCTTGCGGTTTGCAATCCAGGCGTCAAGGGCATCCCGATCAATCAACCGACGTCGCCCTTCCCGCAGAGACGGCAGCTTGCCAGAAACCGCAAGCCTGTAAACCTGCGTGGCACTCAGCGACAGGTACTCCGCCGCGTCTTCGATGCTGTATAGGCGCTTGTGTTCGCGCGCCTGCATCGCTGCAATTTTCAGCGCTACCCGGTCAGCGATGAGATCGACCAAGCCTTCAAATGGGCTTTCCATTTTCTGCTCCCGATTCTTTTGGCTTGCCCTTCGCCTTTGACCCAGGGCTTCGGGTCACCCGGCCAGTCTGAAAACTCCACTGCGCCACACATTATTCGGTCAACCCGCTTCGCGTGCTGACCTGAGAGCGAATCGCAAAAAACGAAACTGCTCGCGCCCGGCTGTGGCGTCCGCCGCGCCACGCCGAAGGCAACTCGAAATCACTTGCGAACAATCGACCAGATGTAAACCAACAATTCAGCATTTAGGGTTACTGGGTCTAGTATCAGTGAAGATTCGGCATTTTGAACCAGAGTAGCAACGTAGTTATCTGGTCGAAATCTGCCACTTTTGCCGTGGTCGAAAACTACATCGGCACTGCTTGGCAATCCAATAAACATTGCTATTTCACCGTGGTTGATTTTGCCTGTCTTTTCCGTGGTCGGGAGTGACCCTTTTTCGCCTTACTCAATTTACGCTTTTCGACCACGGTGAACTCTCCGCCAATCGCTGTTCTTGCATCCAACACTTTCGGCCAGCCGGCCGGGTCTGTCACTCGATAAAGATTCGGAGTGACGTGGTTATCGCTTTTCCGTGTCCCGGCGCGTTTTTCAATTAGTCCCAGGCCAATGGCGGACTTCAGTACCTTCTTGACGCGGTAGAGCGATAGCCCGGTGAGACTGCGGAATACCGTGCCGCTGATTTCCGTCCACTCCACGTGATGCCCAATGCTCAAACCAGCGACCACCGAAACCACCGCCGATAGGTCCGGGTTTCCGCGCGTCAACCTGGGCATCTGGCGAAAATAAACCGGGACGCCATCAAGTAACGTGTCCACACGCGAAGCCCAGTTAGCAGTACCGGGCCGCAGAATGCCTAAGTAGTTCAGGGCTTCCCTTTGCTGGCCCAGGTGCCCGCTGTCCAAACACTCAATCAGCGGCGACAACTGCTCGTCTGTTGCTTGGCCCTGTTGGATAAGGGCAGTAAGTACCTGCGCCGCCAGTTTCGCCGTAGGATTCACCCGCAGGGCTCTGCGCGGCGTAGCTACCTGTTGCGACATAACCGTGACTCCAGCAATTGACGCCGAATAGTCTTCGCAACTCCCGCGAGTTTCACGGTGCGCAGCGGGTTCACTCCTCCGCCGCGACTTGTTCCCATGGCCGTAGGATGCCAAGGTCACGAGCCAGTGTTTCCGGGTCTACGTCCGTTTGTACGATGTGATGGTGGTACACATCCACTATATAAAAACGGCCTACCTGCAATTCCGTCTTAGAGCTGCGGGAAGCTCGAAGGTGCTGCCCATCGTGACGTAGTCGCCGCTGAATGCGCTGATTTAGCGTCCGGGGTGTTAGTAACAACCGAGTACTGAGTCTCTTAGTCATGATACTTCAAACTTACGGCGAAATGAGCGGATAGTCAACCAGAGAATTTCCAATTGATTGAAGTTTCGAGTCATCCGTTGTTGAAGATCTATGCCGCCTTTCCGACTTCAACGAGTGCGGAACTGCACCACCTGAAGGAAAAAAGGAATCTTCAACGGTTGAAGATCGCCTGCTTGGACTTTGAATTGGGCAGCGGGCACCGGGCCGCCCGGTATTTAGTCTGATGCCCCCGTAGCGACCGCCCGTCGCACCGAATCTTAGGCTTCAAAAAGTTGTGTCCGGACCAAGTCATTTAATTCCCGGTATCTCGCGCGTAGCGATTCCTTTGCTTCTTCATCAAGACGATGAAAACCGGCATCGTCAAAGAGCGAAACGTCCAGGCCGCCGATCATCCCTGATTCGAATCGTTGAGCGGAAAGAACGATATGTGCAGCCAGGCGTTTCAACGTGGCGACAGGGATGTTAGTTTCGTAGTATTCGCCGAAAAACCGGGCAAGGTTTCCGATTGCGCCCCTGATACAGCAGCCTTCAACCCGACTCGCTGTGCTGCGAACGGGGTCAATGGCCAAACTCCACATTTGCCGCTGGTCCACCTGCGGACCATGGAACACTACCAATAGATCGCGCGGGAGATCCGGTATCCCTGGGTCTTCTTGAGGCGAATAAGCTTGCTCGTTCTTAGCGCGCTCATCCTTGATGGTATCGTCGGCCGTTCGCTCCAGGGAGCGGCGTATATTTTCAAAGTCGAATTGTCCTTCATCGAGTCTGATTGATAACGCACTCTCAACCCGCCGCGTGTACTGATCTCCCACCCCCGCATACGCGACCCCGTGTCCTTGTAGATACTCGATCTTTCGAACGCGGCCCCTGTCGTCGTACTCCTTCACATTCGTCGCTGGCCGAACCATGAGTTGATCCGCCGCAAGGACAATTCCATCGGAACCAATCATGCCAACGAGAATCGTCATGCGGCGTAGCTTGCGCTCCACTTCTTCATTGCGTTTCAGTCTAGTTCTAGTTGTTCGCGCTGCGTCAACGACTTGCATTTGGGCGCACCTCCGTGTCACCATTTAGGTGCCCGCCCAAACACTCACATCTAAGGCCCGGTTGCCGCCGGGCCTAAATCATTCATTATAGATCTTTCCAGAATTCGCCCCGGTCTTCGGGCTGCTGATATGCCGCCATTCATGCCGTTTGTAGATTGGGACTATTCCCGTGTCACCTTCAACCAGCTAACAGGCACCCAACCGGATTTCCCTTCGAACTTTCCGTCTGCGACCGTGACGACCAGAAAATCCCGATCTTGCTGGCCAGCAACCACTCGAACCGGACTATCAACCGTCACGCCGCAACCGTACGAAATGAGATCCGCAATGCGCTTCCGCTTTTCGAGTCCGTCCATCCCAAGCGCCTGCTGAAATTGTTCGGCGCATTTACGGTCTGAGCCGAGAAACGCAAGCGGACTTCCGGCGTTCATAAGTGGGAGCTTTGCCAAATATGCGGCGCGCGCTGCGGCGGCATCAGCGACGCGCTTACGTTCGGCGGCTGCTAGGTCGGCGGCATGCTTGCGAGCGGCGGCTTCCGTTTTCAGCCGCGCCTGTTCTGCCTGCTGCGCCTCCTCTTGCTGGCGCTGATCCCGGATTCGTTCCTCTTCGGCTTGCGCTGCCGCTTCAGCCTTACGTTTGGCTTCGAGCTCTTGACGCTGTTTTTCCAAGTCAACTCGCTCGCCAGTCACGCCGTCAATACGAGTATTAGAGTTTTCGGCGAATAGCAAACGGACCTTTATGTTTTCGGTCTTGCAGCCATCCACTTTGCCAGCTAGAGGAATCACGTAGTCCGTGTAGTCCTTGACAACCTGGTGATCTTTGGCCCAGCCCAAATTGGTCACAACTGGAACGGTCCACTGATGGGGGTTTCCGTCGCACACTCCGCTGATGTCGAATTGTAATCTGAGTGTCTGCCACGGAGCGGACGTTTGATTCGACAGTCTCGCAGTCAACTCGGGAATGTAGTCGCCGTATCTATCGACTCGAATGAACTGAGCACTAATGAGAATGTTCCCATCGTCAAGAGGAATGGTGATATCATCGGCGCACATGACCGCACCGAAGGCCGCCGCAAGGATCAGGTAGCGCATGCCCGGTGTCACCGAACAGACTCCCATGACGAACGAGCATCCCACCGGGGATTACCGTTGTCAACGGTCAAACAGAAGCCGTGCATCGTGGGCAACCAGCCCAGGGACCGTCCAGAATTCAACGGTTGAAGATTGGCGCGCGAAATCCGCCTGCGTCCAGTGCGCTGTGGAAGAAGTGGAATGATTTCAAAGGATTTCGGCTGGGTGTATACTGAATCGGACCGGGAGATCCGAAAGAATATGCTCAAGTCAAAGCTGCTCGCCTGCGCGCTCATTCTGATGCTTGGGTGGCAGGCGCTTGCCCAAGTACCGGCTACCCAGGCACCGGCCACCCAGGCACCGCTTGTTCCTGCACCACAACACAAACCGGAGCTGACGAAACACCATCACAAAGCGGCTGCTGTGGTGATGATCGTCAGCGGCGCGGCCCTAATCGGCGCGGGCGCGATTGCCTTCTCGCGGCCTTGCCCGGCGGAAGAACGCGCACAACAAATATCCGGCGTAATCGGTCGAACAGTGACCGCTGGCTACTGTGGCCCTTCGTTTCTGCAACAGCATAAAATCGCCGTCGGCGCATCCACGACTGGAGTCGGCGCGGGTTTAGTGGTGGGCGGCATCCTGTTGCTGCGCAGGTAAGCGATCCGTTCCGGCTAAAAAAATTCTGTGGGAAAATTTGCCAACGCGGGCAAAGTCCAGGTGTCGGGTCCCATACCGTGCCGGGGTAGTAACTCCCGGCTTCAAAGTTGATTGCCACGGACAGGCGACCAGCCGCACCGCTGGGAGCGGGTCCCATTTCTAAAAGAGATTCCTTTTTTTGGCAGACCGACCGCACCCAAACCGGCGTCTTCCGTTCCAAAAAGTTCAGGTTATGGAAGGGGCTGTTAGCAGCCGGTAAGTGGTTTGAATAGGCCCTTTCGGATGCCGGTTTTTATTGGGCTTTTTGGAATGTTTGCTATTGACTTCTAGAGGGTATTAGTTCAGAATAGAATCAGGAGGCAGGGCATGAAGGTTGCGAGTTACATTCGGATTTCAACGGTGGAACAGACTACCGCTTTGCAGGTGGATGAGCTTCAGCGGTACATTGCTGCGCGCGGCTGGGAGAGCGTAGGGACGTATGAAGACACCATGAGCGGCGCTAAGTCCGCCCGGCCTGGACTGTGCCGCCTGATGACAGACGCCAGACTGCGGAAGTTCGATGTCGTGATTTGTTGGAAGCTCGATAGATTCGGGCGCAGTCTGGTTGACTGTCTCAACAATATCCGCGATCTCGATAGCGCGGGTGTGCGGTTCATTGCGATAACCCAAAACATTGACACCGACCAGCAGAACCCGGCAAGCCGCTTCGCGTTGCATATACTGGCCGCCGCTGCCGAATTCGAACGGAGTTTGATCAAGGAACGCGTCAAAAGCGGTATGCAAGCCGCCCGCAGGCGTGGCACCGTATTGGGCAGGCCGAAGGCTGTATTTGATCGCGCCCGCGTGAGGCAGTTGCGGTCTGAAGGAATGTCAATAGCGAAGATCGGCCGGGAGCTTAACATCGGCGTCGGAACTGTGGCGCGGGTTCTGGAAGGCGCTACCGCATGAAGGCCAAGCCACCACTCAGCCCGGAAGCCCTGGAGTGGTTTCGCAAGCAGGGCAGGCGCGGCGGCCGGATCGGCGGCCGGATCGGCGGCAAGCGGTCACTGGAAACCATGACGCCAGCCGCGCGAACTGCGCGGGCATATGCGGCGGGCAAGGCATCGGCAGCAGCGCGGGCCAAGAGGCGCGCAGAGGGCCGCTAATCGTCACTGCGGGCATCCACAGCGTCACAGCATCAGACCTGCATCACTCAGTCAGTAAGTCAGAATTTTGCACTGGCGGCGTGCGGACAAGGCGGCAGGGTTTTCCAGGCAGAATCAAGGCCGCGTCCGGCGCAGCCCACCGCACCTGGAACACTTCTCCCAGTTCATGCCGAGCAGCGCCCGCACGTCGCGCTGTACCGTTCGCGTGGAGACGTTGAAGAGCCCGGCCAGCTGATAATAGTTCTGGCCGCCGAGCTTCAGTTCCTCTAAGAGTCGGAGTCGGCGGCCCGCAACCATGACCTGACGTTCCTTGTTGATGCGTCGCCTTCCGGCTGCTCGCGCATACACCTGCTCAGGTGATACTCGCGCCTTCCAGTCAATCCGCGTCATGCTTATAGTTTGCCACTCTTGACTGCAAAGTACAAACTGGTATGAAGTTCTTTGGGCTGCGGAGCTTGGAAGCGGTTTGGCGGGCATCGGCGGGTTTGGGTGCCTGGGAAGGGCTGGGCGGCCAATTCCCTACCCGGTGACGGTGGATGCAATACCGGCCTTCTGGCGCGCAACAGCGGGCGGTTTATCAGGGTGCCAGCCGGTTGCAGGCCGCCCGCCCGCGCGGGTCCAGTCATTCTCAAGTCATTCACTGATGGAAAGCCCGTTTCTGGCGATGCGGCTGTGGTGGATTCCGCAAGACAGGGAAGCAATTGCACGTCTGCGGTCACGGTATGGCGGGATTTAGGTTCCAGTTCCCGCAAGGGAGTGAAGGTTCAAGTCCTTTCATCCGCACCAATCAATTCAACAGTAAACGCTGTTCGTGAGATGGGTGGCCTTCGGGGGCTAATGCGATGGCGGCGATAGCTTCAAGGTTGCCTGGCCGGCTTTGCCGAAATACGTCAGCTCATACGCGCCGCGCTTGTCCTTCGATGGTTTTGGAAAGAACACGTAGCCGGCTACCGCGCGCGGAGTGATGCCTTCAGGAAGGGACTGGTCTTCGAGCCGCTGTTCCAGGGTAACCATGCGGGCGTCGGGCGGCGGCGCCGGCGGGGCGTTGGGATCGCGGCCTACGCCTACGCCAACACCGCTGGCGGTATAAACGCCGCCGCGGCGGCCTGCGCCGCCAGATTCGTAACCGATGGTCTCCGAAGAATAGACGGCCACGTTGCCGGGCACGGTTGGCTTCGGCGATTTCTCGGGGAACACGGCGGCGGCGACGTCGTGAGCGGTGACGGCGCGCACGGTGGCGGGGTCGGAACCCTGGCGCAGGTGGAGACCGGCGGTCGAGACATCGGCCTGGGTTCCGTTCAATGGGAAGAAGCCTACTTCGAAGACCAGGTATCCGTGTTTGTCCAGGTCCTCGCCGAAGATTTGTTTGGCGTTCGCGGCGGAAACACAGGCGACGCCGATGGCGACGCTGCCGACGGTCTGACTGGCGGGGTAATCGGCGCCGCTGCCGCGCGGCGGAACACCGTCACCGGCATAGGCACCAGCCAGTAAGATGAGCGGCGGCAGAAGGCCTGAGCGTAATGTCATCGGGAATCCTGCATATAGCTTATCTAATATTTGGAAGCGCTCTGAGCTTCCGCAGGCCGTATTTGGACTGGATGGGCGTCGCGAGACGCAATAGGCCACGGTTTGGAAGTGGAGTCTTTTTAAGACTGAGGGAATGGGGGTGCGTGGGGGGCGATCAGCCACGGCAACATCGGCCGATGGAACGATTCGCCCTCCCCGGACCCCGAGGTTTATAGGTTCACGAGTAGTGGATAAATGGCCGGCAACGGGCGCTCAAGGTGTCACCTTAGGTGGCGCTCCGGCCACGGTCACGACCTCGAACATCCTGGTCGTCACGGCTTTGCGATGGGCATTCAGCCGGTTGAGCGAATTCAGATAGGCCGGGTAGGTTTTGCCCGGAACGGCCTTCTTGAACTGCTCCTCGGTTAAGGGGGCGCCGCCGGCCATGAGCGTATTGGAGTCTTTGAACACGCTGGAGACACTGAAGGAGAAGCCGGCCTCGTCGTTAGACATGGTGACCGCCGCCGGCCGGGTTACACCCCACCCCTGCAAGCGGCCATCGTTGATGCCGCCTTGAGCAAGTGGCATGGCGTACTCCTGAAGAAACTGCGTCATCTCCTGGCGGAAATCCGGTTCCACCTCGTAGGCCACCGATCGCATATAGTTGCCCGCGCGGATGTCACCGATGCGCGCCGTGGAAGTGCGCCAGGCGCTCCTAACGACCTTGGACATGGAATTGCGCTGGTCGATGTACTGTTGATAGCTGGCGAAGCCGGCCTTTTTGGCGCGAGCTTCCCACGCCTTCATATCGAGAGGAGCCAGCGACGGCGGGTTCTTGTACCAGACAGCCTGGACATAGTTATAGTCCGAACCGGCTGCGTAGGGCGCGGTAAGACGCAAAATATAGTAAGCGTACAGGACGCCTTCGTCGACCCCCATCTGGCCCATTTTTGCCAGGCCGGTTTCGGCGAATTTCCGAAAATCGTCGGCCTTTCCCGGCAGAGTCTGGTAATAAGTCAGGCCGACGTAGTGCGGTTGGGATTGCGCCTGCACCACGGAAGCCGCGAACATGGCTACGATTCCGCCGAGCACGGCCCGCCGGAGTTGACTATCGAGAAAGCGTTTTTGCATCATCATCCCTCCGCCGCCAGCCAGATTTTGGGATCGTGCATGGGTCCCCGTTAAGCGCCCCAGTAGCCAGACGGCATCCTAAAGAGTGTATATCCAAACACAAGTTTCCGCTCAAGAATACTCGGAAAATGTATTTCGCGGCGGGGCGCCTTAGGGGCACAGTACGTCTAGCAGCAGCCTTGTGCCGCGGTCCGAATGGACGTCTGCCGCATAGGTAAACCCCGCGCTTTGTCCCGGCTCACTTCGCCGGCGTGGCGAGAAAGACCTTGGCCCCCTCCGCGCGGCACACGTCGACTGCGTGGACGACGTCACCGAACGGCGCCGTGCCATCCGCCTGCAGCACGACCGGCCTGTCCCGCCGCGCGCGCTGTTTCAGTTCCGCGTCCGAGGCCTGGCCGTTACCGGCTTTCAGGGTCACGGACTGCGCCGCATCGGGCGTCGGCGGGAGCAGCACCTCGAGTCCCATCGGCGGCGCGTATGAGGCGTTCGTCGAATCGTGCTGGGAGGTCAGCAGAATGGGGGCATTGACCCCGGCAGTCCGTAGCGCGTCCAGCACCTCCGCAACAGTTGAATAGGGCACACGGGCGTCCCCCTTGAGGTAGACCCGCTTGCCGGGGTGCCCTGTGATCTGCTCCTTCACTTTTCCGGACAACTGTGCGGGCGTCACAGGGGCGACTTCCAGGAATACCGTGCCGCGGTAGGTAACGGCCACTACCAGCGAGTCCGCCAGGTCCGCATCCGGCATGGCTACCGCATTCGTCGTGACCGGCATCTGTACGCTGACGCCTTTGCGCAAGGCTGGAGTCTGGGCGGCGACCGCTGCCGCGAGCAGCGCGCCAACACTGAAGCGAACCATTAGGCTCATCAAAATGCCCCGATATCAGTATAGAACGAGGGCACGAGCGGTCCCCGCCGTAGCGGTCTCTTTCACCCGACGGCCCGGACGTATTATAGGTCCAGGAGTAGGGAGCCGTGACCACGCGTCAACACAAGGTTCACACGCAACCCGGCCGGGCCGCAGTCCGGATCTTTGCCGCCCATGATCGCATGAACCAGGTTCTTATCGAACATCTTGACCCTGCCGCCTGGAGAGTCAAACCGCCCGGCAAGGCCCGCACCATTGCGGCGATCTTCACGCACATGCACAATGTCCGCTGCAAGTGGGTCAGGCTTACCGCTCCGCACCTGAAGGTTCCACTACAGCTCAACCGCGCGCACTGCACGCCGCAGCAGGCCCGTGCGGGATTGGCCGAGAGCGCCGCTCGCTGCGCGGAGATGCTGGCTGAAGCGCTCGGCGGTGGTGGGGGCCGCATCGAGAAGTTTCGCAGAGACGGCTGGGCTCCGCCTTGGCCGGTTGGCCTGGAAATGCTGTGCTACATGCTTTCTCACGAAGCCCACCATCGCGGGCAGGTGTGTATGCTCGCGCATCAGCT
>Ga0181530_10001762_pt1 | contig 26684 bp, 24 predicted proteins | sample PEATcosm2014_Bin_42_FD_119769 | JGI IMG/M metagenome (GOLD analysis project Ga0181530, IMG submission 119769) | Peatland microbial communities from MTU Mesocosm Facility, Houghton, MI, USA - PEATcosm2014_Bin10_60_metaG | ecosystem: Environmental > Terrestrial > Soil > Wetlands > Peat | place... | reverse complement strand
GAACAGGCGCCGGCCGGCGTTGTGAGTGGATCGCGCATCATGGCGGGACGGAGACGGAGCGGCCTTTCCTGGCGGGTTGCGTACAGCGCACGGCGTCTAGCACAGCGGAGCGCGCTTGTCAATTATAATAACTGAACTTGTTAGATATATGCACATGCGCCGCGCCGGCAGCGAGGCTTGCCCGATGGATTGGCCCGATGGATTGGCTCGTGCGGTGGCCCGGCAAGATGGGGCTGTTTCCACCGGCACCCCTTCTGAGCGACCATCCGCTGACGCCCGAGCGCGCGCGCCGGCTTGCGGAGGAAGACGCGACGGCGTCCGGGCCAGAATTGCTCGGCGCGCAGGAGTGGTTGGCATTACGGGCAATTTGTCGGTAGGTCCGGTGGCCGCATGCGCGGTTCGGACAAACCGGGCGCAGGGCGGAGAAGCACGGCGCATTCCGCCAGGACTCCCACGGTGGAGTGCCCTGTGCTTTTCCGCCCTACACCGAACGCCCCGAGATCCGGTAGAATCGGCCGATGACCCATGACCGCCTCCGCATCGGCATCGCCGGTGCCGGCCATTTCGGCCGCTACCACGCGCTGAAGGTCGCTGCCTCGCCGCGCGCCCGCCTGGTCGGCATCCACGACCCCGACACCGAGCGTGCCCGCACCGTCGGCTGGGAAGCCGGCGCGCCCGATATGGATTTCCCCGCCCTGCTGGCGGCCTGCGACGCGCTGATCGTCGCCGCCCCGGCCGAGGCGCACCACTTGCTCGCCGCCGCGGCGCTGCGGGCCGGCAAGCACGTGCTGGTGGAAAAGCCGATCGCCGCCACCCTGGCAGAGGCCGACGACTTGGCCGCCCTGGCCGCCGCCGCGAACCGCGTGCTCCAGGTCGGCCATCTCGAGCGCTTCTCGGCCGCGCACGGCGCGCTGTCGGGCCGCATCGGCGCGCCGCTGTATATCGAGGCCACCCGCATCGCGCCGTTCAAGCCGCGCGGCACCGACGTCTCGGTCATCCTCGACCTGATGATCCACGACCTGGACCTGGTCCTGGCCTTGGTGGACAGCCCGATCGCGCATGTCGATGCGGTCGGCGCCGCGGTGGCCAGCGCGCATGAGGATATCGCCAACGCGCGCATCCGGTTCGACAGCGGCGCGGTGGCGACGATCACCGCCAGCCGCATCTCTGCCCGGACCGAGCGGCGCATGCGGGTGTTCGCGCAGGACGGCTACCTGGGCGTGGACTTCGCCCACCGGCGGCTCACCGTGATCGCGCGTGGCCGCGGCAAGCCGGTGCCGGGTGTTGACGGCTTCGGCATGGAGGAAACCTCCTGGGAGGAGCATGACTCGCTCGCCGCCGAACATGCCGCGTTCGTCACCTCGGTGCTGGACGGGGCGCCGGTGCTGGTGGATGCCGCTGCCGGCCGTCGCGCGCTCGCCGCCGCGCTGGCGGTCAGCGAGGCGATGGCCGAGGCACGCACGCGCATGCGCGCATCCGGCCTGCTGACGCGATGAAGTCATTCCTCGCCCTGCTCGCGTTCCTGACGCACGCGGGACTACAGGTGGAACGCGTCAGCATTCCCGCGCCGGATGGCGTCGCGCTGGACGCCGCCCTGGTGCTGCCGGACGGGGCGCCGCACGGTCCTGCCGTGGTGGCGCTGCACGGCTGCGGCGGGCCGTTTCCCAGCCGCGACGGAAGCTGGGCGGTGGTGCTGGCCCACGCCGGCCACATCGTGCTGCTGCCGGACAGTTTCGGCTCGCGTGGGCTTGGCTCGCAATGCAGCGTGAGGCAGCGCAGCGTGAGCCCGGGCCGGGAGCGGCGGCTCGATGCGATTGCCGCCGCCACCTGGCTGACGCATCGGCCAGGCACGCCGCCCGGCGGTGTGGACCTGATCGGCTGGTCGAACGGCGGCAGCACGGTGCTGTACACGGCGGCACAGAGGGCGGATCTGCCGCCCGGGTTGTTCCGCCGTTTCGTCGCGTCCTACCCCGGCTGCGCCGCGCTGGTGAGCAACACCGCCTGGCAGCCGTCGGCGCCGCTGCTGATCCTGATCGGCGAGAACGATGATTGGACCCCGGCCCCGCCGTGCCGGGAACTGGCCGCGCGGTTCCCCGGGCGGATCGACTTCGTCGCTTATCCCGGCGCGTATCACGACTTCGATGCACCAGATCGACCGGTGACAGTACGGTATGGCATGGCGACGGACCACGGCATTGGCGGTATCCATGCCGGCACCAACGAGCCGGCACGGCAGGATGCGCTGCGGCGCGTGCCGGCGTTCCTGAACGCGGCAGAGTGATCGCGCGCGCCGCTTTGCTCGCCGTGGCGATCGCCCTCGCCGCGGTTCCCGCGCACGCGCAGCACAACGGCACCGCGGCGACCTCGCGGCGATCCGGATCGTGCCGTGGTTGACTGGCACGTTTCGCGCCGATGACGGCAGCGCGCCGCGCGTCGTCGAGGCGCCGGTCCAGGATGTCGATCCGGTGATGCTGTACGTCGGGCAACGCGTGAGAGCACCACGCTCTACCGGCGCGCGGGCGGCTGAACCAGCCTGCCGACCCCGCTTCGGAACGGCAGCGGCTGCATGAATCCGGCGCAGGTCTGCGTCCAGAAGCGAGCCGGGGTAATTGGTTTGATATTTGCCCATTTCGTACTGGATGCCGCCGCACGTGTGAACCAGCGGTAGTTCCGGAGACACACCCTCATGCGCAGCCTGCGCTTTCCTGCATTTCTCGCCGTCGCGCTTTGCGCTGGCTGTGCCGACACTTCCGGCATGCAGCAGTCGGCGTCCTGCCCGTCCTCGGTGACAGCGTCGGCGGTTGCTCCGGTCAGTTGCGGCCCGAACGGTTGGCCGAACGGCGGGGTGGTCACCAATCGCGATGGCAACGGCCCGCGCGTTGAGTTGTGGGGACCGCCGACCACCGCCCCCAGCGACCACGAGTAGCGTTGCCGCGACAAGGCCCGCGGGTCGTCCTATACTGACCGCGACATGCAGGAGAGACCCGACATGACCGAACGGCCCGTTCTGGCTCTGACCATGGGTGACCCTGCCGGCATCGGCCCCGAGATCACCGTCCGTGCCCTGCTCTCGCCGGATGTGCGGCCGATCGCCCGCTGCTTCGCCATCGGCGACGCGCGGGTGCTGGAACGTGCGCTGAAGACCTGCGGCCTGACCGCGCCGCTGCACCGCATCACGGCGCCGGAAGCGCTCGCCGACCGCGAGGGCACGATCGACGTGCTGCACCAGGACAGCGCCGATCCCGACGTGCTGGAGATGGGCAAGGTGCAGGCGCTGGGTGGCGAGGCCGCCTTCGCCGCGATTCGCGAGTCGATCGCGCTGGCGATGGCCGGGCGCGTCGCCGGCGTGGTGACCGCGCCGATCAACAAGGAGTCGCTGAAGGCGGCGAAGATCCCGTTCATCGGCCATACCGAGATGTTCGCCGAGTACACCGGCGCGCGCGAAGAGATGACGATGTTCACCATCAAGGGCCTGAAGATCTTCTTCCTGACCCGTCACGTGTCGCTGATCGAGGCATGCCGGCAGATCACCCAGGAGCGGGTGGCCAAGGGCATCGACAAGTGCGTCAAGGCGCTGCACCAGCTTGGGTTGGAGCACCCGCATCTGGCGGTGGCCGCGCTCAACCCGCATGGCGGCGAGGATGGCCTGTTCGGCCGCGAGGAGATGGATGCCATGCAGCCGGCGATCGCCGCGGCGCGCGCGCAGGGGATGCAGGTCAGCGGGCCCGTGCCGGCGGACTCGGTGTTCCACATGGCGCGCATCGGCCGCTACGACGCGGTGCTGTCGCTGTACCACGATCAAGGGCACATCGCGGCGAAGATGATGGACTTCGAGAAGACTGTGAGCGTGACATTGGGTTTGCCAATCCTGCGCACCAGCGTGGACCACGGGACGGCGTTCGACATCGCCGGCACCGGCAAGGCCAGCGCGGTCAGCATGATCGAGGCGGTACGTGTCGCCGCTGAATACGCGGTGCGCGGCGTGAAGTTGGGCGACCCGGTGGCCGCCGCCGCGGAGTAGCTGCGCGGGAGCCGGGGGCTGGCACGCGGCAGGCGGCGCGGCGATTGAACCGCGTCCGCCTGCTGATGCGCATTACCGAGCCGGAACTACCTCGCTATGCCGGCGTCGCCCGCGGCGTTGTCGTTCCGGCGCGGCCATGACATCGTTCGGCAGCCGGAGGGAACATCCGATGCCGCACAACAACCTCGGACGGCTGAACACGTACGAACGCCATGTGATCCAGCTCGTCTCGCGCGGGGAGCCGGTGGCATTCCGCGAGGATGGCGGCCGCAAGCCGCAAATCCGAGCCGAGCTGATCCGGAGCCTGCTGGTCGGGCTGGCGACGGACGCAGAGCCTGACACCGGCTCGTTTCGCCCACCCGGCGTGCGTATCAGCGGGGCCTGCATCGAGGGGGCGCTGCAACTGGCTGACAGCACGCGCCTGACGCGGCCTCTGCCAGTGCTCGCCCTCGAGACGTGCGACATTGCGGGAAACATCGATCTGTCCGCCGCGCATCTGTCGCGTTTTTCCCTGGCGGGTAGCCGCGTCCGATGTGTCAGTCTGCGCAGTGCGAGGATCGACGGCCCGTTCAATTTCTCCGACGTTTCTGGCTTCGATGTGGACGAATGTTGGATCGATGCCCGGGCGGCATCGATTGGCGGCGACGTGCTGGGCGAACGCGCCATGTTGCGCGCGCCTGCCACGCGTCCGAGCGAGCAATTGCGGGATGGCGATCGTCGCGCTGCGTTGTGGCTGGCCGGGGCTACAATCGATGGCAGCGTACGTCTGGTTGATGGATTTTCCGCAGATGGTGGGGTGTCGATCGATGCGGCGCGCGTGCGTGGCGATGTTCGGTTGGACGGCGGCGCGATGTGCTCTGCCGAGGCTGACGCCTTCAACGCGCGCAGTGCCACGATCGGCGGCGTTCTGTACATTCGCCGCTGCGTTCTTTACGGCGTCGCCTGGTTGATGGGCCTGCGGACTGGCGGCAGCGTTGAATTCAGCGATACGACAATTTACGGGACGATCGATCCCTGGGAGGTCCCCGACGTCAATCCACGGGAGCGCAACGATCCACACTGGGCGCGCAAAGCTCTGGTGATTGCAGACACCGACGTCGGTGCCTCATTGCGCCTCACCAGAGGCTTCGTGGCCCACGGCTCGGTCAATCTTGCTGCGTCCCGAGTCCGTGGCAGCATCGATGCGACGGGCGCCGAGTTTCACAACATGGTCGAGAGTGGCCGTGCCCGTGCGCTGGACGCCACCAATGCGGAGATTGGCGCAAATCTGTTGTTGGATGGCGCCATTGCAACCGGCCGGATCGATATCGCCGGCGCCAGGATCGGCGGTAAGTTGTCTTTCCTCGACGCCCGATTGTCGAACTGCACAACGGACCGCGGTGGGCAGGCCCTGGAGGCGGCCAACGTATCGGTGGGTGGAAACGCCGAATTCGGCCGCGAGCAACGCGGCTCGGCCTGGTTCGGTGTGGTCAACCTGACCGGAGCACAGATCGGCGGCGATCTCAGCTTCGCCCACAGTAGCGTTCAGAACGCAACGCCGGGCGGCGAGGGCGTGGCGATCGTCGCCCGCCGAGCCAAGGTGCAAGGCAGCATTGCGCTCGATAATGGATTTACCGCGGAGGGTGCGGTGCTGCTGTCCGGGACGACGATCGGCCGCGACTTGCGTATCGACGACGCGACGATACGGAACCCGGGCCAGAGCGCGATTTATGCCAAGGATATCGAGATCGGCGATGACCTCACCCTCAGGAAATCCACCATCGAGGGGCATCTTCGGTTCGCCCGCATCGTTGTCACGGGCGCCGTCGTCTGGGACCAGTTGACGCTGGGCCTCGCGGCCGACCCGCCCGACGACCGTGGATCCCGGCTCGACCTGATGCATGCGAGGATCGGCGCACGGCTGATTTGCGGCGATGTCACCTGTGTCAGTCCGTGCAGAATTGACCTGACCGGCATGCGCGTCACCACGATCGAGGTGGCACACCCCAACGGTTGGGGCCGGGTCACCCGCGCGACACGGTCGTCCGACGATTATTATCCACTCCGACTCGACGGCCTTCTGTATGAGCGAATCGCGTTGCCCAACCTGGGGAATTATAATCCGAGCCACGCTTTGCGCCGCCGCGCAGGGATCCCGACTGGTGCGACGCGGTGGTTCGGTCCACCGCGACGCGCGCTCTCCGATCGTCTGATCGATTGGCTGCTGCGCTGTAGCCAAGCGCCGGACGTCCGGTTCGACGAGCGCCCTGCCGGAAACGGCACGTGGGAAACCTATTTCAGGCCGCAACCGTTCCGCCATCTGGCGGGCGTTCTGCGTGCCCAGGGCCTGGAAGAAGAGGCGCATTCAGTGGCCATAGCTGAACAGTGGGCGACGCCCCGCACCTGGTGGAGTTACCCGGTATACTGGTCCTATGGCGTGTGTTTCGGGTTTGCGATGCGCCCCCGCCGGGCCCTGATCACGCTTATCGTGTATGTCGCGCTGGGCACGGGTCTTGCGTGGCTGGCTTTGCATAATGGCTGGATGGTCGAGACACCGCAGATCGCCGCCTCCACCTACACGGTGGAGCAAGATCTAGCGAAGCGCGCCTTCGCACTTGCCCCCGACCCGTCGAAGACACGCCCGCATCTCGCCTGCATCGATCTGAGCGAACTGCCGGATGCCATCGTCTACGCGGCTGACACCGTGTTGCCGTTCATTCCCCTGCGCCAGGAGACGAAGTGCGAACTCGCTCCGGATTGGCACTACCTCCGCCTGCTGCGAGCCGGCTACACCGTGCTGGGCTGGATCGTGACTTCGCTGGCCCTGCTCACGTTCTCCGGGATCATTCGCCGTTTCGACATCGAGCCAGGCTGACTCCGAGTCGGGTCGGAGTCATCGGCCGCCCTCGCCACCTGCTCACACCGTCTGTAGAATCGCCTCCGCCTGCATCTCCGGCGTCATCTCACGGCGCCAGTCGGCGTCGCGCGGCAGCACCGCCTCGTGCGCGCGCAGCGGGTAATAGCTGGTGCTGGTGCCGTCGGGATTGCCGCCGGCCTCCACCGTCTTCACCGCCTGACGCAGCAGCTTGCGCGCCTGGATGATCGCCTTGTCGGCCGGCCCCAGATGCTCCTTGGAGCGATCGACGATGCGCCCCATGCTTTCCTGGATCGCGCGGTCCTGCACGTTGATGCCGTCGATGCCGGTGTAGCTTTCTTCCTTCTGCACCAGGCGATCCAGCATGTAGTTGTTCGACCGGTTGGCCTTCGAACGGAACGTCACCGGATCGACGTGCAGCGGGCCGTTGCCGAGGCCGCGCTCCAGCCGGTCCTCCTCGCCCAGCGGACCGTCGGGGCAGTAGCCCCAGTTGTACACGGCGGTGTTCTCGTCATCGATCGGCACCCAGATATGCCCGGCATCGAGCGGCAGCCCGGTCTCCGACTTCGACGGGCGGATCTGGTGGAATGGCAGAATGAACTGGTAGGTGCGGATGTGCATCTCGCTGTCGCCGAGCGGGCGGATGCCGGCGTACTGGTAGCCGTAGTCGGTGATGTCCACCACCAGCTTGGGCGCCTTGCCGCGCACGAACGGGCTGGACGGCTTGAAGCCGCCGCGGGTAGACGTTTCGCTCAATAAACGGTGCATGATCGGCGCGTGCGAGGTGTCGATGCCGCCTTCCAGCCCTTGCAGCCAGTTGCACTCCTGGATCACCTTGGTGACGTGGCGATGCGATTCCGGCGCCTGCGTCCAGGCGAATTTCGGCAGCGGCGGCATATGCTCCACCGGGCCGAGATAGGCCCAGATGATGCCGCCCAACTCGGCGGTGGGATACGCGGTCAGCCGCACCTTGTGCTTGAAGTCGTTCTCTTCCGGCTCGTTCATCATGTCGGTGCAGGCGCCGGACACGTCGAACTTCCAGCCATGATAGACGCAGCGCAGGCCGCAGTCCTCGTTGCGTCCGAAGAACAGCGACGCGCGGCGGTGCGGACAGAGTTCGTCGAGCAAGCCGATGCGGCCTTCGCTGTCGCGGAAGGCGACGAGGTCCTCGTTGAGCAAGCGGACGCGGGTCGGCGGGCCGTCGGGTTCGGCGATCTCGCGCGACAACAGTGCGGGGATCCAGTAGCGGCGCAGGGTATTGCCCATGGGGGTTCCCGGTCCGACCCGGGTGACGAGTTCGTTCTCCTCGCGTGACAGCATGGCCGACTCCTCGTGATTGCCCTTGCACTTGGTTTGCGTCCCGGGCGGCAGGCTGGCCACGCGGGCTGCCTGGGAGCCTAGAGCAGATCGGGGGACGGTGGAAACGGCGGTGCGGGGAGGGTGTCCCCGTCCCGGCTTCTCGACATACGCAACTTTTTGGTTGCCTTTTGCGGCGACCTACCTACGTTGATCCGCAACCAGGAGGTTGCCAATGGAAGACCGCATCGAAAAGCGCATCGAACTGACCGTGCCGGTGGCGCGTGTATGGCGTGCATTGACCGACTATCGCGAGTTCGGCACCTGGTTCCGCGTCGCCCTCGAAGGCCCGTTCGTGGCTGGCCAGGAGGTGCGCGGCCGCATCACCTATCCAGGCTACGAGCATCTGGTGATGACCGTGACCGTGCAGAGCGTGCAGCCCGAATGGCTTTTCTCATTCACCTGGCATCCCTATGCCATCGACCCTGACACCGACTATTCCTCCGAGCCGCCAACGCTTGTCGAGTTCAAGCTGACGCCGCTACCAACCGGCACCATGCTCGTGGTCACCGAGTCGGGATTTGCGGCGCTTCCGGTGCACCGCCGCGACGAGGCGTTTCGTATGAACACGCGCGGCTGGTCGAGCCAGATGGAGAATATTTCCCAACATGTCGGACAGACGCGTTAGTGCCGGCGCCGGCCGGCTAGATCCCGCGGCGGTGTTTGCCGCGCTCGGCGACCCCACGCGGTTGTCGCTGGTTGGCAAACTCAGCGCCGATCCGCGGCTGTCGATTTCACGACTGGCCGAGGGTTCGGCGCTGACGCGGCAGGCGGTCACCAAGCATCTGCGTGTGCTGGAGAATGCCGGTGTGGTAGCGTCCGAACGGTCCGGCCGCGAGATCCTGTATTCGCTGGAGCCAGCCCCGATTGCGGAGATGCGGGCGTATCTCGACGGCATTTCGCGACAGTGGGACGATGCGCTCGCGCGGCTCAAGGCGTTTGTCGAGGAATGAGCAGTGGGTTCAGAGAAAGCGCGTACGATAGGGGACGTATGATGAATTGCACGCGCTCATTGGTTGCCGGAGATCGAGGTCCTACGCTTGTCTGCCGGGTTATGGGTTGGCGATGGAAGGGCTTGCGCTGATGGTGCGGACCGGACAACCCTGATTGATCACGGTGGAGGCTGAATGATGGCGGCCCAATTTCAGTTTGGCCTGGTAGTGCGCGGACAGGCGGAGCAGGGGGAGGATATCTCACGCCGCTTCCAGGAAACGCTGGCGTTTGTCCGCCTGGCTGATCGGCTCGGCTTCGATTCTATCACGAAGACTGCGCATTACAGCGCCTATCCATTTCAGATGCTGCAGCTTGTGCCGATGCTGGCGCGCTTCGCCGCCGAAGCGCCGCGACTGCGACTGAACGCCGGTGTGCTGCTGTTGCCGCTGCTGTCGCCGCTGCACGTTGCAGAGGAGTTCGCGACGCTCGACGTGATAACGGACGGCAAGATCATCCTTGGCGTCGGGCTTGGCTATCGCGATGTCGAGTTCAAGGCATTTGGCGTGCCCCGGTCGCAGCGCGTGCGCCGCTTCGAGGCTAATCTGATTGCCATCAAGCGGCTGTGGACCGAGGACAAGGTCCGGATGAAAGCCGACCATTTCGAGCTGGACGATGCATCATGCCTGCCCAAGCCGCTGCAACAGCCGCACCCGCCGATCTGGGTTGGCGCCAATGCCGATCCCGCGGTCGAGCGCGCGGCCCGGCTGGGCGACTGCTGGTATATCGGGCCGGCCGTCGAACTTTCGACTTTGGAACGACAAATGGAATTGTATCGCCGCGCGCTGGACTCGGCCGGCAAGCCGTTTCCGGCGGAGCTGCCGCTGCGACGGGAAGTCTTCGTGGCGAAGACCAGGGCCGAGGCGATCCGCTTATGCGCGCCTTATCTGGGCGCCAAGTATCAAGCCTACCACGCGTGGCGACAGGAATTGCCGGGCGACGACGGCGGCCTCGGCCAGGATTTCGCCAGCCTGATCGGCGATCGTTTCCTGATCGGGTCGCCCGATGAGGTGGCCGAGCAAATCCTGGCCATCCGCCGCCGGCTTGGCGTCAATCATCTGGTGATGAGCACGGAATGGGCCGGCATGCCGGAGAGCCTCGCCGTGGAGACGATCGAGATGATCGCGCAGGAGTTGTTCCCGCGCGTCCGGGAGGGGTTATGACAATCAAAGCGCCAACCTTCCAACCATCAGATGGGACAAGGAGATCGCCCAATCGTTCTACGGCTCATATCAGCCGCCCGAACGACAGACGTGCTGGAACGGCCGTCTCTATCGTCATTGCCGGGTTTGACCCGGCCATCTAAGCAGCCCCGGTGCATCGGGGCGGTGGGCGAGTACAAGCCTGGTCAAGTGGCACACGTAGGGATTGGGGGTGTCCTTGCGGTGCAGATACGCTTTCTCCCTACCCGACTTCGCGCTGTCGGTAGATATTCCTGAATCGTTCCTTCCGCAGTGGAGCGATATTCTATCAACCCTTTTCAGTTATGCCGTCTCTCACGAGGAGCGGTGAGCCATGATAAGTGGCCGGGTCAAGCCCGGCCATGATGGTTGGGACGGGTCGTGCGAACGATTCGAGAGTCAGTCTTCCGGGCGCCTGGTATCACACCACCAGATTCTTCGGTACATCCCGGAACGGCCGGTCGTTGTCCGTCCGCGGCTCCTTCGGCATCCCCAGCACGCGCTCGGAAATGATGTTGCGCTGAATCTCGTCGGTGCCACCGGCAATCGAACCCGCCGGCACCGACACCAGGATCTCGGCGATCAGCCCATTCATCGCCCCGTCCTCCCCGGTCAGCATCGCATCCGCCCCGGATAGCAGCGTGTGAACCCGCGCCGCGGCGCGCGCGACGTGGCTCGACACGAGCTTGCCCAGCGAGCCCTCCGGCCCCTGCGGCCGCCCCTGCGCCTGCGCGGCCCGAGCCCGCCGGGCGGTCCATTCAGCGGCCTTCGACATCGTCAGCAGCTTGGCGATCTCCTGCCGCACCACCGGATCGTTGTTCCGCCCCGTCGCCTGCGCCCGTTCCACCACCAGATCGACCCGTCCGGCCCGCTGCGGATACCACTTGTACGGCTCCATGACGGTGGCGTTCTCCGCCCGCTCCTCGTCATAGATTCTTCCGACCCGGCCGGAAGCCTGCCCCCAGGTGCGGATACCGTCCGCGCCGCGCCGCTCATGCATCAGGGTGGTCGTCGCCACCGCCCAGCCACGGCCAACCTCGGACACCAGATGCTCCGGCGGCACCTCGGCATCGGTGAAAAACACCTGGTTGAACGACGCGTGGCCGTTCATCTGCCGCAGCGGACGCACCTCGACACCCGGCTGGCGGATTTCCAACACGAAATACGACAACCCCTGATGCTTCGGCACGTTCGAATCGGTGCGCGCCAGCAACAACCCCCAATCGGCATGATGCGCGCTCGTCGTCCATACCTTCTGGCCGTTGATCACCCAGCGGTTGCCCTTGAACTCGGCCCGCGTCGTGGCGCCGGCGAGGTCCGATCCGCTGCCCGGCTCGCTGAACAACTGGCACCAGGTATCTTCCCCCGTCAGGCTGCGGCGCAGGAACTTTTCCTTCTGCGCCGGGCTGCCGTGCACCAGCAGGGTGGCGGCGGCGAGCCGGCGGATGCCGGTCTTGGCCACGCCGACCGCACCGATGCGCCTGAACTCCTCCTCGACCACCGCCTCGAGCGCCTGAGGCAGATCGCGGCCGTACCAGTCCTTCGGCCAGCTTGGCACACCCCAGCCGGAGTCGATCAGCTTGTTGCGCCACTCCACCAGGCCGTAATCGACATTCCAGTTTGCCTCGAGCCAGGCGCGCACCTCGGCGCGGACGGCGGCTTCGGTCGTTTCGCTCATGGTGGTTCTCTCCGTGCAGAACTCCCCCTCCCCTTGTGGGAGGGGGTTGGGGGGAGGGGTGCACACGGCACGACTCCTCCCCCCAACCCCCTCCCTCAAGGGGAGGGGGCGTATTTCAGTGATTGCTCAAACGTTCCAGGCCCGCATCATCAACGCGCGATGCCAGGTGGGATCGCCGAGGAACACCTCGGAACTCTTTGCCCGCTTGAACCACAGGTGGGTGTCGTTGTCCCAGGTGAAGCCGATCCCGCCGTGGATCTGGATCGTGTGGATCGCGGTCTGCATGTAGGCATCCGACGCGCACGCCTTGGCCAGCGAGGCCAGCGCGGGCAGCTCAGCATCGTCCTCGGCAGCCGCGGCGGCAGCATAATACGCGGCCGACTTGGCGAGCTCGACATCGACCAGCATGTCGGCCTGCTTGTGCTTCATCGACTGGAACGAGGCGATGGTGCGGCCGAACTGCACGCGCAGGTTCGCGTAATCCAACGCGGACTGGCGCAGCCGCTCCGCGCCGCCGACCATCTCGTTCGCCAGGCACACCGCGGCCTGCGTCATCGTCTTCGCGAACGGCCCCGCACCGCCGCCTGCTTCGCCCAGCAGGTCAGCCTCGACGGAGGAGAATTCGAGCCGCGCCTGCTTGCGGGTCGGGTCCATCACCTTGAGCGCACGCCGGATCAGCCCCGGCGCGTCGCCGGGCACGGTGAAGAACGACAGTCCCTCATCGCCGCTCGAACCCGGGCGGCGGGCCAGCACGACAGCCAGATCGGCCGTGTGGCCATCGAGCACGAAGCTCTTGACGCCGTCGAGCCGGAATTTCCCCCCGGCCGGCGTCGCCGTGGCTTCGATCCCGCTCGCATCCCAACGGCCGTTCGGCTCGGTGAAGGCCAGCGTGGCGATGCAGTCGCCGTCGGCGATCGGCGGCAGCAGCGCGCGCTTCTGCGCCTCGGTCCCGGCGTTCATGATCGCGGTCGCCGCCAGCACGGTCGAGGCGAAAAACGGAGCGCAGAGCAAAGCGCGGCCCATTTCCTCCAGCATGATGCCGAGTTCGACAAAGCCGAACCCCTGGCCGCCATAGGCCTCCGGAATGTGCACCGCGGACAGCCCGAGCTGCTGGTTGAGGTCCCGCCAACTCTCCCGGTCCCACCCCGCCTCGGTTTCCATCAGGCGGCGTACCGTGGTCGGCGGCGACTTCTCTTCGAGGAACCGCCGCAGCACCGACCGGAACTCCTCCTGTTCGCCAGTGAAGCTGAATTGCATGCGATTTCCTCCCGGTGCGTGGTCTGGCATCGATCGTGGCTGTGACCCCGATCGGGGTCGGGCGATTGAACGAGGACGCGGCCGCGCGGGCAAGCCCCGTACTGGAGCCATCTCCGTCCGCGGTGAGCGTGGTGGACGGCATCTCCAACGCGTTTCGACCGGCCTCCCGTGGCGACGTGCTTCGGGCGCGCGTCTCGCCCGTTCCAGCCTCCCCGGCCTCATGCTACAGACCCCGCATGCAACACACCGGCCGCCCCACATGAACGAACAGCGCCCCGCCGCCAGCCTGGACCGGTTCTTCGCCGCCCCCTTGGCGGAGACCGACCCCGACCTCGCCGCCGCCATCGGCGCCGAGCTGCACCGCCAGCAGGACGGCATCGAGCTGATCGCCAGCGAGAACCTGGTCTCCGCCGCGGTGCTGGAGGCGCAGGGTTCCGTGCTCACCAACAAATACGCCGAGGGCTATCCCGGCCGCCGCTACTACGGCGGCTGCGTTTACGTGGACGTCGTGGAACAACTCGCCATCGACCGGGCGAAGACGCTGTTCCACTGCGCTTTCGCCAATGTGCAGCCGCACTCGGGCGCGCAGGCCAACCAAGCGGCGTTCCTCGCGCTGCTGAAGCCGGGCGACACCATCCTCGGCATGAGCCTCGACGCCGGCGGCCACCTGACGCATGGCGCGGGGCCCAACCTGTCGGGCAAATGGTTTCGCGCCATCCAATACGGTGTGCGCCGCGACGACGGCGTGCTCGACTACGACCAGCTCGAACAACTGGCGCGGGGGGAAAAACCGAAACTGATCATCGCCGGCGGCTCGGCCTATCCGCGCTTCATCGATTTCGCCCGGATCCGGCGCGTCGCCGATGAGGTCGGCGCGTATTTCATGGTCGACATGGCGCATTTCGCCGGCTTGGTCGCCGCCGACCTGTTCCCCAGCCCGCTGCCGCACGCTCATGTGGTGACCACCACCACACACAAGACCCTGCGCGGCCCGCGCGGCGGCATGGTGCTGGCGAACGACCTGGAGATCGGCAAGAAAATCAACAGTGCGGTGTTCCCCGGCCTGCAAGGCGGCCCGCTGATGCACGTCATCGCCGGCAAGGCCGCTTCGTTCGGCGAGGCGCTGCGGCCGGACTTTCGCGCCTATCAGATGGCGGTCGTCAACAATGCCAAGGTGCTGGCCGAGACGCTGATCCAGCGCGGCATCGCGATCGTCACCGGCGGTACCGACTGCCACCTGATGCTGGCCGACCTGCGCCCCAAGCACGTCACCGGCAAGGCGGCCGAGGCCAGCCTGGAACGCGCCCACATCACCGCCAACAAGAACGCCATCCCGTTCGATCCGGAGAGGCCGACGATCACCTCGGGCGTGCGGCTGGGCTCGCCGGCCGCCACCTCGCGCGGCTTCGGCCCGGAGGAATTCCGCCAGGTGGGGGAGATGATCGACGCGGTGCTGGAAGGCCTGTCGCGCTCCAACGACGGGTCGAACGAAGCGGCCGAACGCGCGGTCGGTGCGCGCGTGCAGGCGCTGTGCGCGCGTTTCCCGATCTATCGCGGGGGCTGAGCCATGCGCTGCCCGTTCTGCGGCAACGAGGACACCCAGGTGAAGGACAGCCGCCCGTCCGAGGACGGCGGCGCGATCCGCCGGCGCCGCTTCTGCGCCCATTGCGGCCAGCGCTTCACCACGATCGAGCGCACCCAGTTGCGCGAGCTGACGGTGATCAAGAACGACGGTCGCCGGGTGCCGTTCGACCGTGACAAGCTGGCGCGCTCGATCCGTACCGCGCTGCGCAAGCGGCCAATCCAGGAGGAGCGTATCGAGCGCATCGTCAACTCGATCGTGCGCCAGTTGGAGGCGTCGGGCGAAAGCGACATCGCCAGCAAGCAGATCGGCGAGCTGGTGATGGACACGCTCAAGGAGCTGGATCCGGTGGCGTATGTGCGGTTCGCCAGCGTCTACCGCAATTTCCGCGAGGCAAAGGACTTCGAGGACTTCATCGGCTCGCTGGACGAGACCGCGTGATGGGTGACGCGGGGGAGGCTCCGCACAGTCAAGGTGCTCCCCCTCCCCTTGAGGGAGGGGGGTGGGGGGAGGGGTGCTCACCGCCGCGGACTGTGCGCGTGAGCACCCCTCCCCCCTCCCCCCTCCCTCAAGGGGAGGGGGAGCACCTTGACTTTAGCCGGCTCGCCTGAACGATGTCTGCCGCCTCCCCCTCCTCCCCCGCCACTGACCTCGCCCACATGGGCGCGGCGCTCGCGCTGGCGCGGCGCGGGCTGGGCAACACCTGGCCCAACCCCTCGGTCGGCTGCGTCATCGTGCAGGACAGCCGCGTGGTCGGCCGCGCCGTCACCGCCCCCGGCGGCCGGCCGCACGCCGAGCCGGCAGCGCTTGAGATGGCCGGCCCGCGCGCCCGTGGCGCCACCGTCTACGTAACGCTGGAACCGTGCTGCCACCACGGCCGCACGCCCCCCTGCACCGACGCCCTGATCGCTGCCGGCGTGGCGCGCGTGGTGGTCGCCGCGCGCGACCCCGATAATCGGGTGGACGGCCAGGGCATCGCCAGGCTGCGCGCCGCCGGCATCGTCGTGGACGACGGCGTGCTGGCGGAGGAAGCCAGCGAGGTCCTCGCGGGCTTCCACCAGCGCACCACCACCGGTCGCCCGCTGGTCACCCTGAAGCTGGCCTCCACGCTGGACGGCCGCATCGCCACGCGCGGCGGCGAGAGCCGGTGGATCACCGGCCCGGCCGCCCGCCGTGCCGCGCACGCAATGCGCGGGCGCCATGACGCGATACTGGTCGGCGTCGGCACGGTACTGGCGGACGACCCCGACCTGACCTGCCGCCTGCCCGGCTTCCGTCCTACGCCCATCGTGCGTGTCGTGGCGGACAGCCATCTGCGCACCTCGCTCACCGCGCGCCTGGTGACCTCCGCGCGCGATACGCCCACCTGGATGCTGATCCGCCACGGCACCGACTCCGCGCGCCGCCACGCCTTTGCCGACCTGGGCATCCGGCTGATCGAGGTCGCCGGCGCCGAGGCCGGCGTAGATCTGCGGGCTGGACTGATGGCGCTCGGTACCGCCGGGGTCACCCGGCTGCTGGTGGAGGGCGGCGCGCAGGTTGCGGCAGCCTTGCTGCGCTCCGGGCTGGTGGACCGCATCGCCTGGTTTCATGCTCCGGCGGTGATGGGCGGCGACGCCTGGCCCGCGGTGCAGGCATTCGGCATCAACCGGCTGGACGCCATGCCCCGTTTCGTTCGCCAGCGCGCGACCCCACTTGGTGAGGATATGCTGACCGAATTCGTGAGGGTGGGATGATGACGATCACGCTGCCTCCCCCTCCCCTTGTGGGAGGGGGTTGGGGGGAGGGGTGCGTACAGCGGACGACAGCGGCTGTACGCACCCCTCCCCCCAACCCCCTCCCTCAAGGGGAGGGGGAGGCTACTGGACCCTGCTCTGCCGATCCCGCGAGAGCAGCCTGATGTTCAGCGGCATCGTCACCGCGCTCGGCACCGTCCGCGCCATCACCCCGTTGGGCAACGGCCAGGACATGCGCCTGGTCATCACCGCGCCCTGGCCGGACACCGCCAGCATCGCTATCGGCGCCTCCATCGCCTGTTCCGGCTGCTGCCTCACCGCCACCGAAGTCGGCCCGGACTGGTTCGCCGCCGACGCGTCGGCCGAGACGCTGGCGTGCACCACGCTCGGCCGCTGGCGCGTCGGCAGCCGGGTGAACCTGGAACGCTCGCTGCGCATCGGCGATGAACTCGGTGGCCACCTGGTCTCCGGCCACGTGGACGGCCTGGGCGAGGCGTTGTCGGCCACACCGGAAAACGCCTCCACCCGCTGGCGCTTTCGCGTGCCCAAGCCGCTGGCCCGGTTCATCGCCGTCAAGGGCAGCGTCGCGGTTGACGGGGTATCGTTGACGGTGAACGCGGTGGACGGCGATACTTTCGGCGTGAACGTCATCCCGCATACCGCCCAGGTGACCGGCTTCGGCTCACTCGCCCCGGGCGATGCGGTGAACATCGAAATCGACATGCTGGCACGCTACGTGGCGCGGCTGGCGGAGACAGCCTGATGCCGAACCAGAACCTGCAAAGCCTCCGGACCGCCGACCTGTCGCAATACCTGGCCAGCGCCGCCGACCTGATCGAGGAAGCCCGCAACGGCCGCATGTTCATCCTGGTGGACGACGAGGACCGGGAAAACGAAGGCGACCTGGTCGTCCCTGCGCAATTCGCTACGCCGGATGCGATCAATTTCATGGCCCGCCACGCGCGCGGCCTGATCTGCCTGGCGCTTACCCGCCAGCGCTGCGAACAGCTCGCTTTGCCGCTGATGGCGGCGCAGAACGGCACGCGACACCAGACCGCGTTCACCGTGTCGATCGAAGCGCGCGAGGGCGTCACGACGGGCATCTCGGCGCATGACCGCGCGCACACCATTGCCGTGGCGATCAACCCGGAGAGCACCCGCGACCACATCACTACGCCAGGCCACGTCTTCCCGCTGATGGCGCGCGAGGGCGGCGCACTGGTGCGCGCGGGCCATACCGAGGCGTCGGTGGACATTGCCCGCAAGGCCGGCCTGTACCCGGCGGCGGTGATCTGCGAGATCATGAACGACGACGGCACCATGGCGCGATTGCCGGAACTCGTCGCCTTCGGTCAGCGGCATAACCTGAAGTTGGGCTCGATCGCCGACCTGATCGCTCATCGCCGCATGACGGAGCGGCTGGTGCAGCGGGTGCAGGAGGGCGACTACCACCACCCGGCCGGCGGCGATTGGCGCGCCGTGGTCTATGCCAACACCGTCGAGTACCAGGAGCACCTGGCGCTGGTGAAGGGCGACCTGTCCGGTCCCGATCCGGTGATGGTGCGCATGCATGCGGTCGATCTACTGGACGACATGACCGGCTCGCCGCACTGGATCGCCATCCACAATGCCATGCACATGATCTCTCGCGCCGGTCGCGGCGTGGTGGTGCTGATCCGCGAACACCGCAAGACCGCGCTGGCCGAGCGCGTGCGTATGCTGTCTGCCGAAAACCCCCGCACCCCTCGCGTCCTGCGCGACTACGGCATTGGCGCCCAGATCCTGCTCGATCTCGGCGTGAAGAACATGATCCTGTTGACCAACCGCCGGCGCACCATCGTCGGGCTGGAGGGTTACGGCCTGAACATCATGGAGCAGCGGGCAATTCCGAATATTGTCGGGGTGGATTACGAGGGATGAGGAATCGGCCCCTCCCGTCATGGCCGGTCCTGACCCGGCCATCGACGCACGGACGATCGTGCACAGATGGCCGGGTCAGGACCGGCCATGACGAGGGGACGGCTGGAACGACGCCATGAGTACCGAGGACGCCCCGCTCCCATCCGCGCCGCGCGTCGAGGGTCCGTCGCCGCATCTCTTGCTGGTGCGCGCGCCGTACTACCGTGCCGTGGTGGACGGTTTGACCGATGGCGGAACGCGCATTCTGCGCGAAGCCGGGGCAACGTTCGAAATCCTCGACATCGCCGGGGCGTTCGAACTGCCGCAGGCGATCCGCATCGCGTTGCGCGGGGGGAAAAAGTTCGACGGATTCGTGGCGCTCGGCTGCATCATTCGCGGCGAGACCGACCACTACGACTTCATCTGCCGCGCCACGATGGAAGGATTGATGAGTGTCGCGCTGCAATTCGGCATCGCGTTAGGCACCGGATTGCTGACCTGCGATACGTTGGCGCAGGCCGAGGCGCGCTCCAGCGCGGACGGCTTCAACAAGGGTGCGGAAGCCGCCGCGGCGGCCTTATTGCAGATCAACGCCGCACGCCGCCTCGGCGCGGTCTGACGTCGATGGCGCAAGCCCCTCCGAAACCGCGGCGCCGGCCGCGCACCGCATCGCGCGTCGCCGCGGTGCAGGCGCTGTTCCAGAGTGAGCAGGGGCCGGAGAATGCCGAGACGGTGATTGATCAGTTCGTGCGGCATCGGTTGGGCGAATTGCCCGGCACCGGCGGCTTCGAGGATGGCCGCGTGCCGGATGCGGAGGTGCCACTGTTCGCGCGCATCGTGCGTTCCGCGGTGCGCCAGCAGGACACGATCGATCGCATGGTGACGGAGGCGTTGCCGTCCGACTGGCCGCTGGCGCGCATCGACCCGGTGCTGCGCGCGTTGTTGCGCGCCGGCGGCGGCGAGCTGGCCATGCCGGACGGGGCACCGGCGAAGGTGGTGATCAACGAGTATCTCGACGTGGCGCGGGGATTCTTCGACGGTCCCGAGCCGGGGCTGGCGAATGCAGTGCTCGACCGGATGGCGCGGCTGCTGCGGCCAGCGGAGTTCGCAGGTTAGCGCACGATAACGGCAGGGGCCACCGCCGAGAGACCAAGCAGCAGGGTTGCTCTGGCGTAAAGCCCGACGCGCGGCTGAGAAGGAACATGCATCTCTGCCTATTGAGCGGGCGGGACGATCGGCCCGCAGCGATCCGAAGATCCCGCCTCGGGCTTACAGGAAAAGCCGGTGAACGCCGCGCCGCGCAAGCCGCGTGGCACATGGCGCCCGGACGTACGGTAGCATCCGCGCGTCACCCGCCGGCCTGCACTTTTGACACCGCTCGCCCGCGGCGCTTTCCTCGCCGGACGAAACGCGAGGAAGGCGGACAAGTGCGACCCCTGGAAGGCATGCGCGTCATCGCGCTGGAGCATGCGGTGGCGGCGCCGATTTGCAGCCGTCACCTGGCCGATCTCGGCGCCGACGTCATCAAGATCGAGCGCCCGGGCGAGGGCGATTTCGCGCGCGCCTACGACAGCTTCGTGCACGGTCAGTCCAGCCATTTCGTCTGGCTCAACCGCGCCAAGCGGTCGGTCACGCTGGACCTGAAGCACGACCAGGCAGGCGATGTGCTCGACCGTCTGCTGCAAGGCGCCGACGTGCTGCTGCAGAATCTGGCGCCCGGCGCGGCCGCGCGACTCGGCTTGTCGCATGCGGCGCTGAAGCCGCGCCATCCCAAGCTGGTGGTGTGCGACATCTCCGGTTACGGCGAGTCAGGCCCGCTGGCGCGGAAGAAGGCCTACGATCTGCTGATCCAGGCGGAATCCGGCCTGATCAGCGTTACCGGTACGCCGGAGACGCCCTCGCGCGTCGGTATCTCGGCGGCCGACATCGCCACCGGGATGTACGCGCTTACCGGCATCCTGTCGGCTCTGCTGCGACGTTCGCGATCCGGCGAGGGTGCCAATGTGAAGATCGCCATGCTTGATGCGCTGGGCGAATGGATGGTCTATCCGATGTACCGCGCCGCCTATGGCAACTCGCCGCTGCCGCGCGAGCCGGGCGGCCATCCCGCGCTGGCGCCGTATGGCGCGCATCGCACCAAGGACGGACAGGTGATCTTCGGGTTGCAGAACGAGCGCGAGTGGAAGGTATTCTGTGCGAAGGTGCTGCGCCGGCCGGAGGTGGAGACCGATCCGCGCTTCGTCACGATGAACGACCGCCGCGAGAACCGCCGCGCGCTGACCGCGCTGATCGAGGATTGCTTCGCGACGATGACGTCGCTGGACGTGGTCGCCGTGCTGGATGCGGCGGGCATTGCCAACGGACGGCTGAACCAGTCGATGGATGTCTGGAACCACGAACAGTTCGCCGCGCGCGACAAGTGGCGCGAGGTGAACACCCCGGCCGGCCCGGTGCGCGCGCTGCTGCCGCCGTTCACCTTCACCGACCAGGAAGCGGTGATGGGCGACGTGCCGTCGCTCGGCCAGCACACCGACGAAGTGCTGCGCGAACTCGGCTATGGCGCGGCGGAGATCGTCGGGTTGCGTGCGGCCGGGGCGGTATGAGCAGCTTCGATCCCGCCGCGCACCGCATGGTGCCGGAACAACGTTACTTCGACGACTTTCGACCGGGCGAGCGCTTTGTATTGCCAAGCCGGACGATGACCGACGGGATGTTCGCCGCATTCCAGGCGGCCAGCGGTGACAATCATCCGGTGCACTATGATGCGGAATACTGCCGCCGGCATGGCATGCCGGGCATGCTGGCGCACGGCTTCCAGACGCTGATCCAGACCGCTGCCGGGGCGGGATTGTTCCCGTTCCTGACCGAGGACTCCCTGGTCGGGTTCCTCGAACAATCGAGCCGGTTCCTGAAGCCTGTGTTTGCCGGCGATACGCTGTACGCGGCGCTGGAGGTGGACGAGCTGACACCGAATCGCTCGACCGGCGTGGTCGGGCTGCGCAGCACGGTGCACAACCAGCGTGGCGAGCTGGTGCTGGAGGGGCGGCAGCGCTACCTGCTGCGGCGGCGCGGTACGCAACCTCTCCCGCCTGCGGTTCAACCCCGCGCGTAGCGCCGGAGAGGTACCCCAGCCGCCGCCGATACAGCACGGTCAGCCGCTCCCGATGTCGTTCAGCGCCCAGCTTGTCGCAGCACCAGCGCTGCGGGAAGGCGAAGCCGTGTTGCACCAGGGCCCATCCCGGCCAACCCCAATTCCCTGATGTCAGGAGGTTTTTCGAGCGATTGCTCCGGGTTCTCGACCTGTCCAGCAGGACATCCCAGGCGTGGCTGGACATGATCGCGCAGGAACCGACTGGTGACGGGCAGGGTTATCGGCTCCGTTCCCGCGCCACCAATGGCGCGGCTTCGACCGGCGCCGCGCCGACGCAGATGCTCGGAGAAGCCATCCATAGTGACCTGCGCGGCCTGGAGGGGTTCTGCACGGTTTTCGGCGAAGGTCCCGACCGATCGGAATCTGGTTGTGTTTCCGGATCTTCTCCGGCCCGGTTGCTTCGTGGAATACGCAGGGGACGAAGCCGAGCGTGCCTATCGGATCGATCACGACGACCCCGACGGTCGCAGCATCCGCCAAGGTGCGATGCCAGGGGTGGGAAATACCTGGAGGCGCCGTGGCGTTGCTTTGGAGCCACCGCAAATTCCGCAGCTTCCTGGACGACAAGCCATCGGCTAGGCTGCCACTCCAGGCGCCGAGGGGAGCGTGCGGCATGGAACCGGTGGTGCGGGTCAGCGTCACGGTCACCTTCTTGCGGATGGACCGTCCTCCGGCCGAGGCGGCACCCGCTCTGCCGCCCGGCTGCCATGTGGTGCGGGTCGAGGCGTGCAGCGTGCCATTCTATCGCTACCTCTACAACACGGTGGGCGCCGATTACGTGTGGTGGCTGCGCCGGGCGACGCTGGACCACGATCTGGCGGTGCTGTTGCGTGATCCTCTGGTGACGATCCACGTGCTTTACGCGGGCGGCGAGCCGGCCGGGTTCTTCGAGCTGGACGCGCGCTTCTGGCCGGACATCAACCTCAGCTATTTCGGCCTGATGCCGCACGCGATCGGCAGCGGCATGGGCTACGCATTCCTGCGCCAGGCGGTGGATACGGTGTGGCGGCAGGGCGCGCGCGGGATGACCGTGAACACCTGCACCGCCGACCATGCCCGGGCGCTGCCAACCTATCTGCGGGCCGGGTTCCACGTCACAAGGCAGGTGCGCGAGATATGGAACGTGCCAACCCGGCTGGGGCTGCGGATCCCGGATCATCTGCGGGCGTGAGTCCCACCATTATGGCCGGCGTGACTCCCCACGTCATGGTGGCGGGCGAAGGCCCGCCATCCACGGCTTTCCGGCGTGCCGCCACGGCCGGTCGTGTATGGCGGGCCTTCGCACGCCATGACGCGGAAGTATGACCAGCGCCATCACCTGGGCCGGCCTGTCGCTCGACCGGACGCGCGTGATGGGGGTGCTGAACGTCACGCCGGACAGCTTCAGCGACGGGGGAAAACACCGCGACCCGCAGCGTGCCGTCGCCGCCGGCTTGGCGATGGCAGCGGCGGGCGCCGACATCGTGGACGTGGGCGGCGAGAGCACCCGGCCCGGCGCCCCGCCCGTCGCACCGCATGACGAGCGCACCCGCGTGGTGCCGGTGATCCGCGCACTGGCCGCCGCGGGCGTCAAAGTCTCGATCGACACGCGCAACGCCGCGACGATGGAAGCCGCGCTGGATGCCGGCGCCGCCATCGTCAACGACATCTCCGCCCTGACGCACGACCCCGCCGCCGCCGCGCTCATTGCGGCGCGCGGCTGTCCGGTCGTGCTGATGCATATGCGCGGCGATCCGACGACGATGAACGCGTGCGCTGTCTATGCCGACATCGCCCGCGAGGTCGCGGACGAACTCGCCGCGCGCATCACCGCCGCCGAACAGGCCGGTATCGCCCGCGACTCGATCGCCATCGACCCCGGCATCGGCTTCGCCAAGCTGGCGCCGCAGTCGCTCGAGCTGCTGCGCCGCCTGCCCTCGCTTGCCGTGTTGCGCCGGCCCATCCTGGTGGGTGTCTCGCGCAAATCCTTCATCGGCCGCACCGGCGACGAACCCGACCCGCAGCGACGGCTGCCGGGCTCGCTGGCCGCCGGGCTGTTTGCCGTCTCCCGCGGCGCGCATATCCTGCGCGTGCACGACGTTCCGGAGACCGTCCAGGCACTCAAGCTGTGGGGTGCTCTGGTCTCCCCCGCGTGAGGCGCGCTTCCCCGCCGACGCCTCGCCGCGCTACACCCGGCGCATCGATTCGCGACGGAGATGGGATGACCAAATCCAGACGGCTGTTCGGCACCGACGGCATTCGCGGCAAGGCCAATTCCGAGCCAATGACCGCGGGGATCGCGCTGCGCCTCGGCCAGGCCGCCGGCCTGCTGTTCACCCGCGGCAACCACCGCCACCGGGTGGTGATCGGCAAGGACACGCGGCTGTCCGGCTACATGATCGAGCCAGCCCTCACCGCCGGCTTCATCGGCGCCGGCATGGATGTCACCCTGCTCGGCCCGCTGCCCACGCCGGCGGTTGCCATGCTGACCCATAGCCTGCGCGCCGATCTTGGGGTGATGATCTCCGCCTCGCACAATCCGTTCGAGGACAACGGCATCAAGCTGTTCGGCCCGGACGGCAGCAAGCTGTCGGACGCGACCGAGGCCGAGATCGAGGCGATGATGGACAGCACGTTCGCCACGCGTCTCGCCGCGCCGGCCGCGCTGGGCCGCGCCTCGCGCCTGGACGACGCCGGGGGGCGCTATATCGAGGCGGCCAAAGCCAGCTTCCCGCGCGGCCTGCGGCTGGACGATCTGAAGATCGTCATCGATTGCGCCAACGGCGCCGGCTACCGGGTCGCGCCGACCGTGCTGTGGGAACTGGGCGCCACCGTCATTCCGGTGGGTGTCGCGCCGGACGGGTTCAACATCAACAAGGGCTGCGGCTCGACCACGCCCGAATACCTCTGCGCCCAGGTGGTGGAGCATGGCGCGCATCTCGGGATCGCTTTGGACGGTGACGCCGACCGTGTGGCGATGGCGGACGAGCATGGCGAGCTGATCGACGGCGACCAGATCCTGGCGCTGATCGCCCGGTCATGGGACGAGGCCGAGCGGCTGCACGGCGGCGGCATCGTCGCGACCGTGATGTCGAACCTTGGGCTCGAGCGGTTCCTGCGCGACGCGGGCCTGGCGTTGCATCGCACCCAGGTCGGCGACCGCTACGTAGCGGAGCGGATGCGCGCCGTCGGCGCCAATGTTGGCGGCGAGCAATCCGGCCACGTCATCCTGTCGGACTTCGCCACCACCGGCGACGGATTGCTGGCCGCGTTGCAGGTGCTGGCGGTGATCGTGGAGCAAGGGCGGCCGGCGAGCGAGGTGTGCCGGGTGTTCACGCCGCTGCCGCAGCGGCTGAAGAACGTGCGGTTCACCGGGGTCTCGCCGTTGCAGCATCCGCGCGTGGTGCAGGCGGTCGCTGCCATGGAGGCATCGTTGCAAGGGGCTGGCCGGCTGCTGATACGCGAAAGCGGCACCGAGCCGCTGGTCCGGGTGATGGCGGAGGCGGAAGACGAGACGACGGTGGGCCGTGTCGTGGACGAGTTGTGCGCCGTCATCGCCGACGTGGCGCGCGCACGCGAGGACGCGGTTTGAACCCCTCCCGCTGCGCGACCTCTCCCGCGCAGCGGGAGAGGTGTATCGTCCTCGCCATCGCCGGATCGGATTCCGGCGGCGGGGCGGGGATTCAGGCCGACATCAAGACGATCACCATGCTCGGCGCCTACGCCGCCACCGCGATCACCGCGCTGACCGCGCAGGACACGCTGGGGGTGCACGCGATCCATAGAGTGCCGCCGGACTTCGTCGCGCGCCAGATCGCGGTGGTGCTGGACGACATCGGCGCGGACGCGGTGAAGACCGGCATGCTGGGCGACGTGGCGACGATCGAGGCGGTCGCCGACGCGCTGACCCGGCACGCGCCGGGTGTGCCATTGGTGGTCGATCCGGTGATGGTCGCCAAGGGTGGCGCGTCGCTGCTGCGGGACGATGCGGTCGCCGCCCTGACCCGGCTTCTGCTGCCGATGGCGAGCCTGGTCACGCCGAACCTGCCCGAGGCGGAAGTGCTGTCCGGCCTCGTCATCCAGGACCTCGACGCGATGCGCCGGGCCGCGGCAGCATTGCTCGGGCTGGGAGTGCCGGCGGTGCTGCTGAAGGGCGGCCACCTGCCGGGCGATGAGGTGGTGGATCTGCTGGTGACCGCCGACGGTTGCGAGGCGTTCGCCGCGCCTCGGATCGTCTCCCGCCACACGCATGGGACCGGCTGCACGCTGGCCAGCGCCATCGCCACCGGACTGGCGCAGGGCATGACGCTGCGCGACGCGGTGCTTCGCGCGCGCGCGTATGTTCGGGCGGCGATCGCAACGGCACCCGGGATCGGCCAAGGACACGGGCCACTGAACCACTGGGTTGCCCCGGTGGAGTGACCGCAATGCGCGGTGGCGGAATGCCCTGCGATTTTCCGCTCCGCACCCGATACGTCCGTCGCGCCGGTTTGCAACCTCTGCTATCCGTGGTGAGGTCGTCCTGGCAACCGCTGGAGGCTCACATGCAGATTACTCCAACCGGCGAGACTCTGGGCGCCCGGATCGACGGCATCGACTTGGCGCGCCCCCTGTCGGATGCGGATTTCCGCGACATCCTGCGCGCCCTGGGCCAGCATGGCGTGCTGTGCTTCCCCGCACAGACGTTGACGACGCCGCAATTCGCTGCGTTCGGTCGCCGTTTCGGTGAGCTTGAGATCAACGTCGCCAACCTGTTCCACGAGCCCGACTTCCCCGAAGTGATGGTGCTGTCCAATATGCAGCGGGACGGCAAGGCGCTCGGGCTGCATGACGCCGGCCAGGGCTGGCACACCGACATGTCGTACAGCCGCGACATCGCGCTCGCCAACATCCTGCACGCGCGGCACGTGCCGCACCGCAACGGCAAGCCGCTCGGCGAGACGCAGTTCCGCAATATGCACGCCGCCTATGAAGAGCTACCCGAGGCGCTGAAGCACAAG
>Ga0181530_10001761_pt1 | contig 26689 bp, 18 predicted proteins | sample PEATcosm2014_Bin_42_FD_119769 | JGI IMG/M metagenome (GOLD analysis project Ga0181530, IMG submission 119769) | Peatland microbial communities from MTU Mesocosm Facility, Houghton, MI, USA - PEATcosm2014_Bin10_60_metaG | ecosystem: Environmental > Terrestrial > Soil > Wetlands > Peat | place... | reverse complement strand
TCGCCCCGGCTTCCAGCAACGCCAACAGCGCACCCACCTCCACCTCGCCGCCTTCGGGCACCGCGATCGAGGTCAGCACGCCCGCCGCCGGCGCAGTCACTTCCACCGTGACCTTGTCGGTCTCCAGCTCCACCAGTGGCTCGTCCACGGCGACCGCATCGCCTGCATGCTTCATCCAACGCGCAACGGTAGCCGAGGTGACGCTCTCACCCAGCGTGGGCACCTTGATCTCCGTCGCCATCCCCTGCTCCTCAGCCGCTGCTCAACCTGACCCTGTAGATGTCATTGCGCGCCAGGCGAAGCAATCTCCTGCTTGCATTGGTTGGTTACCGCGGGGAGATTGCTTCGCCTGGCTGGCAATGACGGTGGTCGTCCCTCACCCGATCCCGATCGCCGCCGCGACCAGCGTCGCTTGCTCGCGACCGTGCGTACGCGCCGAGCCAGTCGCCGGGCTCGCCGCCGCCTCGCGCCCGACATAGACCGCCCGCATCACCCGCATGTCCAGCCGGCTCAACACCTTCTCGATGCGGCGATCGACGAAATTCCAGGCGCCCATGTTCTCCGGTTCCTCCTGGCACCACACCACATCCGCGTTGTGGTACGGCGCCAGCACCCGGCCCAGCGTGTTCTCCGGGAACGGATAAATCTGTTCCAGCCGGACGATCGCCACGTCGTTCTCCTCATGCGCGCGCCGCTCCGTCAGCAGATCGTAATAGACCTTGCCGGTACACAGCACCACGCGCCGCACCTTCTCGGGCGGCTCGATCGCGTCGATCTCCGGAATCACGAAGCGGAACCGACTGCCCTCCGTCAGGTCTGCCAACGGCGACACCGCCAGCTTGTGCCGCAACAGCGATTTCGGCGTGAACACGATCAGCGGCTTGCGGAAATTGCGGTGCAACTGCCGGCGCAGCGCATGAAAGTAGTTCGCCGGCGTGGTCAGGTTGCACACCCACATGTTGCGCTCGGCGCAAAGCTGCAGATAGCGCTCGATCCGCGCCGAAGAGTGTTCTGGCCCCTGCCCTTCATAACCGTGCGGCAGCAGCAGAGTCAGGCCCGACATGCGCAGCCACTTCGTCTCGCCCGACGCGAGGAACTGGTCGATAATCACCTGTGCGCCGTTGGCGAAGTCGCCGAACTGCCCCTCCCACAACACCAGAGAGCGCGGGTCGGCCAGCGAGTAGCCGTATTCGAACCCCAGCACGCCGGCTTCCGACAGCAGCGAATTGTAGATCTCGATCTTCGCCTGGTCCGGCGCGATGTTGTTCAGCGGCACGTATTCGTGCTGGTTGGTCTGGTCGATCAGCACCGCGTGGCGCTGGCTGAACGTGCCGCGCTGCACGTCTTCGCCGGACAGTCGCACCCGGCTGCCTTCCAGCAGCAGCGAACCGAAGGCCAGCGCCTCGCCGGTGGCCCAGTCGATGCCCTGGCCGGAATCCAGCATCGCCTGCTTGGCTTCGAGCTGCCGGGCGATGCGCGGATGCGCCGCGAACCCGGCGGGCACGCGCGAGAGCGCAATGCCGATCTGCTTCAGCGTGGCCTCGGGAACGGCGGTAGCTGCCTCCTGGAACTCGAACTCGGGCTCCGGCGGATGGAAGCCCGCCCAATGACCCTCCAGCCAGTCGGCCTTGTTCGGCCTGTAGGATTGCGCCGCCTGGTTGGCTTCCTCCATGGCCCGGGCAAAATCGTCCCACATCGCCTTGGCTTCCTCCGCCGGCACCACGCCTTCCCCGGCCAGCCGCTCGGCATACAGCGTGCGCGTGGTCTTCTGCTTGCCGATCGCGCGATACATCAGCGGCTGGGTGAAGGCCGGCTCGTCGGTCTCGTTATGGCCGTGGCGGCGGTAGCAGACGATGTCCAGCACGATGTCGGTGGCGAAGCGCATACGAAATTCCGCCGCCATCCGGGCGCAGAACATCACCGCCTCGGGGTCGTCGCCGTTGACGTGCAGGATCGGCGCCTGGATGGATTTTGCCACATCCGTGCAATACAGGCCCGAATAGGCGTGCGCCGGCACGGTGGTGAAGCCGATCTGGTTGTTGACGATCACGTGGATCGTGCCGCCGGTGCGGTAGCCGATGAGCTGGCTCATCGCCAGCGTCTCGTATACCAGGCCCTGGCCGGCGAACGCCGCGTCGCCATGCATCAGGATCGCCATCACCGATCGGCGCCGCTGGGTGTCGCCCTCGGTATCCTGCCGGGCGCGCACCTTGCCCACCACCACCGGGTCCACCGCTTCCAGATGCGAGGGATTCGGCTGCAACGACAGGTGCACGCTGTGGCCGGCGATCTCCAGGTCGGTCGAGGTGCCCAGATGGTATTTCACGTCGCCCGAACCCTGCACCTCGTCGGGCTTGGAACTCTCGCCGGTGAATTCGGAGAACACCGCGACGAACGGCTTCTTCACGATGTTCACCAGCGTGTTGAGCCGGCCGCGATGCGGCATGCCGATGGCGATCTCTTTCACCCCCTGTGCCGCCACCGTCTCGATGATGGTATGGGTGGCGGGGATGGTGACCTCGCCGCCGTCAAGGCCGAAGCGCTTGGTGGTGGTGTAGCGCTTCTGGCAGAACGCCTCGAAGCCTTCCGCCTCAGTAAGCTGCCGCAGGATACGGCGCTTGGCCGGGGCATCGAACGCGGTGCGCCAGGGCGCGCCTTCCACCCGGCGCTGGATCCACGACTTCTGGTCGGGGTCCTGGATATGCATGAACTCGACGGCGATCGAGCCGCAATAGGTGTCGCGCAGAATCTGCACGATCTCGCGCAGCGTGGCGGTTTCGTGGCCCAGCACGTTGTCAATGAAGATCGGCTTGTCGAGGTCGGCGTCGGTGAAGCCATAGGTGCGCGGGTCGAGTTCCGGATGCGGCGGCGGCACCACCAGGCCGAGCGGATCGAGCCGCGCTTCCAGGTGCCCGCGCACGCGATACGAACGAATCAGCATCAATGCGCGCAGGCTGGCGATGGTGGCGGCGCGGATTTGCTCGCGTGACAGCGCCTCGGCGGAGGCCGGCCGGGCGCGCGGTTGGAGCTGCGGCGGCGCGGCCGTCTCCGCCAGTATGCCGCCGGGCTCGGCACCCGATGGCTCGATGGTATGCGGCGCCCAGGAGGCGCCGGTCGCCTCCTCCAGCACCGCGCGCGCGTCGTCGTTCAGCGCGCCGAACAGCTCCGCGAAGGTCGGATCGACCGAGCCCGGGTCGGTCGCCCAGCGTGCGTATTGCTCGCCGAGAAAGGCCGCATTCGCCCCGCTGAACGCGGAGGCGAGGATATCGACGCCAGCCATTCGTTATGGACCCCTATCTGCTTGGCCGCCGCTGCATAAGCCCGCGCGCCCGGGGGCGGAACCCCGCCCGGACCCGCGCTGGATTGCTCCCGTCGCATGTCACCGTTCCGCCACGCCAAGCGCGCCAGGAGCAGGGGCTGTTGGTGCGTGGAGAGACGGGCTGGCCTGACGGTGGGTAACAGGCGGTGAAGAGCGTGCTGTTTCAGATGCGACGGGATCTCGGCATTTCAAGCAACCGCAAACAACCTCTCCCGCGTTGCGGGAGAGGTCGAGGCGCTACAGCGCCGAGGATGCGGGTGCGGCGGGTTTGCACCGTCTTGCCGCACACCGCCTTGCAGGTCGGCCGACGGGCGCCGCGGCCTCACCCGCCGCTGCGCGGCGACCCCCGGGTCAAGCGCCCGGGGGAATGCCCCACTCTCCCGTGCAAACCACGCGCGGGAGAGGTCTTGTCTTACCCTTGCGGCGACGGCCCGTACGATTGCTGCTGCGGCGCGGACGGACGCTGGCGCAGCTCGGCCATGAACTGATCGAACTCGGCCTTGTCCTTGGCGAAGCGCAGCCGGTCGAGGAACGTCCCGAACTCCTTTTGCTCTTCCTCCAGCCGGCGCAGCGTCTCGGCGCGATACTCGTCGAACGCCCGGTTGCCGCTGCTCGGCGGCGCCGACTGCGCAGGCGCCGGTGCGCCACCGCCACCACCCCAGAAGCCCTTCCAACTGGCCCATGGCGGTGCGCCACCCCCCTGCCATCCGCCTCCCGGGAAGCCTCCGCGGCGGCCATATCCCCAACAACCCATGCGTCGACTCCCCATTGTGCACAACAGCACGGCCAGCCCGACCGGCCACCAGAACATGAAGCCCAGGATCATCGCGACGATCCAAAGCGGCCGCGTGGCATAGCGCCATTGTCCGTTCCAGTACCAGGTTGCCGCGTCCTGATAGCCACCAGCATTGCCCCAAGGAGCATCCGGCCCGGAGCCGGCACCGGGGCCCCAGGGCGCACCTCCCACGCCCGGGTTGCCGTACCCAGAGTGGTCCGTCGCTGTGGCCATGGAAGACCTCATGTGAATGTAAGATACATTTACATATACGCTGGCCGATCCGCCCGTCAAGCACTTTCGCAACGCGTCGTCAGAACCGCGGCCGCGCCCAAGCGGCGTGCACCGCCCTCACCCGGCTGCCGGTTTGCCGCCCGCCAGACCAAGCCCCTGCAAATACACCAGCACTCCGGCCTCCAGCAGTTCCTCCGGCGACATCGGCAGCTTCCGCCGTGACGGGCCGCCGCGCACGAACAACGCGGCGATGCCGTGTGCCAACCCCCAGATATGCAGCGCGATCATCAGCGACGGCGGGCGGCGTTCCCGCGGCAGCGCGGCGACCAGTTGGTCCGCGGCCTCGCGCAGCACCGCGAAGGCGCGGTCGCCGGCGGACAGCAGGGCGGGGTGGGCGTCGAAGGAGATATGCGCCTCGAACATGGCGGCGTAGTGGGCGGGTTCGTTCCGCGCGAAGGCCAGGTAGGCGCGGCCGATCGCTTCGAACGCGCGCAGCTTGTCGGGACGGCCGCCGTTCCAGGCGGCGGCGAGCGCGACGGCGAAGCGCTCCAGGCCGCGCAGTGCGACCTCCGCCAGCAGGGCCTCGGCGTCGCGGAAATGCCGGTAGGGGGCGGCAGGACTGACGCCGGCCAGTCGCGCCGCCTCGGCGATGGTGAAGCCGGCGGGACCTTTCTCCGCGATCAATGCCGTGGCGGCCTCGACCAGCGCCTCGCGCAGATTGCCGTGGTGATAGCCGCGCCGCTCGAATCCGCCCTGCCCTGCCCAGCTCATGTGACGGAGCTTTACATCAGGCGGCGGCCGGTTCCCAGCCGGCCGATCGGCTTGCGGCGGCTCGGCGTCGGTGGCGCGTGCCGGGACGGCTCATCGCGCCTGTCGGCTCCCCGTACGATGCCTGCGATCTGGACGCCGCTCGATTGAACGCCGTAGCAGCGCAGCACTGCCATGGCGGCGCAGCCGCAGCGAATATTGGCCTTTCCCGCCTTGCTCCCGGACTGTGTCGCGATCCAAAGAGCCGATGTGCTTGTCAGGTTCGCCAGGTAGACTGTAAATTGACCGTGTCATTCCACCGTGCAAACATCCAAACCATCTATGCCAACTGCCAATACCGCATGTCTCGTGGAGGAGCTTGGTGCCGCCGATGCTGGAACCGCTCCGTACCCCTGAACGCATGGCGGCTGGCTCGGCTTGGATCGAGCCGGCCGAGGTGCCGCTCGACCGCGATGGTCCTGCGGAAGTGCCCTTTGATCCCCCACCCGCCGATTTCGTCGAGCGGCCGATCCATGCACTGTTCGAGATCGTTGCGGCGCGCCACGCGGCTGCCTTTGCGCTGGCGGACGGTTTCGGGAAACTGACCTACGCCGAGGTCCAGTCAGCGGTTTCCCTGCTGGCCGGCGAGATCGCCACGCGCATTCCCCGCGGCAGTGCTGTTGCGGTGCTGCTGCCGAACGTTGCGGCAAGTGTGATTGGCGTTCTGGCCTGCCTTGCCGCCGGTCGCTGCTGTCTCGTACTGAATGCCGATCATCCCGCGGAACGCAACGCCGCGATCCTGCGGGACGCCGATGTCCGCGCGGTCGTTGTCAAGGACCACACCTGCGTCGAACTCTCGCTGGTGCCTGATGACGTCGCTCGCATTGTTATCGCTGGTGCTCGCAACGTACCAGGCGATGCTGCCGCCGCATCGTGGCGGCCAACGCCGGTCGGACCGGATGAGCCGGCAATCGTGCTTTACACCTCGGGAAGTACTGGACAGCCGAAGGGCGTGGTCCTCTCGCAAGCTACGATCCTGACGCGCGTACGCAACAACATCCTGTCCATGCATCTCAACAGCGGCGATCGTTTCCTGTCGCTGGGCGCGCTCGGCACCACGGCCGGCCTGGTCGCGAGCGTTGTGGCGCTGTTGGGCGGGTCGATGCAGTTCGTCACATCGGCCTCCGCGTCGGGCGTAACCTCCCTTCTCTTGCTTGTTCGCAACGAGAGAATGACGATTCTCTGGGGTGTGCCGGCGCTCTTGCGCTTGCTCTTTGAGGTTGACGGTGCCCGCGATGCTCTCGGCAGCCTTCGCCTGGTCCGGACTTTCGGCGACCGGTTGCTGCAAGCCGATCTCCAGAGATGGCGCGCGGTGCTGCCGAACTCTTGTCACATCGCCATCACCTACGGTCAGACCGAGGTTACCGCTGCACAGTGGTTTGTTCCGACGATGTTCGCCAGTGACGAGGCCGCGTTGCCCACGGGCTATCTGTTGCCCGAGCATCAGTTCGCCGTCGTCGATGCAGCCGGCCGTCCCGTGGACGACGGCGGGATCGGCGAACTTGTCCTGCGCAGCCGGTACGTCGCGCTGGGCACGTGGGAGCATGGACGATGCGCCACTGGGCGCGCCCGGCCCGATCCATCCGAGCCGCATTTGCGCGTTCTTCCGACGGGAGATCTCGTGCGGCTCCGCCCGGATGGTCTGCTGCAAGTCATCGGCCGGCGCGACCGCCAGGTAAAGATACGCGGCCAACGGGTTGAGCCGGCAGAGATCGAGGACGCCCTGCGTCGGGTGTCCGGCGTGGCCGATGCGGCGATTGCCACGAAATGCCGCGGCGAGGAAACCAGTCTTCTCGCGTTCATCGTTGCCGACGCTCCGGGCGATACGGCTCTGTTGGACCGAGTGCGCGCCGCTGTCAGGATGGCGTTGCCAAATTATATGCAGCCGGCGCGCGTGCTTCTGATTGATCGGCTACCCCTCCTGCCGGGCGGGAAGGTGGACGATCGAGCGCTCCTGGCGATCGAAGCGGTGACACCGCGGCGGCCATCGCCTGTCGCACACGCGCCTGAGGCCTCGTTCCGTGCACGTGGTGTGGCGGCGCGCGCGTGGCGGCGCGGGTTGGACCGGTTTCGACGATTGACAGGCTGTTGAGCGGCAAGAAGCCCAGACACTGCCGTACCGTCGCGCGCTGCGACGCCAATCCAGTGCGGCCCTCAGGCGGATTGAATCATCGACTTCAAGGGCAGTCGTGAAGCGGCTGACACAACTGCACCGTGCCAGCAAATCTATACCGATCGGTATAGTCCGCGCGATAGGTCCCCAACGACCGCATTCCCAGTTTGCCGGCATGTGGGGCCTTGGTGCAGAGCCTCAGTCTCCTGCTCTTGGACGACCAATCAAGGTGAAGCGGTGACTCGGCGACAAAGGGTGTGCGTCTTTGGCAAAGATGGAGAATCGGGCCTTGAGCAAAAACCACGAGCATCGCGCGGGGTGTCCTCAGACCTTCTCCCGGCTCGCTGCCGAGCCCGGGTAACGGTCGGTTCCATGTCGAGCCAGATATGGCCGCGCCGGCAAGACCATGCGAAACAGATGACACCGCGATTAACTGGCTGACAGAATCTTCACAATCCCGCACCTGACGAAAAGGTAAGCAAGACCTGTCAGATGCAAGGTCTATATTCGGCACTGCGTCGCCCGCGACAACCGCGCGGCCAGGCTATGTCGGGAATCAGGAAGCACAATACATGCGAACAGGGCGGATCGCCGCGATTGCGGTCGTCAGCGGCGGCGTCGTGCTGGCGGGTTGGCTGTTCAGCCGCCATGACACGGCGCACTCGGCCGCCGCGCCGCCCGATCCGGCCATTCCGGTCACCGCCGGCACCGCCCAGGCGCAGGACGTGCCGGTCTATATTCAGGGCATCGGCACGATTCAGGCCATCAGCACGGTGAACGTGAAGACGCGGGTGGACGGCCAGATCATGCAGACCTTCTTCACCCAGGGGCAGGAGGTGCAGCAGAACGCGCCATTGTTCCTGATCGATCCGCGGCCGTTTCAGGCGACGCTCGACCAGGCCAAGGCCAACGCGGCCAAGGATACCGCCCAATTGCAAGGCGCGCAGCGCGATCTGGCACGCTACGGCAAGCTGGTCGGCACCGGCTTCCAGACCCGCCAGAGCTTCGAGGACCAGCAGGCGACTGTGGGCCAGTTGCAGGGCGCGGTGCAGGCCGACAATGCCGCGATCGAAACGGCGCAGCTCAATCTCGGCTTCACCATGATCCGCTCGCCGATCGGCGGGCGCACCGGCGCGCTGCTGGTCGATCCCGGCAACTTCGTGCAGGCCAGCGCCGCCACGCCGCTGGTGTCGATCACGCAGATGAAGCCGATCTTTCTCGCCTTCACCCTGCCGGCGACCAAGCTGGACGCGATCCGGCAGAACCAGGCCGCGCACCCGCTCGAAGTGGACGCCTATGCCGCCGACGGCACGACCCTGCTCGGCAAGGGCACACTGAGCTTCATCGACAACCACGTCGATACCACGACCGGCACGATCGCACTGAAGGGCACCTTCACCAACACCGATGAGCGGTTGTGGCCCGGGGAATTCGTCAACGCCCGGCTGATCCTCGCGACACGGCACAATGCCATTACGGTACCGGCACAGACGGTGATGGCAGGGTCGAACGGCGACTATGTCTATGTCATCGGTCCGAACGACACGGCGCAGCGGCGCGACGTGCAGCTTGCCAGCCGGCAGGACGGATTGGCGGTAATCGCCAAGGGGCTCACCGCCGGGGAAGAGGTGGTGATCGGCGGACAATACCGGCTGGCCAACAACGTCAAGGTGAAGATCGAAACCGCCGGCACTGCGGCCGCCACCGCGCAGCAGGCCGGTTGACCCGACATGAGCATTTCCGAGACCTTCATCCGCCGGCCAATCGCCACCGCTCTGCTGATGGTGGGCATTCTGGTGTTCGGCATGGCGGTGTTCACGCTGCTGCCGATCGCCGCGCTGCCGAACGTCGATTTTCCCACCATCGTGGTGTCGGCGACATTCCCGGGCGCAAACCCGCAGACCATGGCTGCCTCGGTCGCGACGCCGCTGGAACAGCAGTTCGCTGCCATTCCGGGGCTGTCGCAGATGTCGTCGACCAGCGGACTGGGCACGACCTCCATCACACTGCAATTCGACCTGGCGCGCAACATCGACGGCGCGGCGGAGGATGTGCAGACCGCGATCAATGCCGCCAGCGGGCTGCTGCCGAAGAACCTGCCCTCGCCGCCGACCTTCAAGAAGACCAATCCGGCGGACCGGGCGATCCTGATCTACGCCGTCAGTTCCGACGCCATGCCGATCCAGGACCTGGACCAGTACGCCTACAACGTCATCGCCGAGTCGCTGTCGCGGGTGAACGGCGTGGCGCAGGTGAATATCGCCGGGGAACAAATCCCGGCGGTGCATGTGCAGGTCAATCCGGACGCGCTGGCGTCGCGCGGCATCAGCCTGGAGGATGTCCGCACTGCCCTGGTGAATGCCACGACGGACTCGCCGAAGGGCAACCTGGAAGGCAAGACGCAGGAGTTCACGCTCGACACCAACGACCAGTTGTTCGATGCGAGCGCGTTCCGCAACGTCATCGCGGCGTATCGCAACGGTGCGCCGGTGCAGATCAAGGATGTCGGTGAGGTCATCAACTCCTCGCAGTCGGCACGCACCGGCGCATGGTTCGACGGCAAGCGGATCGAGCTGCTGCTGATAGAGCGTGAGCCGGGTGCCAACACCATCAAGGTGGTGGACCAGATCAAGGCGATGATGCCGGGCTTGGAGGCGTCGATCCCCCGCTCGGTGCATGTGGACCTGGTGTCCGACCGGTCAACGAACATCCGTGATTCGGTGTCCGACGTCGAGCTGACGCTGATGATCACCATCGGCCTGGTGGTGCTGACCATCTTCGTGTTCCTGCGCAAGATCTGGGCGACGATCATCCCCAGCGTGACCGTGCCGCTGGCCTTGGTGGCGACCGCCGGCGTGATGTACGTGGTGGGGTTCAACCTCGACAATATCTCGCTGATGGCGCTGACCATCGCGGTGGGCTTCGTGGTGGACGATGCAATCGTGATGATCGAGAACATCGTGCGCTACATCGAGGAAGGCGCCTCGCCGTTCGAGGCGGCGATCAAGGGCGCCGGACAGATCGGCTTCACCATCGTGTCGATCACTTTTTCCCTGATTGCCGTGTTCATTCCGCTGCTGTTCATGGGCGGCATCATCGGCCGGCTGTTCCGCGAATTCGCCGTCACCGTCAGCGTGGCCGTGGTCGCGTCGGCGTTTGTCTCGCTGACCCTGACGCCGATGATGTGCTCGCGCTTCCTGGCGCACGAGGACGCATCCAAGCAGCAGGGCCGGCTGAATCGCATGGCCGAGGGTTTCTTCAACGCCATGCTGCGCGGCTATGACCGAGGCCTGGTCTGGGTGTTCCGCCACCAGCCGCTGATGCTGGCCGCCACACTGGGGCTGATCGTGCTGACCGGCTTTCTCTACGTGGCAATCCCCAAGGGGTTCATTCCGCAGCAGGACACCGGCTTCATCTTCGGTGCATTGCAGGCGCGGCTGGATGCGTCGTTCGCCTCGGTGGGCCAGATGGAGAACGAGGTTTCCGCGGTCATCCTGAAGGATCCCGCGGTGTCCGGCGTGGTGGGATTCGCCGGCGCGGGCGGCGCCAACCCCAGCGAGAGCACCGCGCGGATGTTCATCCAGCTCAAGCCGTTCGGCGAGCGCGACGGAGTGCAGGTGGTGATCGACCGGCTGAAGCCGCAGATCGCCAAGCTGCAGGGCGTGAAGTTTTTCATGCAGGCGGGCCAGGACGTGACCGTCGGCGGCCGGCTGGAACAGGCGCAGTACCAATACACGCTGACCGACAACAACGCGGCGGAACTGAACCATTGGGCGCCGATCCTGCTGCGGCAGATGAGTCGCATGCATGAACTGACCGATGTGGCGTCCGACCAACAGATCGCCTCGCCGAACATTTCCATCACGGTGGATCGCGATGCGGCCTACCGACTTGGCCTGTCGATGGGGCTGATCGACCAGACACTGTACGATGCGTTCGGCGAAGAACAGGTGACGACGGTTTATACGGATACGTCGCAGCATAAGGTGATTTTGGAGGTCGAGCCGCGCTTCCAGGACGATCCGTCGGCGCTGTCGCATATCTTTGTGGCGTCCGCGTCGGGCGCGCAGGTGCCGCTGTCGGCGATCGCACATTACACGGCCACGGTGGAGCCGCAGACGGTCAACCACCAGGGCGTGTTCCCGGCGGTGACGCTGTCGTTCAACCTGGCGCCGGGCGTTGCGCTCGGCCAGGCAGTGGATGCGATCCAGGCGATGCAGGCGGCGCAACATGTGCCGGCTACGGTAGCAGGCGATTTCGAAGGCACGGCGCAGGCGTTCCAGGCTTCGCTGTCGTCCACACCGCTGCTGGTCGCGGCGGCAATCCTGGTGGTGTACATCGTGCTGGGCATGCTCTATGAGAGCTTCATCCATCCGATCACCATCCTGTCCGCGCTGCCCTCGGCCGGTGTCGGCGCACTGCTGATGCTGATGCTGTTCGGTTATGATCTCAGCCTGGTGGCGCTGATTGGCATCATCCTGCTGATCGGCATCGTGAAAAAGAACGCCATCATGATGATCGACTTCGCGCTGGTGGCCGAGCGCGAACATGGCAAGAGCTCGCTGGAGGCGATCCACGAGGCGTGCCTGCTGCGCTTTCGGCCGATCATGATGACGACGATGTGCGCGTTGTTCGGTGGGCTGCCGCTGGCGCTCGGTCATGGTGCCGGTTCGGAACTGCGCCGTCCGCTGGGCATCGCGATCGTCGGCGGGTTGCTCGTGTCGCAATGGCTGACGCTGTACACCACGCCGGTGATCTATCTGTATCTCGACCGGCTATCGCACTGGCTGGCGCCGCGCCGGCGCCGCGCCGGCGTTGCCGCGCCAGAACATGCGCCGGGGAGTGCCGATTGATGCACGGTCCCTCCGCTTCGCCGGTGCGCCGGACGCTCGGGTTTCTGCTGCGCGATACGTCGCGGCTGATGCGGCGGCGGTTCGTGCAGCGTTCGCGCGAGGTCGGTCTGCCGATCAATCGCTCGGAAGCCTCGGTGCTGGTGCATGTCGATCGCGAAACGGGGATGAGCCAGGCGCAGCTTGCCGAGCAAATGGATCTGGAGGCGATCTCGCTGGTGCGATTGATCGACAGCTTGCAGGCGGCGGGCCTGATCGAGCGTCGCCCGCACGCGCATGACCGGCGGATCCGCACATTGTGGCTCACCGAGGCTGCGCAACCGATCCTGGCGCAGGTGCGCGCGGTGGCGGAAGACGTGCGCGCGCAGGCTTTCGTGGGGATTCCGGCAGCCGAGCGGGAGGTGCTGCTGGATCTGCTGGTGTCGGTGCGGAGCAACCTGGCGACACAGTCAGGCTTGTGCGCCGATGCGAAGATGCGTCACGGCGACTCCGAACCGCCCCCGCGCGCCATTGCGCGAAGTGACGCGCGGGACGGCCCTGATTCGGATCGGCCCCGTGGCACAGAACGCAGCAGGTGACGGCCCGCACCCGCTACAGACCCGGGCCGGTGTCTTGCGGCGCTTATTTCCGCCAAGCGCGGTGCCGCCATCCAGCCAAGCCCAACAAGGCCGTGCCAAGCAGAGCCACCGTGCCCGGTTCCGGTGCCGGGGTGATTTCGTGACATCCTGCGGTGCCGAAGCAGGTCACGACAGGAAACGGCAACCCGTCCGAGACCCCGGGGAAGAAATCCACTTCCCCCGCGCTCAAGCCGGAATGAGAGTTCGCCGCCAGATCACCCACGCTTCCAGTAACCAAGGCTTGTCCCGGCAGCGGCGTGGATGACCACTCGGAACCAGTGCTCGTGCCAACGGTCGACCCCGTATATGATCCCGTCCCGAGCAATGTGCCACTCCCGCAGCCGACACCGTTCACGCCAACCGTCGTACAAATGTCGAAATACACGTTGAGCGTCGAGCTGAATGTGCCGCCTGCGGACGTCCCGCTGACCGTCAGGGTCCCGGTGTCGTTGCCAAGCCGGGTGGGGTCCAGGCTGGCATAGACGTTGATATTGCCGAAGGCCGCTACAGGAGCTTCGCTCTCCAACTGGAGCCCGGTGATCTGGATGGAAACCGGAGGGCCGTTGATGGTGGCGTCGGCTTGCCGCTGGATAATCGTATCCGCGCCGCCAGGCCCGAAATCCACGCCCTGGAAGAGGATCGTGCCGACGCCGGGGATGTTGCCCCACGTGCCTCCTGGCGGTGGTGAGGATGGCGTGAGGGATCCGGGAACCGTCAGAAAGTAATCGGATCCCGCGACCACGACATCGGCCCACGCAGCCGAATGCGACGTGGCGAGCAGCGCGGCGGCACAGGCCGAAATCAGGCGGAGGTTTGGCATCGGGGTACTTCCATCGCATGTTACGCTGGACGGCGGGTATCTTTCGCTGGCCAGCACGGCGCCAACTCAGACTCCCATCCAGGGCTGCTATGGAAGCAGTCGAAAATTCATTGGCGGACGTCATGCAAATCGCGCGCCACACCATTATTCGTGTGGCATTTCAATAACCTGCCTCGGTGGTCAGTAGTGCAAGAAGCGTCTCCCGCGCCGATGCGTAAGATTTTCCGACACAACACGAGCCGGCCGCGCTCGTCAGACGGCCAAGTTTGGTGGCGCACGTCATGATCGGGGCGTTTCAGGCCTCCGCCCTGGTCCGACTTGGCGAAGCCCTTCGGTCATTCTGATTAATGATCCACTTGGGACGCTGCCCCCACTACGCTTATGTAAAATTTCCTGACACGCTCTGCGCCTCGGATCGCGGGTCGGGACTTCGACGGATCGCCTGTGCCGTGGTCGAGGGGCGTTTCAGCCAGCGCAGCGCCTTGATGCAGATCGTCGCCGAAGGCCAGGACCGCAGCCGCTTCGTCTGGGTGAGCGAGTTCGTTCCGGACGATTTTGCACCGATGGTGCGCACACTGGTTGCGCAGGGCACCGCCGCCTTCCGGCGCGCAGTGGACGAGGGGCCCTGCGCAGGTCCGTGCTCATGGCCAATGCGGCGGCGCTCTTCGCGGCTGAGACGCGGTCCCGTCGGTCTCGCCTGCGGCGCCAAGACGACGGCAAGCCGGCCGAGACGTCAGCCGCGCAGCACCTTCACCATCGTGGAGCCCAACGCCGCCGGACTTTCTGAGACATGCACGCCGGCGGCGCGCAACGCCTCCATTTTCGCCGCCGCGGTATCGCGCCCGCCGCTGATCACCGCGCCGGCATGGCCCATGCGGCGGCCGGGCGGTGCGGTGGCGCCGGCGATGAAACCGACCGTCGGCTTCTTCACCGGCGAACGCTCCAGGAACTCCGCCGCGCGGATCTCGCTCTCGCCGCCGATTTCGCCGATCATGACGATCTGCTGCGTCTCCGGGTCGGCGAGGAACATCTCCAGCACTTCGATGAAGTCCGTCCCCTTCACGGGGTCGCCGCCGATGCCGACGCAGGTGCTCTGGCCGAGGCCCGCGGCGGTGGTCTGCGCCACCGCCTCATAGGTCAGCGTGCCGGAGCGCGACACGATGCCGACCGACCCGCGGCGATGGATGTGGCCCGGCATGATGCCGATCTTGCACGCATCGGGGGTGATGACGCCCGGGCAGTTCGGCCCGATCAGCCGGGACTTCGACCCGGTCAGCGCGCGCTTCACCTTCACCATGTCGAGCACCGGGATGCCCTCGGTGATGCAGACGATCAACGGGATTTCCGCATCGATCGCCTCCAGGATCGCATCCGCGGCATAGGGCGGCGGCACATAGATGCCGGTGGCGGTGGCGCCGGTGGCGGCGACCGCCTCGGCCACGGTGTCGAACACCGGCAGCCCGAGATGCGTCGTGCCGCCCTTCCCCGGCGTCACCCCGCCCGCCACCTTGGTCCCGTAGGCGATCGCTTGCTCCGTATGGAACGTGCCCTGTGCGCCGGTGAAACCCTGGGTGATCACAACCGTATTGGCATCGACGAGCACGGCCATGTCAGCCACCCTCCTGCACGGCCTTGACGATCTTCTCGGCCGCGTCGGCCAGGTTGTCCGCGGCGATGATCGGCAGGTTGGACTTGGCCAGGATCGCCTTGCCGAGATCGACGTTCGTCCCCTCCAGCCGCACCACCAGCGGCACCGACAACTGCACCTCGCGCGCCGCCGACACCACGCCGTCGGCGATCACGTCGCAGCGCATGATGCCGCCGAAGATGTTGACCAGGATGCCCTCGACGTTCGGATCCGACAGGATGATCTTGAACGCTGCGGTGACGCGTTCCTTGGTTGCGCCGCCGCCGACATCGAGGAAATTCGCCGGCGACGCGCCGTACAGCTTGATGATGTCCATCGTCGCCATGGCGAGGCCGGCGCCGTTCACCATGCAGCCGATATTGCCGTCCAGGGTTATGTAGTTGAGGTTGTATTTGGCGGCTTCGAGTTCCCTGGGATCCTCTTCCGCCTCGTCGCGCAGTTTTTCCACCTCGGGATGGCGGAACAGGGCGCTGTCGTCGAAGCTGACCTTGGCGTCCAGCGCCACCACCGCGCCATCGCCGGTGACCACCAGCGGGTTGATTTCCACGACCGTGCAATCGAGCCCGGTGAAGGCGGCATACAGCGCGGGCAGCAGCTTTGAAAACGAAGCGACCTGGGTGCCGGACAGGCCCAGGCCGAAGGCCAGGCGCCGCGCATGGAAGCCGGACAGGCCGGAGGCCGGATCGATCGTGACGCGCTGGATCTTTTCGGGATGCTGCACCGCGACTTGCTCGATCTCCATGCCGCCCTCGGTGGAGGCGATGACGGTGATGCGGCCGCTGACCCGATCGACCAGCAGCGAGAGATACAGTTCGCGGGCGATGTCGCAGCCGGCCTCGACATAGACGCGGTGCACCGGGCGTCCTGCGGGCCCGGTCTGCCGGGTGATCAGCGTGTGGCCGATCATCGCCTCGGCCTGGGTGCGCACCTCATCCAGCGAGTGCGCCAGACGGACGCCACCCTTGCCGTTCGGGTCGTCGGCAAAGCGGCCAGCGCCGCGGCCGCCAGCATGCAACTGCGACTTCACGACATAGACCGGACCGGGCAGCTTACGTGCCGCCTCGACCGCCTCGTCCGCGGTCCAGGCGACATGACCCTGCGGCACCGCCACGCCGTAGCGCTTCAGCAGTTCCTTCGCCTGATATTCATGGATGTTCATGGGGGACTCGCTGAAGCGGGTGGGGCTTCTTCCTCCCCCTCCCCTTGAGGGAGGGGGCTAGGGGGAGGGGTCGTGCGGTTAGAGGCACCACGACATCCAATCGCACGACCCCTCCCCCCAACCCCCTCCCTCAAGGGGAGGGGGAGCCTGGGTGTCGGCGCTCAGCCGAGCAATTTCTTGGCGGCCTCGATGAGTTCGCGGACCGTGCCGCAGGATTTTTCGAACGCAGTCTTTTCGGTCACGTTCAGTTCGATCTCGACGATCCGCTCGACCCCGCCGGCGCCGATGACGACGGGCACGCCGACATACATGTCGCTGACGCCGTACTGGCCGGTCAGGTATGCAGCGGCGGGCAGCACGCGCTTCTTGTCCTTCAGGAAGCTCTCCGCCATGGCGATCGCCGAGGCCGCCGGCGCATAGAACGCACTGCCCCGCTCCAGCAGCTTGACGATCTCGCCGCCGCCGTCGGCGGTGCGCTTGACGATGGCGTCGATCTTCGCCTGGGTGCTCCAGCCCAGCTTCACCAGGTCGGGCACCGGGATGCCGGCGACCGTCGAGTAGCGCGTCAGCGGCACCATCGAATCGCCGTGGCCACCGAGCACGAAGGCGGTGACGTCCTCTACCGAGACGCCGAACTCCTGTGCCAGGAACAGGCGGAAGCGCGAACTGTCGAGCACGCCGGCCATGCCGACCACGCGGTTGGCGGGCAGGCCGGACTTCTCCTTCATTACCCACACCATCGCGTCGAGCGGGTTGGTGATGCAGATCACGAAAGCGTCCGGGCAGTTGGCGCGGATGCCGGCGGCGACTTCGGCGACCACGGCGGCGTTCTTGCCGATCAGGTCGTCGCGCGACATGCCGGGGGTGCGCGGGAAGCCGGCGGTGACGATCACCACGTCGGAGCCCTTGATGGCGGCGTAGTCGGAGCCGCCGGTCATCAGCGCATCGAAGCCGTCCACCGGACCGGACTGCATGATGTCCAGCGCCTTGCCGGCCGCCACGCCGCCGAACACGTCGAACAGGACGACGTCGCCGAGTTCCTTCAGGCCGATCAGGTGGGCGAGCGTGCCGCCGATATTGCCGGCGCCGATGAGGGCGATCTTGTTGCGGGCCATGTTGGGTGTCCTTGCCGGAGCGTGGAGCCGAATGTCCTTGAAAACAGGCGCAGCCCGCCGGGCGTTGCCCGGGAAGCGCGGGACGGCCCGGAAGGCGGGCTGTCCTAGCCCATCCCGGCGGGGCGCGGCAAGACGGTGCGGTGCAGCATGGGGCAACCAGGCTGACCGCCTCGGATGCCCGATGTGACCGCCTCCCATGCCATGCCGCCTGTGACCCCGGATCGTCCGCCACGGTTGATGCTGACACGGCACCGAGATAACCTCGCCGGCAGCACGATTTGCACGCGGCCATAAGCGCCGTTGCCGGGGGGAGTTCGCATGACTTTGGCGGTCAGGTCGCTGGTGACGGCGGCGGCACTGGTGCTCGCGATGCCTGTGGCGGCGGCGCTCAGACCCGCCCAGGCGGCCGAAACCGCGCTGGATCGCGGCACCTACCTGATGCGTGGCATCGTCGCCTGCGGCAATTGCCACACCCCCAAGGATGCGAACGGCCACCCCCTCGCCGACCAGGAACTCTCCGGTGGCGTGGCGATCGATGCGCCGGTGTTCCACGCCGTGGCGCCCAACATCACGCCCGACAAGGCGACCGGCATCGGCAACTGGACCGATGCGCAGATCATCGACGCCATCCGCAACGGCAAGCGGCCGGACGGCTCGACGATCGGTCCGCCCATGGCGATCCCCTTCTACAGCCGCATGTCGGACTCCGACGCACGGGCGATCGTCGCGTATCTGCGTGCGGTGAAGCCGATCCACCACCCGGTCGAGAAGTCGAGCTACAAGATCCCGCTGCCCGCCGCCTATGGGCCGCGGGTCACGCATGTGGCGGATACGTCACGGCAAAACCATCTGGCCTATGGGCGCTACCTCGCCACGATCGGCCATTGCCTGGAATGTCACACGCCGCAATTGCCGAGTGGCCAACTGGACATGCGCCGGCTGGGTGCCGGCGGACGCGAATTGCCGGCCTTCCCCTCCGGCATGACGGTCAGCGCCAACCTGACTCCGGCCAACCCGAACGGCATGGCCCATTGGACCAACGCGCAGGTCGAGACCGCCATCACCAGCGGCGTCCGCCCGGATGGACGCCGCCTCGCTTTGCTCATGGCGTTCGATTGGTACAAGACCATCGACAAGGCCGATCTCGACGCGGTGGTGGCCTACCTGCGCACCTTGCCAGCAGCCACACCGTGACCTGGACCCGTATTCAGATCCGTCACAGGGCCTGACTGCACGATGCCGCGCGTCTTGCGCCGCTGCATCTTCGGCGGTGCGTGCGCCGAAGCGCCTGCCATTGCGAGCCGCGAAGCGCGACAGCCATCTCCCGCCTGGAGAGCCCGACGCTCATCAGGCGGGAGATCGCTGCGGCGCTTCGCGGTTCGCGATGACAAGCCTTGGTGGCGCTGCCTGTCGGGCTGAACATGCTCTCCCCGGCAGTGGGCGCCCGCCACGCGCGACAATCAGCCGCCGGTATGCTCCAACAGTTCGAGGCTCTTGCCCGCGGTGCGCGGCCCGGTGAATGCGATCCCGCAGGCCAGGACAATGTAGAGCATGCCGACCCCGGTGACGATGATGAACGGGTCGTAGCCCGAGCGCAGTACCCACGCGACGCCGAACGGGCTGATCGCCGAGGCAACGCGGCCAATCAGCACCGCGGTTCCCATCCCGCGCAGACGGATGCCGGTCGGCAGGATTTCCGGCACATAGGTCGCGAAGCCGACGGACGAGATATAGAAGATCGCGCTGACCAGGATCAGCCCGGTCAGCATCAGCCCGGACACCGTCGTTTGCATGGCGTAGGAAATGCCGGCGATCGCGCCGATCAGCGCGGCAATGGCGAGGCTCCAGCGGCGTTCGAAGCGGTCGGCGATGACAATGCCGATCAACGGTCCCAGGAAGCCGCCGGCGAAGCTCACCGCCGTGAAGCTGAAGGTTTTCAGGAAGGTCAGGCCTTTCAGCACCAGGATCGACGGCAGCCAGCTTACCAGCACGAAGATCGCCACCAGGTGACAGACATTGAACAGGACTGCGAGCAGAAAGCGGCCACGTACGCCGGGTTCGAGCAAGGTGCTCCAGCCGAGATTGTGGCGCGGCTCCGGGGTGGCGACCGGTTGACCCAGAGGACGGCCGGAGCGGCGCACGATGTCCGCCTCGATCCCCGACAGCACCGCGTCGGCCTCGGACTCGCGTCCGACCGAGGCGAGCCAGCGCGGCGATTCCGGCAGCAATCGCTGGCCGGCAAACACCAGGATCGCGGGAAACACCGAGAACAGGAACATCAGCCGCCAGCCGAGATCGACCGCAAGATTCGGCACAAAGACCCATGCCAGCAGGGCGCCGACCGGCAGTCCGCCATTGACCAGGAACGACACCGCCGATTGGAACCCGCCCCGATGCAGCGCCGGCGTCAGCTCGTTCATGTAGGCATAGCCGGTCACGGTCTGTAGGCCGAGGGCGAACAGGGTGATGATCCGGCACACCAGCAGCATCTCGAAATTCACCGCGACGCCGCAGCCGAGGCTGCCGAGTGCGTAGAGCAATGCGTTCACTTTGAAGAGCATGCGCCGCCCCAGCCAGTCGCCGAGGATGCCGGCGGTGACCGAACCGATCGCGGCGGCGAACAACGGCAGCGAGATGAACAGCGGCGTCCGGTCGGGTCCGAGCCAGTGCAGCCCCACAAGCGGTGGAATGACGAAGCCGGCGACGGTCAGGTCGTAGCCGTCGAAGAACATGCCCAGGCCGATCACGGCGAAGGCGAGATAGTGGAAACGGCACAGCGGCAACCGCTCCAGGCGTCCGGCGATGTTCATGCAGCCTCCGCTTGCGCGGCCTCCCTGGCTGTTGCGATGATGCGTTCCATGCGCGGCACAAGGTCCATGGCGATGAATTCGCCATCGACATAGGCGACGGCTTCGCCGCGATGCGCCGCCGCGCGATAGCCGCGCACGAAGCGTTCGGCGCGGGCGACCTCGGCCGCGTCGGGGGTGAACACGGCATTGACCGTGGCGATCTGGTCCGGGTGGAACACCATCTTCCCGGAGAATCCCAGTTCGCGCGCGACTTCCGCGTCGGCGCGCGTGCCGGCCATGTCCTTCAGCCCCATGAAAGGCGCGTCGATCGCCTGGGCGCCGACCGCACCCGCCGCCGCGGCAATCACGGCACGCGGCATGGCGAGCGCCGGCGCGGTCAGCGCACCGCCGGTCTGCAACGTGTAGTCGCCCGGTCCGAAGAACAGGCCGGCAATGCGCGGCGAGGCGTCAGCGATCGGCAAGGCGTTCAGCACGCCGCGCGGCGTCTCCAGCGAGAGGATGATCGAGACCCCGGCTGGCAGACGCCGGTCAAGCTGGCGCACCGCATCGGGGTGTTCCACCTTGGGCACCAGCACCGTGTCGATGCGGTCCCACGGCAAGGCTTGCAGGTCGCGGTCGAACTCCTCGCTGCCGATGGCATTGAGCCGCACGACGCGCTCGCGGCGGCCGAATTCACCTGTGCGCAACACCGCGGCGGCGCTTGCGCGGGCCTCCGGCTTGCGGCTGGGCGGCACGCCGTCCTCCAGATCGAAGATCACGGAATCGGCAGCCAACGTCAGCGCTTTTTCCAGGCGTTCGCGCCGATGCGCCGGCGTGATCAACAACGACCGCCGCAGGCGCCAGGGGTTCGGTTGGGTCATGCTTGTTGCCTCTGCCTGGTGCGTCGCCGCGGCGTCTGCGGCGGCGGCGATGATGCGGTGTGCGGCGTCGGGGAAACCGGCGGTGGAGGCGGCGCGATGGTCGGCGGCGGAGGCGGTGTCAGCGCCGCCGGCAGATCGCTGAGAAGGGAAGCGAACTCAGGCGGCGGCGGCAGGCCCAGACGCCGCATGCCGCTGCGCAGAATCACCGAGCGGAACGTCAAGTCCGCCGCGTCCGGATCCCCGGCGCGAAGCGCGGCGATCAGATCCTCGTGGTTGCCCAGCACGTCCTCGGCCTGCAACTCGAAGGCCTGATGCTGATGCAGGAACAGCCGTATCAGGTTGCCGAGCGATTGCCAGGAGCGAAGCAAGAACTCGTTGTCGGCGGCGCGGCAAACCATTTCGTGGAACAGCCAGTCCTGATCGCGCCATTCGCTGATGCGCCCGGCATCGGCGTGGTCACGGATACGCTGGTGCTGCGCTTCCAGCACACCCAGCACCTCCGGATCACACCGCGCCGCCACCAGCCGTGCGGCGAGACCCTCCAGCACGGCGCGCACCGTCACCATCCGCCACGCCTGCACCGGGGTGACCTGCGCCACGTAGGTGCCGTGGCTGCGGCGGCTCTCGACGAGATGATCGGCTTCCAGCGCCTTCAGCGCCTCGCGCAGCGAGCCGCGGCTGACGCCGAGCTTGCCGGCCAGTGTCGCCTCGACGATCCGCTGACCCGGGCGCAGCGTGCCGTTGCGCATCGCCTCGACGACACGCTCGGCCACCATCTCCGGCAGCGACCGCTGCGGCGCGAGCGCCCAGGTGTCATCGCCATCGGCCGGCATGGTCAGATCACCGCCTTGTCGCGCAGCGCCGCGACTTCGGCCGGCGACAGGCCGAGCATGCCCTGGAACACCTCCTCATTGTGCGATTCCGGCGCCGGCCCGAGCCACTTCACGCGGCCTGGCGTGTCGGTCAGGCGCGGCACGACATTGGAGATCGCGATCTCGCCGACCCGGTCGTCCTTGATGCGCACGATGTTCTCGCGCGCCTTGTATTGCGGGTCCTCGAAGATCTCGTCGATCGCATAGACGGGGCCGCAGGGCACCTGCCCCGCCTCGCACATGCGCAGCAGGTCGGCACGGTCGTAACGCGATGTCCAGGCGCCGACATAGGCATCGACCGCCGCCCGCTCGGCCTCGCGCTGGCGGATGGTGGCCCACTTGTCGTCGTCCGCGAGTTCCGGCGCTTCCATCGCCACCGCGAGGCGGGCGAAAATCTTGTCGCTGGTGCAGGCGATGGCGATCCAGCGGCCATCCTTGGTCGGATAGTGGCTGTGCGGCACCACGTTCACCGTGCCGGGCCCCATGCGCTGCCGCACGAAGCCCTTCAGCGCATAGGCCGGCGCCAGTTCGTCCAGGATGCGGAAGACCGGCTCGTAAAGCCCGATATCGACGACCTGGCCGCGGCCGGTCTTGTGCAGCGCCTGCATCGCCAGCAACGCGCCAAACGCGCCATACAGCCCCGCCAGGTAATCGGGGATCGTGGCGGAGCCGGGCGTCACCGGCGGCCGGTCGGGATAGCCGGCCAGGAAGGACAGGCCGCCGAACGCATTGCCGATGCGGCCGAAGCCGGGGCGGTCGCGATACGGTCCGGTCTGTCCGTAGCCGGAGATGCGCACCATGATCAGCCGCGGATTGATCTCCTTCAGCACGTCCCAGCCGAGGCCCCACTTCTCCAGCGTGCCGGGCTGGAAGTTCTCGACGAAGATGTCGGCGGTGGCGACCAGCCGCTTGAGCAAGGCCGCGCCCTCCGGCTTGCGCAGGTCGAGTGTCGCGGTCTTCTTGTTGCGGCATTCGGACAGCCAGGGCAGCGAGTCGCCGCATGCGGTGATGGTGCCGAACTTGCGCAGCGCGTCGCCGCCGCCCGGCAACTCGAGCTTGATCACCTCGGCGCCGAACTCGGCAAGCTGGGTGGAGCAAAACGGGCCGGCCAGGAAGCTGGACACGTCGATGACGCGACAGCCGTCGAGCGGCATGATTTCGGGTTCGGTCATTCTGCGTTCTCCGCTGCGGCAATCTCTTCCGCCTGCGCGACGACACGCCGCGCGGCATGGACGATCGGGTAATCGATGAATCGGCCGTCAAGCTGGATCGATGCCAGCCCCTGCGCCTCGGCCTCGGCAAACGCGGCGATGACGCGGCGTGCCCGCGCGACCGCCTGGTCGTCCGGGCCGAAGATCCGGTTGGCAACCATGACCTGATCCGGATGGATGCACATCTTCCCTTGGAACCCCAGGCCGCGTCCGCGCGTGGCGGACCGCGCGAAGCCGTCCTGGTCCTGCAAATCGACCCAGACCGTATCGAGCGGCGCTTCCAGCCCGGCGGCCCGCGAGGCGGCAACGAAGGCGCTGCGATACGCCAGCAGCTCCAGTTCGTCGCGCGTCCAGATGATCGAGAGGTCGAGCGTGAAGTCGCCGGCGCCGAAGGCGAGCCGCCGGACCCGGGTGCCGGCGCGCGCGATCGCCTCAAGCTGCATGAAGCCGGCGGCGGTTTCGACGATCGGGATCAGGTCGATGCCGCCCGGCGGCAGGCCGTTCTGCCGTTCCAGGGCACCGATCAGCCAATCCGCGGCCTTGATCTCGTCGGCGCTTTCGAGCTTCGGCAGCACGATGCCGTCGATGCCGGGCACCGTCATCGCGACGAGATCGGCATAGCCCCACTCGGTGCTCATGGCGTTGACGCGGACATAGAGCCGGCTGCGGCGCGGGCGTGCCGCTGCATCCAGCACGGCCCGGCGGGCGGCCGGTTTTTCGGCGTTGGCGACAGCGTCTTCCAGGTCGAGGATGACCGCGTCCGCGGCGAGTGAGAGCGCCTTCGCGCTGCGGCGGGGGTGGTTGCCGGGGGCGAACAGATAGGTGCGGTGCAGGCTCATGCCGGGCACACGGCGGGGCGTTCCGGCGCGGCGCATGGCGCGCGCCGGTGCGGCTTTCCAGACATGCTTGCAGACCTTTCGGGTAGGGGTATCGATTGTTTATCGTTGATTGTCGGCAATCGACCAATACGGCAGGCCTGTCAAGCCGCCGCCCGAAAAAAAGCACCTCTCCCCGGGGACCGAGCGACTCTGTCCCGGTGCCACGTCGTCTTTTTCCCAGAGTCACACCACTCTCCGCCCACGCGGCCGCCCACGGGACCGCCCTGCCGGGGGAGACCCGGGTCTGCGGTGCCAGCGGGATGCGGCAATCCGTCACGGCACACGGATGTGCCGGAACGCGACGAGGCTGTTGCGGGGGTCATCGGCTCGGGCGGTTCGGACCGGTTCGGACCGGTTAATCGCAGAGGAAGCGGAGACGCGGCGATCGCTGAAAAGTTCGATCGAAACCGTGATCCCTGTCCGATTGAAACGACATCGCTGCAGCGTCATCGCTGCGCGAAGCCGACCGCCGCACCCGCCCACCGGCATGGATCAGCAAATCCTTGGCAGCGATGCAGGACGAGTTGCGCCGGTTCGTCGCCCGATCGTACACGCCACGTGCACCGTCCACACGCCAAACGACGCAATTACCACCTGGAGCGTCCTAAATTCCTGCCCAGCACTCCGCCAATCCCAACCCGCGTACACGGATGCCGTTCGGCAAGGTCGCGGTGTAGGAATGGTGGTGGTGGCCGTGCACGATCCAGCGCGCACCCCCCTGCCTCGCCAGTTCGTCGATCACCGAAAACCCGTGCCGGTGCGACGACGGCGCCTCGTGCGTCACCAGTACGTCGAAGTGCGCACCGCGCAGGCGATCGCAGTCCTCCGGAAAGATCGTATCGCGGTGCCATAGCGGCAAGCCGCCCAGCCAGTGCTCTGCCGCCGGCAGCGCGCGCAGGAAGTCTGCACGGGTGTGGAACTGCGGCGGCTCGCACTCCACCGGATGCCAGACGCGCGGCTTGAACACGCCGGACAGCCCGGCGATCCGCACGCCGCCGACCTCCACCACCCGCCCGTCGATATTTCCCCCCGGATACGCACCCACCAGGTTGTCGTAGCTGCGCTCGCTGTCGGTGTCCCGGTTGCCCAGGATCCAGCGTACATCCCACCCCGCTGCGATCGCCGGCGCCAGCAGCTGCGGCAGCGGCGCATCGCATTCGCAGTCACCGAGCAATACCAGCGTCCCCGCCGGCAACGCGGCGCAGGCACGCAGGATCGGCGCGAAGTTGCGGTGCGGGTCGCCGGCGAACAGGATCGGATGCGCGCTCATGCCACATCCAGCATTGCGCCCGCCATGCCGCTCTGCAACGTTCGCCCAACCGCCCCGAGGGAAAACCAGCAATGCCGATCCGTGCCCACGGCCTGCGATGGTCGATCATGTTCTTCCTGCTCGCCCCGATCACCTTCGTCATGTCGCTCGACCGCACGGCGATCGCGGTTGCCGCGCCGACCATCCAGCACGAATACGGTTTTTCCCTCCTCGAGATGTCGGTGATCCTCACCAGCTTCTCCTACACCTATGCGCTGTTGCAGGTCCCCGGCGGGTGGCTGGCGGAACGCTTCGGGCCGCGCCGCACGCTGTTCTGGGCCAACGCACTATGGTCGGCGCTGACCGCGGCGACGCCGCTCGGCTTCAACCTCGTATCGTTCGTCGGATTGCGCGCGTTGCTCGGCGCCGGGCAGGCGGCCGACTGGCCCAGCTCCATCGTCGCCATCCGCCGCTGGTTCCCGCTGCGCGAGCGCGGCAAGGGCAACTCCATTCTGCTCGGCGGGCTGTATCTCGGGCCGATCGCCGCCGCGCCGATCACCACCTGGGTCATCCTGGCCTTCGGCTGGCGCTGGGCATTCTATGGCTACGGATTGCTCGGCATCATGCTGGGCATCGCGTGGTGGGTGTTCTTCCGCGACCATCCGGAGGAACACCCGAATATCACGCCCGAAGAGCAGACGATCATCGGCGCGGACGGGGAGAAGATCGCACCGACCATTCCGCCGGGCGCGTTCTGGCGCTGCCTCGGCGAGACGCAGTTCTGGGCGATCGGTGTGCAGTATTTCTTCCTGGTGATGATCCAGAGTTTCTACACGACGTGGCTGCCCACCTACCTGGTGACCGACCGCAACCTGTCGCTGAAGGCCATGGGAATCTACGCATCGCTGCCCTGGGTAGCGATGTTCTGCTCGGTGTTCGCCACCGGCGCGCTCGCCGATGCGATCCTGCGCCGCACCGGCTCGGTCTGGGCGACGCGTGTGCCGACGGCGATCGCCGGCTTCGTGATCAGCGCGGTGGCGTTGATGCTGGCCGCGCGCGCACCGGGCGTTCCGCTGATGATGGCGCTGCTATGCGTATCGCTGGCCGCGGTCGGTGTGACGCAGGTGTCGATCTGGCCCTCGACACAGGACCTGGGACGCAGCGCGACCGGCCTGGTGTCGGGATGGACCAACTTCTGGGGCAATGCCGCTGGTGTGGCCGGGCCGATGCTGATGGCGGCGCTGGTGCATTGGACCGGAAGCTGGTCGGGCGCCATGGTCGGCATCGCCATCGCCGGCATTGCGGGCGCGGTGCTATGGCTGTTCGTGCATCCGCAGAGGCCACTGGCGGCG
>Ga0181530_10001760_pt1 | contig 26690 bp, 16 predicted proteins | sample PEATcosm2014_Bin_42_FD_119769 | JGI IMG/M metagenome (GOLD analysis project Ga0181530, IMG submission 119769) | Peatland microbial communities from MTU Mesocosm Facility, Houghton, MI, USA - PEATcosm2014_Bin10_60_metaG | ecosystem: Environmental > Terrestrial > Soil > Wetlands > Peat | place... | reverse complement strand
TCCGCGTAAGCCGGCAACGCTAGTAGGGCGGCGACGGCGATGGCTACTCCGGCAAGCCTTCTCTTCATGACGACATCCTCATCAGCGGATTGGGGCATCTCGGGCTCGGGACGACTCCTACCGGCAAGCGAACCGGCTGGCAAGCAAACCGGCAATCTAAAGAATGAGCCGCAAATATGCATCGGCAGTCGCCTGTAGATCCCACTGTCCCGGATAGCCCAGCGACACTTCGTGGAACCGCACGCCGTCCTGTTCGAACTGGCACGGCAGATGAAGGTGGCCATATACCACGGCGAGGGCGCGGAAGCGACGATGCCACCCCTCGGTGTGCCTGGTACCACACCAGGGCGTGAAACGAGGTATACGCGGCAGCAGAGCGTGTTCGCGTTCCAGCGGATAGTGGTTTACCAGAACGGTAGCATATTCGGGCGGGAGCGCCGCGAGCCGCGCCGCTGTCGCCGCCACCCGCGCCGCGCACCAGGCCCCTCGGTCTGAATACGGGTCGGGCACGAGCAACATCTCGTCGGCCATCATTATCCCGTCAGCCGCAGCCCACTCCACCACGTCGGGGGCGGCGATCCAGTCGGGCCGGAAGCTGTAGTCATAGAGCATGAACAGAGGGGCGATAGCGATCAGCCGCTCGCTTCCCGGCCAAATCGGATAGGGGTCCTCCGGCGTCAGAACCCCGAACGAGCGGGCAAGGGCGATGAGTTCCCAATAACGGGCCTCGCCGCGCGCGGCGTCCGGAGAGCCCGGAGAACTGCTCGTGGTCCACAGCTCATGGTTGCCGGGCACCCAGATCAGTCGGGCGAAACGGCGCCCGAAAAACGCAAATGCATCAGCGAGCTGCGCCTCGGTATCGCCAATATCCCCACCCAGGATCAGCCAGTCCTTCGGCCGCGGCTTGATAGAGTTGAGGGCTTGCCGATTGACCTCGTCACCGAGATGAAGATCGCTGATCGCCCACAGGTTCATGTAAGTGGCAGTGCTTCACAATTTAAAAGCGTTAGCGATCGGTCGGCGCGGCTGGCAAAAGAAAACTGGAAATTTCCGGGGAGGGCCAACATCGGTCACGCTTGGCTGGGGTACCACACGGAACTTGTCATGTGGCGTCAAGATGCCCAAGATCGCTCCTGAGACAAGGCCCGCCGGCGAGGCTGCGCCAATAGTATCTGCGACGGCCCGTCGGAGCAATCGCTGCGAGGCGCCGCGAAAGCTGATCGCTGCTGCCGGGATGGTTAAAAAATCCCCGACAAGCCCAGCGACAGAACCTGCACAACGGGTGACCTCAACCCGAGAATCCATTGACCTGCTTCCGGCACGACGGCAGAACGCGGTTCGACATGACTCCAGGGGAATGGATCGCGCTATCTGGTAATGGGTCAGTTTGAAATTCCGAGTAAGTGAGAGAGATACGGAGCGGCGAGCGTCGCGACGACGGCGATTGCCGCAACGACGACAGCCGCTAACTGCAACCAGGCGGTTATGATCTGCGACTTCGCAGCCTGAATTTGCTTTACCGCGAGGCGCCGATTCAGTTCGGCCCTTAAAGCGCGATATCTGCCGTTGCCGTCATCGCTATGGCGCCGCATCTTGTTGATCAGCGTATTGAGCGAGTCTTTATGAAAATTTCCTTGTGAATCAGACACCTACTCCTCCCGAGATTTTTTCTTGTAAGGTCCCCGCTTGCCGGGCTTTGGCCCGCCAGCTTCCAACAACGCTTCGATATCAGAAACCTCGCAAAGCCGATCCGGCACGCCTGCCGCCATCGCCGGGGTGACGCGGAGTGTCTTATGGATACGAACGAAGTTGTAGTAGGTGATAAACAGCGCAACTGAGTGTGCATGTTCTCGACCTTTTTCGCCGGCAGCGCGATTTGCTTCAAGTCGTTTCCACATTGCCGAATGCCGATAATGAATTCACCGTGCAAGATATAGTCATGGCGGCGCCGGACCTTCTGACCAAGCCCCTCACGGCCAGCCATGTGAGCCAGCTGCTTTCCAGCCTAGCGGATGCCGGGTTGGTTTATAAAAACCGAGATGGAAGATACTCGTTGCCGCTGCCACTTCTGGCGCAATTCATTCGACGCCAAACCATCGCGTCCCTCCACTCGATCCTCAACCTCGCCCGTTGCGATATCGACGATGAACTTCGCCCGCGGGGCCGGGTCGCGCGGGCGCGGAAGGCGCTTGATTGTCATTTCGGGCCGTAAACCACCGTGTCGCATTCCTCGCAGACAATCTGCTGAGAATTGGCCTCCCCGGGATGACGAGGAACCCTAGCGACCAGCTATCTATTGTGCGGTCAAGGCCGCGAACCCCCAGATGGTCTGCCTCGGAAATTTGGGCCGTTCCCTCCCTCCCGCAGGTCGGGCAGATCAGATTAGATGTCCATCTATGACGGGTGACCATGCCGGTAATATGGCACGCGACCTGGCAGCGTCCAAGCCGATGTCAAGATGCCAAGATTTCAAACTGACCCACTACCCGCTATCCTCGGCCCTGCTCCTGACCGCAGGCGTGTGCTGGGCTCAACAATGGGGGCGGTTCCCGAGCCAGCAAGCCCAGATCCACACCGAGCCGGAGTTGGTTTGGAAACGATCCCTCGCTGTCCGCCGGGCCGATCCCGGGATCACCGCGATTGGTGGGACCGAACTCCGCGCTTCTGGTGGCCTTTGACAAGAAGCTCATCGCAGCCCGTCGATATCCTTCTCGCCGCCGCATTTAACCGCGGCACGGGCCTCGACGTCGTTTCACGCGCCAGCGGCCCCGACGCTTTCTCGTGGCCCAAAGCGTCGCTTCCTGGAACCCACGAGACATTCGGTCAGCAGAGCTTCAATCCGAGCGCCTATTATCTTGTTCGAGATTGCGACGGAACCTACGCCCTGCGCGCGATTCGTGATTTGCAGATCGTGCCTACGCCGGAACTGGTCGTCGTGCGGACGATCGTGGTGTCGCCGTTCGCGTCGGACCCAGTCCGCATCTTGTATACGGGTGGTTTCGACGCAAATTACAAGCTCGTGGACAGGCGCCGCCCGGGGCGGTCCAGTGAGGAATGATCGAGGAATCCGACGGCCGATACGACTTGGCACATCGCTTCCGCGTCGCTAGCCTCGGCAGCAGCGCGTCGATCATACAATTTCGGGTGAGTTGAATGCGGTTGCTCAGGCTTCTCGCGCAGGTTTCTGCATTGCAGTTGGCGATGGCAATTTTCGTCAGCGCGATCAGCGGCGTTGCCGCGATGGGAGCGATTATTTGTGTGCTGGAATCGATCCGTACCGGCAAAATATTATGGTGGCAGTTTGCATTGGTCGCGGCACTTTCGGTAGTAATCGGGCGCCTTTCCCGCTCGACGCTTGGTGGGCTGGCAGCGAAGTCGATCGCGCGCCTGCGCCGGCGATTGGTCAGGTCAGTGCTCCGCATGCCTTTGGTCGATCTCGAACGTATCGGGCCGACTCGTCTGCTGGTTGCCTTCACCAGCGATCTTGCCAATGTCGGATCGGCGGTTCGCAATCTCGCGACGCTGTTCGCCAGCACCGCGTTCCTGTTGGCGCTGCTGGCCTACATCGGATGGCTCTCGCCCGCGATAATGGCCGCTACATCGCTGCTGTGCCTGCTGTGCATCGGTGGTGCCGTCGTCCTGCGCGGGCTTGAAAATCGGCACCGGCGCACCGGGCGCGAGGCTTGGGACAGCGTGCTTCACGTCTACAACATGATGATCGGCGGCGTGAAGGAATTGCAGCTCAACCGCCCGCTCGCTCGTCGGGTTCTGCAGTCGTTCGAGGAACGCCTGCGTGAGCACCGGCGGTCCGCCGGCGCGCGCGGGCGCTACACTGATTTGGTCGGCGCGTGGATACACACGATGTTTTACGTCATTCTGGGGACGGCGGTATTCGGGCCGTTTGGCTCCAATGCCTCGCTGAAACTGGATTTCGGTCTTTTGGCGCTGCTGCAGATTCGACGCCCGCTTCAGTCGCTGGTTGCGGACAGCAGGGCATTCGTCGATGCCTCGGTGGCGCTACAACGGATTATGGACGTCGGCCTCACGCTCTCGAAGGATGAGAGCGAGCGCGATAGCGCACATCAGCCGCCTGCCACATCGCGAAACTGGCGCCGCCTTAGACTGCAGGACGTTCTCTTCCGATACGACGATCAAAATTCCGAGGGAGCTTTTACACTCGGCCCCCTCGCCATAACGCTGCGGCCGGGAGAAATTGTCTTCGTCGCCGGCGGAAACGGCAGTGGCAAGACCACTCTCGCCAAGGTCTTGAGTGGACTTTATACGCCGACGAGCGGAACTATCTTGTGCGACGGCTATGCCGTCGACGACGAGAACATCCGTTGGTACCGAAGCAAATTCGCCGCGGTATTCGCCGATTTTTCCCTGTTCGAGGGTATCGTCGATCTGCAACGCGACGAGTTGGATCCCGAGACGGAGCAACTCGCCGTCCGCCTGAAACTCGACAGATGGATGCTATCCGCTCAAGAGTCGCCCAGCAAATCGACGGCAGTTTCCTCGGGCGAGCGCCGGCGTTTGGCCCTTCTCGCCGCTCTGCTCGAGGATCGTCCGGTTCTTCTCCTCGACGAATGGGCGGCTGACCAGGATCCCCAGTACAAGGATATATTCTATTTGGAAATTCTTCCGCGTATGCGGGAGCTGGGTAAGCTCGTTGTAGTGATAACGCACGACGAACGGTATTTCCATACGGCGGACCGCGTGCTCTGGCTCGAGCGGGGAGAGCCGCCTATCTGGAGACGTCCAGCGTCCTTCGCCGCGGCGCTGGACGTGGTGCCCGAGCTGGGCGAGCGCGGGACGGAGGCGACGATGGGCATCAGGACGTAAGCCAGATGGCCCCGCCGGGGGTGCGGAAGCCCGTTTTCCGTCGGTTCATGCCAACGATCGCCCTGACCTCCGGGGGAAAATGCCAAAAAATCTCGACGTGTGATCTACTTCACACACACCCGCCAGAAATATCCTATTTCTTAACTCTAACGGGTCGATCCTGAGGTTCCGCGATGACGCACGTCAACACGATACGGTGGATGGAGCCATCATGGGCTTGCGTCGTCGAGGGTTGGGTGCAGAGCGGCGGAGAGGCAGCACGGCTGGGTCATCGCCGGAATGCTTTGTGAATTGTTTACTAGTTCCTTGAACGGATGCGGTCAATTGGGCCCAATTCTACTAATTTGGAGAAGTATGCTTGTGGAATTAACGATCGCGACGTTCTTGGTCAACATTGGGGATGGTGCTAGATTGCCAATGCTCTCGATCTTGCGGGTGGGGATGGCGTCTGTCGCAGCAGACGTGCGCGTAGTAAATTTCGGCGGATGATATGGCGCCTCACTCGATAGAACTCCCGACAGAATCCCCGGCCATACGACGGGCTGCGCGCCCGCGTAAGCTCAGGAAGAGACCGTTTCAAACGGCTCGGTTGAACCATGATGCAAATATCTCAATGGATCGGCAGGTTCTCCTGGAGAAGAGGTTGCGCGGGGAGCTTCCTGCCAGGAGTTCTGCGCCAGAAATAATCAAGCGAGACAATCAGGGCTCTGCTCCGCTGTCGTTGGCCCAGGAGAGTCTCTGGCTGTTTCAGCAACTTTTTCCTGACAACGCGGTGCTCAACACCTTCAGGACCCTGCGCGCGATCCGGCCATTCGATCAAGAGACCCTCGAGCTTGCGTTGACCGAAATCGTTCGTCGACACGACGTTCTGCGGACCAATTTCCGCATCATCGACGGAAGCCCGGTGCAGGTGATCCGCCCGCCCGAGCCGATGACGGTCGGCGTACTTGACCTCACCGAACTTCCCCTCGCTGATCGCAAGGCGGAGTTGGTCCGCTGGTTGCGAGCGAGAACCGCGGAACCGTTCGACCTCGCTGAGGACGCGTTGTTCAGGGCCGATGTCGTTCGGATGACCGAAGACGACCAGATCGTGCTCTTCAACCTGCACCACATCATCTGTGACGGGTGGTCGCTCGGCGTCCTGGTTCGCGAAACGACATTGCTTTACGACGCGATCAACCGGGACAAGCCCTACCCGCTGCCCGAGCTTCCTTTGCAGTATGGCGACTACGCGGCATGGCAGCGCTCCCAGCTGCAAGGCGATGTCATCGAACGGCAGCTGTCGTACTGGCGCACGCGATTGGCCGGTGCGCCAGAGATGACCGAGCTGCCATCCGACCGACCGCGACCTCATGACCGCTCGTTTTGTGGTGCCCAAAGAAACGTGGTGCTCGCTGGGCCGCTGGTCGCACGGCTGCGGTTGCTGTGCCAGAAGGAACAGAAAACACTGTTCATGGTGATGATCGCGGCATTGGCCACGCTGTTTCATCGCTGCTCGGGCGCCACCGATATCGTCATCGGCTCTCCGATGGCAAATCGCGGCTTTCAGGAAATCGAGCCCCTCATCGGGCTGTTCATGAACACGGTGGCGTTTCGCTTCGATCTCTCGGGCGATCCGCCGTTCAGGGATTTCCTCGATCGCGTCCACGGTGAGGCGATGGAGGTCTTCAATAACCAGGACGTGCCATTCGAGAGCGTCCTAACCGAGCTCGGCATCCGCCGTGAAACAAATCACTCGCCGCTGTTCCAGGTCATGTTTGTCATGCAGCCGCCGAGAGCAGCGTCGGTCTTCGCGGAGCTCGGGGTGGACAGCGCGGCGCTCACACCGCGCGGGTCCAAGTTCGACTTCACCTTGGCCCTATGCGAGGGCGAGGACGGGGACGTCAGCGGCCATATCGAATACGCCACCGATCTGTTCGAACAATCGACAATCGACCGCTTGTTTGGACACTTCGTGACGCTGCTCGAGGGTCTTGTGGCAGATCCGCGGCAACGGATTTCGGCGCTGCCGATCCTGAGCGAGGCGGAGCACCGGCAAGTGGTCAGCGGATGGAACGCCACCACCGCACCCTACCCGGAGGCCTGTCTGCATGAGCTCTTCGCTCGGCAGGCCGCGCACAGTCCGGATGCGGTGGCGCTGGTCTTCGGCGAGCAGCGGATCGATTACCGCGAAGTGGAGAAACGGGCCAATCAACTCGCATGGCACCTGCGCGCCCTCGGGGTGGGCCCCGAGGCGGTCGTGGGGCTATGCATGCGGCGGTCGCCGGAGCAGGTCATTGCTCTGCTCGGCATTCTCAAGGCGGGCGGGGCGTATCTTCCCCTGGATCCAGGTTATCCGCGAGACCGGCTCGCTTACATGGTGGCGGATGCGTCGCCGCGCGCCATCGTGACCGAAGCCGCGCTGGTCGGCTCGCTGCCGGCGCAATCGGTGCCCGTGGTGCAACTCGACTCCGAGCGGTCCGCCATTGCCTTGCAGCCAGCGACGCCTCCCCCGGCGGCGACCCGACCCGACAATCTCGCCTATGTTCTTTACACCTCGGGGTCCACCGGACGGCCAAAAGGGGTGATGGGAACGCACCGGGCGATCGTCAACCGTCTGCATTGGGACGTGACGCCGACTGTCTCGGACGAGGTCTATGTTTACAAGACGACGCCGGGCTTCATCGATTCGCTGTGGGAAATCTTCATGCCCCTCATTCGCGGGCAATCGACGGTCATCGTCCCCGAAGAGGTAGCATGCGATCCTGCGCGCTTCATCGACCTGCTCGCCCGCGAGGGCGCAACGAGGATCGTGCTCGTTCCGTCCTTCCTTCGCAGCATTCTCGACAGCAACAAAGACCTGGCGCGGTGCCTGCCGAAGTTGCGCCACTGGGCGTGCAGCGGTGAGGCGTTGTCGATACCACTCGCGGCCGCCTTCGCTGCGCGCCTTCCGGACGCCCAGCTGTTCAACATTTACGGCGCCTCGGAGTTCTGGGATGCAACATGCTTCGCAACGCCCGATCCCGACGGGCGCTCGGGCGTTCGCATCGGCGGGCCAATCGCGAACATGCGGGCACTCGTTCTCGATGACAATCTCGAACCGGTGCCGGTCAACGTCGCCGGCGAGCTTTTCATCGGAGGGGCTGGACTTGCCAGGGGTTATCTCGGCCGCCCCGGGCTGACCGCCGAACGTTTTCTGCCGGATCCTTTTGCCGACGGCGAGCGGATCTATCGCACCGGGGATGTGGCGCGGCGCGGGGCCGATGGCTTCATCGAGTTCATCGGGCGGCGCGACCATCAGGTGAAGCTGCGCGGTCATCGCATCGAGCTGTCGGAAATCGAGCTGGCCCTCCAGGAACACCCCAGCATTCGTCAGGCGATCGTCCGGCTGCGCGACGACCTGCCAAGCGGCGAACCTGGTCTGGTCGCCTACCTGGTTGCTGAAAGCGCCGTTCCAGTCGAGAGGGTACTGCGCGAGCATTTGCAGGCCAGTCTGCCGCGCCACATGATACCCGCGCATTTTGTCGTACTCGCGGACCTTCCCCGGACACCGAGTGGCAAGGTCGATCGCGCTGCGCTTCCGCCACTGCAGCCGAAACAAGGGCCGGTAAGAATAAACGTCTCGCCCAAATCCGACTTTGAAAAGCTCCTTGCCGACATCTGGAGTGAAATTCTCGGGGTCGAGGATGTCGGGATCGACGACAACTTTTTTGAACTCGGCGGTAGCTCATTGGTGCTCGTGCGGGTACAGGGCAGGATCAGCGAACGCCTGGAGCGGAACATTCCTCTTATCGTGCTGTTCCGTTACCCGACGATCCGCGCATTGTCGTCCTATCTGGCGGAACAACAGCGCGACGATATCTTGCTTGGATCGATAAGACGTGGCGAAGCGCGGAAGAAATTTCTGACACGGCGCGCCGACGGTGCGCTGCGTCCCGGCAATCGAGGTGCGTGTGGATCAGACAGATAACGGCGGTCAGGGACTCCGCATCGCAATCATCGGAATGGCAATTCGTTGCCCCGGAGCAACGAACGTCGACGAGTTTTGGTCAAATTTGAAAAACGGCGTCGAGTCGGTTTCGTTTTTCAGCGACGACGAACTGCGGAAGGCCGGTATTTCCGACGCTGTCCTGAAGCTCCCGACCTTCGTCAAAGCCGGCGCACCGCTGGAAGGGCTCAAGCTGTTCGATGCCGAATTTTTCAAATACAGCGCCCGCGAGGCAGAGTTCATCGATCCGCAGCAGCGGGTGTTTCTCGAATGCGCGGTGGAGGCGCTCGAAACCGCCGGCGTCGATCCGGCGCGGCACCAAGGCTCGATCGGCCTGTTCGCCGGTGAGGGCCAGACGCTCTACGCCTACGCGATCCTCCCGGACAGGGGGGTGATCGGAATCGACCGGCAAATGGCCGTCATCGGCAATGACAAGGACTATTTGGCGACGCGCGCCTCTTACAAGCTCGGTTTGCGCGGCCCCAGTTTCACGGTGCAATGCGCGTGCTCGACCTCCACCGTCGCCGTGCATCTGGCGGTTCAGAGCCTGCTGTCGCGCGAATCCGACGTAGCGCTCGCGGGCGGCGTGTCGGTCTCATGGCTGCGCGGAAAGGGCGGATATCACTTCGTCGAAGGCGGGATCCTTTCGCGGGACGGACATACGCGAACCTTCGACGCCAACGCGAGTGGGACAATCTTCGCCGATGGGGTCGCGCTCGTCGTGCTGAAAAGACTGGACGACGCCATTGCCGATGGCGACGACATTCAGGCCGTGATCCTGGGAACTGCCGTCAACAACGACGGCGCGACCAAAGTCAGCTACACGGCGCCAAGCATCGATGGCCAGTCCGCGGTCGTCGCGGAGGCGATGACCGTCGCCGGGGTGTCGCCGGACACGATCGGCTATGTCGAGGCCCATGGCACCGGCACCGCGCTCGGCGACCCCATCGAAGTCGAAGCGCTGCAGCGCGTGTTTCGCATGGCGACCGAGAAAAAGCAGTTTTGCGGCATTGGCTCGCTCAAGTCGAACCTGGGACACCTCAATACGATTTCCGGGCTTGCCGGCATGATCAAGGCCGCGCTTTGCGTCAAGAACGGCGAGATTCCCCCGAGCCTCCACTTTGATACGCCCAACCCGAAGATCGATTTCGCCAACTCGCCCTTCTACGTCCCGACCGAGCTCACGAAATGGTCGGGGGCTATTCCGCGACGGGCGGCCATTGGCGCATTCGGGATTGGCGGCACGAATACGGAAGTCGTCATCGAGGAGCCGCCGCCGGCGGTCACCGACGCAACCGCCAAGACCATGCACGTGGCGATCGTTTCAGCCAAAAGCGCCACCGCGCTCGATGCGGCAAGCGCGCGCCTCGCTCAGCATCTTCGCGTCCACCCGGCTGAGAGCATTGCCGATATCTGCCATACGCTGGCGACGGGGCGGGCGCTCTACCCCCACGCACGCGCGGTTATTAGCGCCAGCACCGAGGAGGCGGCGGACGCGCTCGACTCGAATGATCCGGCCAGAGTGGCCAGCGGACTGCGCAGCGCTTCCGGGCAGCCTGTCACCTTCCTGTTCCCCGGCCAGGGTTCGCAGCACGTTTTTATGGGCCGGGAACTCTACAAGGAAGAGCCGGTCTTCCGCCAAGAGATCGACCGGTGCGCCGAGCTGCTGAAGGGGCCCCTCGGGATCGACATACGCGCACTGCTGTTTCCCGAGGCGGAGGCGGAAAAGGAGGCCGAGGAGCTGCTTCGCAGCACGCAATATGCTCAGCCGGCGATCTTCTGCGTGTCGTATGCCGTCGCGAAATTATGGATGAGCCTGGGCGTACGCCCGGCCATGCTGCTCGGTCACAGCGTTGGCGAATTTGCCGCCGCATGCATCGCCGAGGTGTTTTCGCTCGAAGACGCGCTCCGCGCGGTGGCGGCACGCGGCCGCCTGATGCAGAGCATGCCGGGCGGCGCGATGCTCGCCGTCATGTCCCCGGCATCGCAGGTCGAGCCGCTGCTCCCGCCGTCCTTATCGATTGCCGCGATCAACACGCCGATGGCCTGCGTCGCCTCGGGCCCGAAGGAGGACATCGCCGCGCTTGAGCAAACGCTGCTGGTGAAAGAGATTTCCGCCACGCCGTTGCACACGTCGCACGCATTTCATTCCTCGATGATGGATCCCGCGATCGGCCCCTTTGTCGAAGTAATGCGGAGCATCGACCTCAAGCCGCCGCAGATCGCCTACATCTCGAACGTCACAGGGGAGTGGATCACCGACGAACAGGCCACCGATCCGGCATATTGGGGGGAGCATTTGCGGGCGGCGGTGCAATTCCACAAGGGGTTGTCCTCGATCCAAGATCAGGTTTCGACGGTTTTCCTCGAAGTCGGGCCGGGTCGCGCTCTTGGCACTTTGGTGCGCTCGCTGGTGAGCGAGGCGGATACCGTAATCCAGTCATCTCTCGCGCATGCCTCGGCCCGCGGTGTGGGCGAGGTCAGAACGCTGCTGCGGGCCGGCGTCGAACTTTGGCTCGCCGGCGTGCCGATCGATTGGAGCTGCCGATATGACGGTGAGCGCCGCCTCAAGCGGCCGTTGCCAACCTACCCGTTTGAGCGGCAGAGGTATTGGGCCGTCGGCCAAGACCGGCCCGCGGTGACGGGCCAGCCCGCCGCGAACGCTGCCCGTCAAGGCAGCGCTGGCGGGCAGGGGCCGACGGCGGCGGGACCCGATTATCTGATGGAGACCGTGACCTGGAAACGCGTGCAGTACAGCGCGCCTGCGGACGGGCCTTCGGATCGGGCGGAACTAAGCTGGCTGGTTTTTGTCGCCGAGGAGGCGCTGGACGAGCGCTTCGCACGCGCCTTAGGCGACAGTGGCGGCAAGGTAACGGTTGTTGAGAAGGGGGGTGCTTATAAGCGACTCGACGAGCATCGCTTCGCGATCGACCCCAATCGCGAAGCCGATATCGATCAAGTGTGCTCGGCTGCCGTCGAGGGTCTCGCGGCCGAGCGGCGGCTTCGGGTGGTTTATTTCTGCGATGCGTCGCATCCGCTCGCCGCCAAGTTGGTCGCGGCGAAGTACCGGCGGGAGGTCGACGACAAGATCAATGTCCCGGTGGCGCTCATACGCTCGCTCACGCGACACGCGGATGCCAAGAACATCAGCCTGACGATCGTTACGCGTGATGGGCAAGAAATCATCGGGACCGAGGCGACGGACCCGATGATGGCGCTGCCGATCGGACCGTGTCTTGCCGGCATGCACGAATATCCCGGGCTGCGCTGCCGCATCGTCGACATATCGTCAAAGCCGTCGAGCATTGACGCGCTCGCGCGGCAGCTTGCCGCCGACATCGTGGAGGCGGCGCCAAGCGTCGTTACGGGGTATCGGGGCAATACAAGATGGGCACGGACATTCGATCCGATCCCTCCCGCCCTGATGAAGAACCCGCAGGCGGCACTGCGGCAGGGCGGCGTCTATCTGATAACCGGCGGGCTTGGAGATCTCGGCTTGGCCGTCTCCCGGTTCCTCGCTCACCGACATCAGGCGAGCCTGATCCTAATCAGTCGAACCCCGGTTCCAGCGCGCGACGAGTGGAGCCGCATCCAGGCGATATCCGAGGCCGACGACCGCATTGTCCGCATGATCCGGGGCATCGAACGAGTCGAGGCGGCCGGAGGCACGGTCCTGGTCGGCGCGGCGGACGTGTGCGATCTGCGGCAGATGCAAGCCCTGGTCCGCGAGGCCTACGACAGGTTCGGCAATATTCACGGGGTGATCCATGCGGCAGGCGTTTCCGGCAGCACCCCGATCGGTCTGAAGACTCCGGAGGAGGTGGACGAGGTACTGCGCCCAAAGATTCTGGGATTGGCGGTGCTCGAACAAATCTTCGCGGACCGGGATCTGGATTTTCTCGCGCTGTTCTCCTCGACCAGCGCGTTGTGGGGGCGCGTCGGGCAGGTCGATTACACTGCGGCGAACGCGTATCTCGATTCGTACGCAATCCGCAACTGGGGCAAAGCGAGGTGGCCGACGATCTCGATCGACTGGGACAACTGGCGAGAAGTCGGTATGGCCATAAACACACTTCGGGTGGCTCCCGGCCAAGCCAAACCGCGCCAGCTCAGGATCGGCCTCAGCACCGCAGAGGGTATTCGCGCTTTCGGCCAAGCCTTGGTGGCGAGGCATCCCCAAGTGATCGCAAGGGCCGGGCGTCCGCAAGGGAATGCGCAGGCCGGGGCGCCAGCGAGGGCTGGCGTTGCAGGGCCTCGAGCGCCGGCGCCCAAGCCGAAGCCGAAGACCTATCCGAGGCCGGCGCTCGCTCAAGCCTTCCGGGAACCCACCACGGAGCTCGAAGTGGGGTTGGTGGCATTGTGGACCGAGCTGCTAATGATCTCGCCGATTGGCGTCGACGACAATTTCTTCGAGCTCGGTGGCCATTCGCTCCTTGCCCTGCAACTACTGCCGAGAACTCGGGACAAATACCAAATCGCGCTCGAGCCGCGGGATTTGTTTGCCAATCCGACCATCGCCAAGCTGGCTGCCCATATCCAAGACAAGCTGGTGTCTGAAATTGCGGAGCCCGAGCCGCCGGACAACGCCCACTCGGCAGACGCCGCGGATATCGCCGCAGATTAAACAATCCCACAGGCCCACTCGTCGTTCTGGGTTGAAGGCGAGTCGATGGAGCCGCTCTCGTGGAACGGCGATCAGGTGCTCGTCGACACCCGGAAGACCAGTGTCATCGAGCCCGGTCCATTCGTTGTCTTCGATGGCGACGGGATCGTCTGCAAATGGGTCGAATCCCGGCTCGCCCCACTTAAGCCAATGTCTTAGAGATAACCGTCTAATTTATTGTTGCATAGAAGATATTATTTGGCTCACTGATGCGAATTGGCCGAGAACAGGCAATGCAGCATTTCGGGATCGTCGACCCCGGCCAGGACGATCTCGTCCAAGCCGACGGCGCGATAGCGCGCCAGCGCCTCGCTCACCTGATCGATCGTGCCGCTCGCCGCGTGCCGGTTCACGACATCATCGGTGACCAGCTCATCGACCTCGGTCCAGTCTTCCCGCGCAAAGGCGGCGGCCAGCGCCGCCTGGTCCAATTGCGTCCCCGCCAGCGCCAGATTGCGCGCGTGATGGGCGCCGCGCAGGATGAAGCCGAGATTGCGCCGGAGCCGGTGTTGGGCGCGCTGGCCATCTGTGTCGACCGCCGCTTGGACGAGACCGATCTTCCTGACCCGGCGGCCGCTCGCCGCTTCGCCTCGCCTCACCTGTTCCAGCGACCAGGCAACAAATTGCGGCGAGCTGGCGGCGCTGATCACCACCCCATCGGCAGCCTTCCCGGCCAATTCAAGCATAAGCGGGCCTGAGGCGGCGAGCATGATCGGGATCGGCCGCTTCCCGGTGGCAAGGCTGCGGCCGGCCACCTGGAAGTGCTCGCCGTGAAAGTCGATCGTCTCACCGGCGAGCAAGCAACGCGCGATCTCGATCGCCTCGGCGAGCGTCGAGAGCGGCTGCGGGGCGGCGATACCGGCGGCGGCGAGATCGCGCGGAGCGCCGACGCCGAAGCACAGCCGGACCCGCCCGGGGAAATATTCCTCGAGCGTCGCCGCCGCCATCGTCGCGTAAACCGGGTGGATGCAATAGGGGCTCAGCGCCATCAACACGATTCCGAGCCGCCTTGTAGCGGCCAGCGCCGCCGCCGCCATCGCGACCGGATCGCGACGGAACAGATGGCAGGCGATCCACATCGTCCCGACGCCGCTTTGGTCGGCGGCTTGCGCCAAATCGCGCAGCAGCTCGGGCGGCTCGCTGCCGAGGAGGGACAGCCCGATCGCTCCTGTCATGCGTTTTCCCGACATCATGTCAGCTCGGCGATCAGGCGATCGAGCGAACCGGCGTCGTATGCCGGCAAATCCTCGGTCGCGCAGGGCAATTCCTTTAGGCCCGCCGAGGTCAGGATGGCGACCACCGGCCCGGCAAACGCCTCGCCGTCGTGCCGCGCCTCGCGTAAGGCCGCGATCCCGGCCGCGCCGGAATATTCCTGCCACAGCCCGTCGCGCGCCAGTCGGTCCGTCGCGGCGGCGACGGCCACCTCGGAGAACAGCAGGGCCTTGCCGCCGCTGTCGCGCAACGCCAAGACGCCGCGATAGCCGCCGACCGTCGCGGCGATGCCAGCGGCCAGCGAACCCGGTCCCGTCACCTCGACCGCGGCGGCATTTCCGTGCACCGCACGATGCAACGGAGCGCGCCCGGCAGGCTCGGCCGAGCACAGTCGCGGCACGCGCTCGGCGAGACCAAACCGGACGAGCTCGCGAAAGCCTTTGCTCAGCCCATAGAGCAGCTCGCCGTATCCGGTCGGCACGATCACCGTCCCCGGCATCCGTCGGCCGAGCTGAGCGAAGATCTCGTAGGCGATCGTCTTGTATCCCTCGGGGCCGAACGGATGGCCGGTATGGAAACGCGTCAAATTGCTCGCCGGCATGAACCCCGTCGCCGCGACCAGGCGGTTCAGCAGCGTCCAGCGCTCCTCGGTGCGCGCCAGAACGACATGCGCGCCGAGCGCCGCGAGGAAATGGCGAAACGCCGGTTGCGCTGTCGAGCTGGTGACGACGACGCACGGCAGTCCGGCGCGCGCGGCATAGGCGGCGGCAGCGGCGCCATGATTGCCGCTGGACGCGACGGCGATGCCCGGCGCCCCGACGGCAAGCGAGGCGCTGACGATGCAGAAATTGAGGCGGTCCTTGTGGCTCCAGGTCGGATTGCGGCTCTCGTCTTTCAGAAAAAGCTCGCCGTCGAGCCCGGTCCATTCGGCGAGACCCGGCGCGGCGATCAGCGGGGTCCCGCCTTCGCCGAGCGACAGGCCCGGCGCCAGCGGCGGCAACAGCGGCGCCCAGCGCTCGATGCCGGGCAGCGGCGGCTGGTCGAACAAACTCGCCGCGACCCGCGCGTAGTCGTAATCGATCTCCAACGGGTATTGCATGTCTTGTGTGCTGCTCGCCGGACAGCCGCGAACCAGCGGCGGCCACAGCGCAAACAGCCGCGCCGGATCGCCGAGCGAACGCTGACCGATCGCGGCCGACGGGCTCGCCGCGACCCAACCGGCCGCCCGGGCGCGATCCGCCGTGGCGCTCATCGGCAGATCTTCGGCATGACTTCTTCGGCAAAGAGCTGCATCTGATCGAGCAGTTCCACGACGCTGTCGACGGCAAAATAGAGCCCAAGCAAATGCGTCACCCCGGCCTCGCGAAGCCGCGAGGCCTTGTCGATCACCTCCCCTACTCCGCCGATCAGGTTGAGGTCCTCCATCGCCGCGGTCTGCTGCTTCAGGGTCGATTGGCGCAGCGACATCAGGTGCTTGTACATCTGGGTGTGGTGAAACCGCGCGACCGCCGCCTCGTGGCTCCGCCCGACATGCACGACGAATTGCGGCGCGACCGCGATCTGGCCGGGGTCGCGGCCGGCTGCTTCGGTCAATTCCCCGAGCCGCGCCACATGCCGGCGCAGCCGGTCGGGCTCCATCGCGGCCGGTATCCAGCCGTCAGCCAATTCGGCGACGCGGCGAAGGTGCTTTTCGCTGTTGCCGCCGAAATACATCGGCAGCCGCTCCTGCCGCGGCTTTGGAAACAGCTCAACCTCGCGGAAGCGGTAATAGCTTCCGTCGAACGAGCTGACGCGCTCGGAGAACAGGCAATGTAGCGCCTTGACGCCTTCCTCGACCATGTCGCCGCGATGCGCGTCGCTGTCGGGCGCGAGCGCCTCGAACTCCTCGCAATAGGCGCCGACCCCGACGCCGATCTCGAGCCGCCCGCCGGAAAAATGGTCGAGCGTGGCGATCTGTTTCGCCAGCACGACGATGTCGCGCCGCATCGGCAACACCAGCACCCCGGTGCCGAGCCGCAATGTCGTCGTGTTGGCGGCAATGAACGCGTAGGTGACAAGCGGCTCCCAGAAGCGCGGCGGCACCGGGAACTCGGCGCGCACATAGCGCTGGGTCGTCATGTGGTCGTTGCCCCAGACCGAATGATAGCCGAGCCGCTGGGCATGCTGGGCGATGCGAATGATCGCGTCGGGATCGGCGAAGGGGATGGGGTAGCTGAGCCCTTCCATGCAGGTCGGAAGGCCGGCGCTGACGATTAATCCCTGTGGGAACGCCATCGGCTCACTCCGCGGCCGCCCGCCGGGCTGCTTCGGTCGCCGGCCAGTCGATCGCGAAATCGTCGCCGATGACGACGCCGTAAGTACCGACCGCCGCTTCGCGCGAGACGAGGCCCAGTCGCACGTCGTCGCGCACTGATTCCGGCGCGCGCCTTGCCGGATCCCCGAGTCCGCCGCCGCCGGGCATCTCGATGATCAGCGCGTCGCCCTTTGGCACGGTTTGCTGGCCCTTGGCGCGCAGAAGCGGTCCCGAGCCGAGCCGGAGGATTCCGGCCATGCCGTCATGCCCGCCGTCGCGTCCGCGCGGCGGAAATTGCACGCGGTCGTAATTGGCGCTGGTGCCGAACGGCGCCGGGTCGAGGCTCACCACTTCCATCACCTGACCGAGCCCACCGCGAAATTCGCCGGCGCCGCCGGAATCGGTGCGGTATTCCTTGCGCTTGATCAGCAACGGCGACAGCGCCTCGGTCACCTCGACCGGGACGTTGCGCACCCCGCTCGGAAAGGCGGTTGCCGACAGCCCATCCTTGCCCGGACGCGCGCCGGTGCCGCCCGAATGAAACGACATGACGTCGAACACCGCGGCATCGGCGAGATCGCCCGGGTCGCCATCGACCCGACCCGGCCCGCCCATCGCCATCAGGTTCCACAGGCAGGAGGTGCCTTCGGCCGGCACCCGGCTGCCCAATGCCTGGTGCAAGCAGCCGATCATCAAATCGGGCAGCATCTGGCCGGTGACGTGGCGGGTCGCCACCGGCAGCGGGTGCTTGGCGTTGAGAATGCAGTTGTCGGGCGCGCTGAAGGTCATCACCGACAGCGAGCCCTCGTTGTTGGGTACGCTCGGCGCGACGATGCATTTGATGCCGAAGGCGGAATAGGCCTCGGTGTAGCAGACCGGCACATTGATGCCGAAGCCGGAGGGTGGCGAGGTGCCGGCGAAGTCGACATGGATCGCGCCATCGCCGATCGTCATCGCCGCGACCAGGTCGATCGGCTTGTCATAGCCGTCGACCCGCATCCGGTTGTGGAATGCGCCCTCCGGCAATTTGCGCACCGCGTCCTGCATCGCCGCGCGCGATGCCTCGATGATGTAGTCGCCGAGCGCATCGAGGCTGTCGATCGCAAACTCATCCATCATCTGCGACAGACGGCGGCTGCCGACATCGTTGCACGCGGCGAGCGAATAGAGATCGCCGATGACCTGGATCGGCTCGCGCACATTCCCGCGGATGATCTCGATCAGGGTGTCATCGACCCCGGAAGCGGTCGCGAAGCGCATCAACGGAATGTAGATGCCCTCCTCGTAGACCTGCCGCGCATCCGGCCCGATGCCGCGCCCGCCGATGTCGACGACGTGGCTGGTCGAGGCAAACAGGGCGACGAGCCGGGTCTGGCGAAACACCGGCGTCACCATCGTGAAGTCGTGCAGGTGCCCGGTGCCTTTCCAGGGATCGTTGGTGACAAACACGTCGCCCGGCCGCATCGTCTGGGTCGGGAATTTGTCGATGAAATGATAGACTGCCCGCGCCATCGAATTGATATGGCCCGGGGTTCCGGTCACCGCCTGGGCCAGCATGCGGCCCGCGACATCGAAGACCCCTGCCGAGAGATCGCCGGCCTCGCGGGTCGAGGTGCTGAAGCCGGTGCGGATCAAGGTCTGCGCCTGTTCCTCGACGACGGCGATCAGCCGGTCCCACATAATCTGCCGCTCCAGAAACGACAGAGCCTTGCTCTCGGTCATGGCGATCTCCGCGTCAAAACGATGTGACCCAGGCCGTTGATATGCGCGGTGAAGCGGCCCGTCACCAGCGTCGTCGTCTCGTCTTCGGTAATCAAGGCTGGTCCGACGATCACGTCGCCCGGCGACAACCCGGCGCGATCGTAGACCGGTACATCGGCAAAATCGCCGGTCTGTGTATCGACGAGCCGGGTCCGTGCGTTGGCGGCGGCGGGTCGCTCGGCGGATACCGGCGGACAGGGCTCGATCGGCGCGCAGGCGGCGGCCAGCCGCAGCGCCCAGCTCATCACCTCGGCCTCGAGGCCGGGAATGGTGCGGCCGAACTGCAGCGCGTATTGCGCCTCGAACAGGCGGACGAGCTCGGCGGCGCCACCGGCGCTCAGCGACCCGGAGGGGAGCGCCACCGTGACATCATGACCCTGGCCGCGATAGCGCATCTTCGCCGTCCAGGATTCGACAAGCGGCGCGCCCGGCGCACCGCTGCGCACGACGGCCTCGGCCTCGGCGCGCATCTCGGCGCGGAACCGGTCGAGCGCCGCCGCATCGAACTCGGCACCGAGCCGGACATAGCGGCTGCGGACGACCTCGAACGCCACCGGCGCGATCAGAAAGCCGAGGGCGGAGCCGACCCCGGCGGCGGTCGGCACGACCACCGTCGCGATGTCGAGCTTCTCGGCCAGCCGCGCCGCGTGCAGCGGCGCGGCGCCGCCAAAGGCGATCAAGGTGCGCTGCGCCAACTCCTTGCCGCACTCGACCGCGTGGACACGCGCGGCGTTGGCCATGTTTTCCTCGACGACCTCGGAGATCGCCAGCGCGGCGGCCCGCTCGCCCAGCCCCAGCTTCGCGCCGATCACTTGCGTCACGGCCCGGCGCGAAGCTTCAACGGAGAGCTCGATCGTACCGCCGGCGAAACGGTCGGGGAGGATGCGGCCGAGCAGCAGATCGGCATCGGTCACCGTCGCGCCAGCGCCGCCGCGGCCATAACAGGCAGGCCCCGGCTCCGAGCCGGCGCTTTCCGGGCCGACCTGGATACGCCCGAGCGGATCGATGCCGGCGATCGAACCGCCGCCCGCGCCGATCTCGACCATGTCGATGACCGGGGTGCGGATCGGCAACCCGCTGCCCTTCAAGAACCGGTATTGCCGGGCGACCTCGAACGCCCGGGTGAACTGCGGCTGGCCGTCGTCGATCAGGCAGATCTTCGCCGTCGTGCCGCCCATGTCGAATGACAGAACCCGGTCGTAATCGCACTGCGCCGCGAGGTGTGCGGCCAGCATCGCGCCGCCGGCGGGGCCCGACTCGACGAGCCGCACCGGGAAGCGGCGCGCGATCTCGACGGTGGTGAGCCCACCGGCCGAGGTCATCAGGAACATCGGGCAGCGGACATCGCGCCGCCGCAAACCATCGTCGAGCCGCGCGAGATAGCCGGCCATCAGCGGCTGCACATAGGCATTGGCGCAGGCGGTCGACCAGCGCTCGTATTCGCGCATCTCCGGGCATACTTCGCTCGACAAGGTAACGGCCAGGTCGGGCGCCGCTTCGGCCAGCAATTCGCGCGTGCACAGCTCGTGCGCGGGATTGGCATAGGAATGCAGAAACCCGATCGCGACGCTGGTGACGCCGGCCGCGCGCAGTTGCGGCACCAGCGCGGCCACCGCCGCCTCGTCGAGCGGTTCGATGATCTGGCCGCGCGCGCCGATGCGCTCGGGAACGCCGAGCCGCAAATCGCGCGGCACCAGCGGCGGCGGCTTGTCCATGAAGATGTCGTATTGCTCGAAGCGGTTCTCGTAGGCCATCTCGACCGAGTCGCGAAACCCCTGGGTGACCAGCAGCGCGGTCACCGCGCCCTTGCGCTCGATGATCGCGTTGGTCGCCAGCGTGGTGCCGTGGACGACCAGCGCCAGATCGGCCGCCTCGACGCCGCTCTCGGCAAGGATCGCGTCGATGCCCGCGAGCACCCCTTCAGCGGGCGCCGACGGCGTCGTCAGGATCTTGCGGCTCCAGCGCCGCACGCCGCGTTCGAGCACGCAATCGGTGAACGTGCCGCCGATATCGACGGCAAGGCGCGGGTGTTCCATCATTCGCTTTTCGTCGTCATCACAAGACTGCCCCACGCAAAGCCGCAGACCATATCATGTCGCCCCCCGGACGCTCACCCAGCGCCGAGATAGGCCGCCTGCAGCGTCGGATCGGCAAGGGCGCGGTGATCTACCCGGTCTCGGTGTCGGGCGCGCTGTTCTCGGTCGGCGACCCGCACGCGAGCCAGGGGGATTCGGAGCTGTGCGGCACCGCCATCGAGTGCTCGCTGACCGGGACGTTTCAGCTGATCGTGCACAAGCGCGACCGGCTCGCCGGCACCCCGCTGCTGGACCTGCAATACCCGCTCCTGGAAACCGCCGACGAGTGGGTGGTCCACGGCTTCAGCTTCGCCAACTATCTGGCGGATCTCGGCGACAAGGCGCAGAGCGAGATTTTCGCGAAATCCTCGCTCGACCTCGCGATGCAGGACGCATTTCGCAAGATGCGGCATTTCCTAATGACGACAAAGGGCCTCTCCGAGGACGAGGCGATTTCGCTGATGTCGGTCGCGGTCGATTTCGGGGTGACCCAGGTGGTCGACGGCAACTGGGGCGTCCACGCAATCCTCAAGAAAGCGATCTTCGCCGGCGATGCCGGCTGATCGTTAGCCGGCGTAGCGGCTCGGCGGCCGTTGCAAGCCCATGTTCTCGCGCAAGGTCGCGCCCTCGTAGTCGCCGCGGAACAGCCCGCGCGACTGCAATTCGGGGATCACCAGATCGACGAAATCGTCGATCCCGCCCGGCAGATAGGGCGGGTGCACGAGGAAGCCGTCAACGCCGTAACCGCGGAACCATTTTTCCATGTCGTCGACGATCTCGGCGGGTGAGCCGATCAGCGTGCGCTGGCCGCGCGCGCCGGCGAAGCGCTCGTAAATCTGGCGGATGGTCAGCCCCTCTTCCTTCGACCAGCGAACGATGTTGCGCATCGAGGTCTGGCCCGCGAGCGCGGCGGCGTGATCGGGAATCTCGGGCAACGGGCCGTCCAGGTCGTATTCGGACAGATCCATGTTGTCGAGCTGGTTCGACAGCAATTCGAGCCCGACATCGGGGTGGATTTTCGATTGCAGGAAGCGGTGTTTTTCGTGGGCCTCTTTCGCCGTGCGGCCGACGATCGCATTGAGGCCGGGCATGATTTTCAGCGCCTCGGGCGGGCGGCCATACTTGGCCATGCGCCCCTTGAGGTCGCGGTAGAATTCCTGCGCCGCGGCGAGCGTGTGCTGCGGTGTGAACACGCCCTCGGCAAAGCGCGCCGCCGACTCGCGTCCGGCCTCCGACGAGCCGGCCTGAAACAGGACGGGATGACCCTGCGGCGGCCGCGCCACATTGAGCGGCCCGCGCACCGAGAAGTGTTTTCCCTTGTGGTTCAGCGCATGCAGCTTGGCCGGGTCGAAGTAGCGGCCCGAGGCGCGGTCGCGGATAAACGCATCGTCGTCCCAGCTGTCCCACAGGCCTTTGACCACCTCGACGAACTCGTTTGCCCGGTCGTAGCGCTCGCCGTGCTCGTAATGCGCCTCGCGGCCGAAATTGTAGGCTTCGTTAATCGCCGACGAGGTGACCACGTTCCACCCGGCGCGCCCGTTGCTGATGTGGTCAAGCGAGGCGAATTTGCGGGCGATGTGGTAGGGCTCGTTGTAGCTGGTCGTCGCGGTCGCCACGACGCCGATATGCTTGGTGAGCGCCGCGATCGCCGGCAGCAGGGTCAGCGGGTCGAAATACGCCATGTATTGCGGCCAGCGGGAGAGCGCGGCCAGCTTGCCGTCGCGCACCGCGACCGCATCGGCGACGAACATCAGGTCGAACTTGCCGCGTTCGGCGGTCTGCGCGATCTGCGCGTAATGCTGGAAATTGGTGCCGGCGTCGATCTGCGACTCGGGATGCATCCACGCGGCGACATGGTTGCCGGTCGGATGGAAAAACGCGCCGAGCCTCATCTTCTCGCCGCGGCGTTCGTCTCGCATGAGCTTTCTCCGGCGCTGGCCTCATCAACGGGGCGTGCAAACCGGGGGCCAGCGTCCTGCGACAGTGATCTCGACCGCGCGGGTTGTCGAGGTCTCGGCGAGAGGCTTAAGCTTGGGCGATGCAGATGGACCTGCCGGTTGCGAGGCGTGATGGCTGATCGAGGATTTAGGGTTGTCGTCGCCGGTGCGGGGGTGGCGGGCCTCTTTATGGCTGAGAAGCTGAACCGCGCCGGCATCGACTTCACCGTCTACGAAAAGGCCGGCGAGGTCGGCGGCACCTGGCGGGACAACACCTTTCCCGGTCTCTTCGTCGATGTCCTGTCGCGGCAATACGAATTCCCTTTCCAGCCCAACTACAACTGGTCGCGCAAATATGCGCCGGCCGCCGAGATCCTGACCTACGTCAAGAAGGTCGCCCGCGATCGCGGCCTCGCCAAATTCATCCGCTTCAACGAGGAGGTGGTCGGCGCGCGGTTCACCGACGGCCGCTGGCACATCGACACCGCGAAAGGCAACACCGACATCGCGGATGTCTTCATCTGCGCGACCGGGTTTCTCCACAAGCCGCTACTCCCCGACATCGCCGGGCGCGAGAGTTTCGCCGGCCCGTCATTCCACTCGGCGCGCTGGGACCATAGCGTGCCCTACGCCGGCAAGCGCTGGGGCGTCATCGGCAGCGGCGCCAGCGGCGTGCAGATCACCGAGGCGCTGGCCTGGAAAGGTTGCGATGTCACGCAGTTCATCCGCCGCGCGCAATGGGTCCATATCCGCGACAATCCGAACGCGACCTGGCGCGAGCGCCTGAAACTGCGGGTGCCGGGCGGCTACCAGCGCGAGCAGCGCCGGCTGTGGCAGATGATCAACGAGGGCGACCGCTGGCGTCTCTACCCCGGCCCGCAGCGCGAGGCGATGGAGCGCGAATACGCATCCTTCCTCGACTACATCAAGGACCCCGAGCTGAGGCAAAAGCTCACCCCCGACTACAATCTCGGGTGCACGCGCATCCCGAAATCGGACAAGAACTATTACGAGGCGGTGCAGCTCCCCAACGCGCACATCGTCAAGGGCCACATCGACCGCATCGAACCCGACGGCGTCGTCATGGCCGACGGAACCAAGGTGACGCTCGACGTGTTGGTCTACGCCACCGGCTTCGACCCGCACGCCTATATGCGGCCGATGAACGTGACGGGCCTCAACGGCACGACGATCGATGAGGCGTGGAAGGAGAAGATCTATTCCTACGGCGGCATCGCCCTGCCGGGCTTCCCCAACCTGTTCATGCTCTACGGGCCGTTCAGCCCGGTGAACAACGTGCCGGTGCCGCTGGGCCTCGACCAGGAGATCGGCTGCATCCTGCGCCTCATCGACGAGGCCCGCGCCCGAGGCGGGGCGGTCGCGCCGACCGTTGCTGCGACCGAGAAATTCATCGCCCGCCTCGGCGCCGCCTTTCCCGGGACCGTCTGGGTCGGCGGCTGCAAGAACTGGTACACCAGCCGGCAGCCGACGCCGGTCCTGTGGCCGTTTCCGCAAAGCGAGCACAAGGCGTTCTTCGAACAGGTTCCGGTGGAGGATTTCCAGTTCACTCCGACCGGCCAGGCGGACTGATCTGAGCTATTAAAACAGCGTTCCGTCCGAAGCGATCGTCAGCAGCGGGCTGCCGTCGGCGCGATTCGCGAAGGCCAGCTCGCGGCCGGCCGCCCAGCTGCCGCCCTCCAGCATGCTGGCAAGCGGAACCGCCGCCGCATCGAGGCCGAGATTGGCGCGCACCAGCGGCAAGAGGCGGTCGAGCAGCGCCACGGTCAGCGCTCGCCACTCGACAACCGGCTCGCTCGCCGGGTCGAGCGCACGGCGAGCGAGCTCAGGATCGCGCGGCGCCAGCACGCCACCATCGATGAAGAGCCCGCCATTGCGATATTCGGCGAGGCCGGTCAACCCGCCGATCTCGGTGACCGCAAACCCGGCCTCGATCAGCGGCTCGATCAGCGAATAGGCGAGCCACTGGCTGAGCTTGTGCAGCGGCACAAACCCGTCGCCCGGCACCGCGGAATGCCGCCAGCAATCGCCGAGCGGCACGCCCGCCAATTCGTTGCGCCCCGGCCAGATCGCGCCGAACCCGCGCAACAGGTCATGCAGGATAGTCGGCGCCGGCAATGCCGAGCGCTGCGGCAGCCAGTGATCGTAGAGCCGCCCGAGCCGACCCTCGCGCCCGAACAGCGCGGGCGCGCCGGAAGCGACCGCGCCTAGCCGGCGCAACAGCAAGGCTCGCCCGTCGAGCCCTGCGAGCTCGTTCTTCGTCCCGTGCTGAAAGGCCGCCCCGAGCGCCGCCGGGGTGATCGCGGCGAGCGCCGCCGCATCGGCGCGCCACGGGTTGCTGCGGTCGGCGGAAAAAACGCCCTGTTGCATCGCCCGAAAACTGGCGACCGCGAGGCCCTCGGAGCGGTTGAAAACCTGTCCGGTTTCAGCCTCGCGGAACCGCCACTGCGGCCCGGCGCCAGCATCGAGCAGCACCGAGACGATCGCCAAGTCGAGCCGGGCGCGCGCTGCTTCGGCCGGGTCGGCGCCGGGCGCAACGAGGCGTGCGCGATCGACCCCGCCGACCCCGAAATGCCGCCAGCGACTGTGCGGTGGCACGGCCAGATCGGGATAGCGCCGACGCGTCACATCGGCGACTCGTTGCGCGACAGCGTCGAGCCGGTCCGGGATCACCCGGAAATGCGCGGTCGCTCCGCGCTCCGCGGCGGCCAGCACCAGCCCGCATCTCTCGCGCACCGCGGCGGCGCTCAGCAAGTGCTCAGCGGAATTTTTCACCAGGGGGTCTTGCACAATCCGGATCGAAAACCCACCTAGCGCCTACTTGCCGGAAATACGAACAAAGAGAGAACAAGCGATAGCGCGGCGCCCCCTCGCGGAAGTGGCGTCATCTCACTCCTCGAGGCCCCGTCCGGCGGCGCGGTGCAGCGCCTCGGCGCTCGGCACGCCGCCCGGCGAGAAGTAGCCGGCCGCCTGCTTGGCGGCGATCTCGACACCGGCGTCGGGCGGCACCATGCCCTCCGGGATCGCAACCTGCTCGCCGACCGCGATCCCCTGCGCGGTCAGCGCGCCGTGCTTCATGTTCGACATCGAGACCCAGCGGTCGATGCGGGTAACGCCGAGCCAGTGGAACACGTCGGGCATCAACTCCTGGACCCGCATGTCCTGCACTCCGGCAACGCATTCGGTGCGGCGGAAATAGGTGTCGGCGCGGTCGCCGCCCTCCTGCCGCTTGCGCGCGTTATAGACGAGGAACTTGGTCACCTCGCCGAGGGCGCGGCCCTCCTTGCGGTTGTAGACGACGATGCCGACGCCGCCCTGCTGCGCGGTCGCGGCGCAGACCTCGACCCCGTGCACCAGATACGGTCGGCAGGTGCAGATATCCGAGCCGAAGACGTCGGAGCCGTTGCATTCGTCATGGGCCCGGCAGGCAACGACCGTGCCGGGATCGCCGAGGCGCTCGACTTCGCCGAACAGATAGACCGTCGTACCGCCGATCGGCGGCAGGAAAACCTGAAGGTCGGGGCGGGTGACGAGCTCGGTGAACATCCCGCCGGTTTCCTCGAACAGCGTGCGGCGCAGCTGCGACTCCGGGATCGCAAAGCGGGCCGCGAGGCCGGGCAGGTACCACACCGGGTCGATCGCCACCTTGGTGACGCGGATCTCGCCGCTGTCGAGCAGTACCTTGCCGTCGGGCTTGAGCCCGCTTTCCGCGGCGCGCGGGCGGATTTCCGGCAGGTTGATGCGCGCCCGGGTAATCGCGATCGTCGGCCGCGCGTCGATCCCCTGGGCGATCTGCTCGGCAAAAGCCTCGCCGACGAGATGCCCGTAAGGGTCGAGCGACACGATCTTGCTGGGGTCGGCCCATTGCGGTTTGGGCCCGATCAGCGCCGCCGGCGCGGTATCGGTAAAGTCGGGGCGATGG
>Ga0181530_10001758_pt1 | contig 26709 bp, 29 predicted proteins | sample PEATcosm2014_Bin_42_FD_119769 | JGI IMG/M metagenome (GOLD analysis project Ga0181530, IMG submission 119769) | Peatland microbial communities from MTU Mesocosm Facility, Houghton, MI, USA - PEATcosm2014_Bin10_60_metaG | ecosystem: Environmental > Terrestrial > Soil > Wetlands > Peat | place... | reverse complement strand
TCAGCAAGAACGCACCGGGCATTCAGGGCCACGGCGATGAGCACGTGGCGCGAAGCCGTTGCTGCATGATGAATCAAGCGGATGGAATTTGTTATGCGCTCTGTTCCGCAATGTGACAACGCCCTTGCGGCTGTTTAGCGAGATCAAATCCTGCGATGGTCGCGGAGCCGGAACTGGAAGGCAGCAGCGTCGTCAACATCTTGATGAGGGTCGATTTGCCAGCTCCATTCGGCCCGATCAGGCCAAAGATTTCACTCGCCCTGACATTCAAATTCACTCGATCGATGGCGGTGAAATCTCCGAAGCGCTTGGTCAGCGCCTTCGTTTCGATGATCATCGCCTCGATGTCTGCCATTCCCGTTCCCTCGATCGATCGCCAGAACGCTTTCAGGGTCGCGCTGCGCAATCATCGCAGATCAGCTGATTGATTGCGTTAATCTCCCGGCTCGGAAGAGCTTTGATGCAGCTCAATAGCTGTCCCGCGCGCCAACTCGGAGGGACAGTTGCGCCTTAGGCCGCATCGCGATCAAATGCAAATGATGTTCAATCAAGACAGATTTGTCCACAGTCAACGAGTTGAAGCATTTTCTGATCGAAAAAGCCGAACAGGTTTTTCGGGACGTTGGAACAGGCGCGCAAACCGGCCTCCATACGACATGGCGGGATTAGTAGAGTCCGGCTCATCAGTTGGTCGCCATGGGCAGCGCCAAACGGATCAATTGGCGCCCCCATTGGCCCTAATAAGCGCTTCGAGACGGTCGAGCAGGATCTGCTGGCCGGGGAGGATCTTCTGGCGCGCCACTGGCAACGCGAACCAGGCGGCGCGATCGATTTCCGGAAAGGACTGTGTGCGCCCGCTGCGAGGCGGCCACTCGATCTCAAACAGGTTGCTGCTGATGCAGGTCGCATCGAAATGGGCCTCCATGGCGAAGGCTTCGGTCTTTTTCCGCGCATTCTGCTGAACGCTGCCAAGCGGCCTTAGCGCGCCCGCCGGCACGCCGCCCAGTTCTTCCGCAAATTCGCGGCGGGCGGCGGTTTCGGCATCCTCGTTCTCAGCCACTTCGCCCTTGGGAATCGACCATGCGCAAAGGTCCCTATTGCGCCAGAACGGACCGCCGGGATGAACGAGAAGCACAAAAGGCTGGCCATCGATGCGCTTGTACATCAAGACGCAAGCGCTCCTGACGCCCATCTCTTCGAATCCCAAAATTCTAACTGCAAATTCGATTCCAACGCCTTGGTGTTGCGCTCCGCCAGATGGGTTTCGAACCATCGCGCTGTCTTGTTTGAGGTCGATGGCCGAATGGTCCTAACCTTCTGATCGCAGTATGATTTGTCGATTCAGAAGCGAAACCGCGCGCGATGGTGTCGATATAGCCCTTCATGATCGCCGGCATCGACATCCGTCAGCGGGTAGAGCCCGGCCAGAAACGCCGGACGCGGCGTCAGCTCGTGATCGGGCTCGCCGCCTCCGCGCGGCATACAATGCCGCCGTATATGCCGTCGACGTGGCGCCCGTCCGACGATAGCGGAGCCGCGAGAACCTCGATCCACTGGCGACGGCCCGGCTTGACGCGAAGCTCGAACGCGGCGGCCAAAGGCTCGGCCGTTTCAGCGACCGTCTCAAAAAGCCGCCGCAGACGCGCGGTGATGCGCGGCGCGAGCATTTTCGAAAGCCTTTTTTCTTGGGAAGCCAATCCCAGGAGACGACCTGCTTCAGGCCCGGTCCGAGTCGCTTCCCATTCATTCGTCCCGTCAGATCGTTGGAACACGAAAATACAAGCCGCAATTGCGCCCGGTCCCTGAGCAAGATCGGCGGCGGTCGGCATGAGCCGGCTTCCACGCTTGTCGCGCCAGAATTCAAGCTCTAGCCTCAAAAGCGGGTCGCTCGCATCGGCGGCGTCAAGGCGATTGAAAAGGCGCGCGAGATGGGGCGGTGGCACGGCGAGCGTGGTCAAGTCATACTCCCCATGCGCTGGGTCTCCGGCAGCCATCTAACGAGCCAAGCATCAACATGAGGGCGCCAAAGACTCGTCTCCTTGATCTGCGTCAACACTTTACGCATCGAATTTATGATGAGTAAATAGTCAGTCAGATGATCGAGCGCAACGTGACGGATATTCCCGAGACCTCCCTTGAGGAGAAGGTCTGTTTCCTAAAGAGCCCAGCGGCCTATCGCCCTCAGCCGGCGAAGGTTGAGGTTGAGGAAACCCATATGTCTTGGGTCTTTCTGGCGGGAGAACGCGTTTATAAGCTGAAGAAGCCGGTTCGCCATTCCTTTCTCGACTTCGGGTCTATCGAAGCGCGTGAGAAGAACTGTCGCGAGGAGCTTCGACTCAATCGTCGTCTGGCGCAGGATATCTATCTCGGCGTGGCGCCATTGACTCGGGACGATGATGGACGCCTCTCGATAGACGGGGAAGGGCGTCCGGTTGACTGGCTGGTCGTCATGCGACGCCTCCCACGGGATCACATGCTCGAAAGCGCCATCCTCGCCCACACTCTCAGCCGCGCGGAAATAGTGTCCGTCGCTGAGCGGCTCGTCGGCTTCTACAAGCACGCTCAGCCCGCGGATCTCGCGCCGGCGGCCTATGTGGCGCAATTCATTGAAGAACACGCCCGGAACGAGGCGGTGCTGACGGCTCCGGAATTCGACCTCGATGGTGGGCGCATCGAACGGCTTTTGGGTCTTGTCGAGGATACTTTGCGCAGCGGCCTCCTGGAGGCGCGCGCCGAAAGCGGCCGGATCGTCGAGGGACACGGCGACCTGAGGCCGGAGCATGTCTGCCTCAGCCAACCGCCGGTCATTATCGACTGCCTGGAGTTCAATCGGCGGCTCCGCCTTGTCGATCCGGTGGATGAGCTCACCTATCTCGGCCTCGAATGCAGCCGGCTGGGCGCGGACTGGGTAGAGCCAGTCCTCTTGAGTGTCTACGTTAAGAGTTCAGGCGACGACACGCCGTCGCCGGAGCTCGTTTCATTCTATCGAACCTACCGCGCCTGTTTGCGCGCCCGATTATCGCTCGTCCACATTCTGGAGCATGACCAGCGCAAGCCGAAGAAATGGTTGCCCCTGGCCAAACAATATTTGGACATTGCCGCGTCGGCTAGCCTTAGCCCCGACGTTCCAGCGGCGCAATGATCCGATCGCCTTCGTCAAAGGCGATCGAAAGCATGGTATTGAGCGTGAGCCCCTCGGCTCGGTCCACATTCGGCTCCCCGGCGCCGCGCCAAGTCATTCGCGTCTTTCTCTGCGGCGACGTGATGACGGGACGCGGCATCGATCAGATCTTGCCGCATCCATGCGACCCTCGTCTGCATGAAGATTATGTGCATTCGGCAAACGGATATGTTCGTCTCGCCGAACAGGCCAACGGATCGATTCCAGCGCCGGTTGCGCTGTCCTATATCTGGGGCGCCGCTTTGGACGAGCTAAACCGGAAGGCGCCCGACGCTCGCATCATCAATCTCGAAACCAGCATTACGCGCAGCGACTCCTTTGCGGACAAGGGCATCAACTATCGGATGAGTCCCGAAAACGCCGAGTGCCTGACGGCTGCCGGCGTCGACTGCTGCGTCCTCGGCAACAACCATGTCCTCGACTGGGGGCGCGCCGGACTGCTCGAAACCTTGGCCACGCTCGGACGTTTGGGGATCAAGACCGCTGGGGCTGGCCGCGATCGCGCGCAAGCGAGCGCCCCGGCGATTCTCGATATTGCCGGCAAAGGCCGCTTGGTGGCATTTTCCTTCGCGTCGCCGACGAGCGGCGTCCCGTGGAATTGGGGAGCGGCTTCGGAGGCCGCTGGCGTGAACCTTATCTCCGACTTCGCCGACGAAACCGTCGCGCGGATCGCGGACCAGGTGGAGAGCGTACGGCGGCCAGGCGATCTGGTCATTGCATCCATTCATTGGGGAGGAAATTGGGGATATGAGATTCCAGAAGAGCAACGACGATTTGCGCGCGGCCTCATCGATCAGGCCAATGTTTCTCTTGTCCATGGCCATTCCTCGCACCACGCGAAAGCCATCGAAATCTACAAGGATCGACTTATCCTCTACGGATGCGGCGACTTCTTGAATGACTATGAGGGTATTCGCGGCTATGACGAATTTCGGGGCGATCTCGCCGTTATGTATTTCGCCGATTTCGAGGCCTTGACCGGACATCTTGCGAGTCTCGAACTCTCGGTGCTTCAAATTCAGCGTTTTCAGCTTGTTCCAGCATCGAGAGCCGATGTCGAGTGGATGCGCCGGACGCTTGATCGCGAAAGCTCGGCGTTCGATGCGCGCGTCCGCCTGACTCCAGCGGGGAGACTGACGCTGCGCTGGCCCGATGCGGACAGTTGACGGTCTGACACACATCTCGGCGTGTTACTTGCGACGAACGCCGATGTCATGATGAATGCGTCGACTCAAAACACGAGGAGATCCGTGAGCGGCTTGTCTTCGTGGAGCCGGGCGATCGCCTCGGCCAGCAGCGGCGCAGCCGACGCGATGGCGAGCTTGTCTCGGACGGGACCCGACGGAAGCCGGAAGGGAGGAACCGTATCGGTCGTGATGATGCGCTCGATGGCCGGATCGGCGAGCATCTTCTCGGCGCCCGGCATGAAGAGGCCGTGTGCGACGCACGCGATGATCCGCCGCGCGCCGCGATCACGCGCGGCATGAGCCGCGCGTACGAGCGTCGCGCCCGTGCTGATGAGATCGTCGACGATTATGCAGACGGCCCCCGCGACGTTGCCAGCGAAAAGGTCGCCGGAGACGACGCCGGCGCTGCGATGCTTTTCCGCGAATGCTTTGCCGACCGGCCGGCCAGTGGACGCCTCCAGCGCTTCGCGGAGCAAGTCGGCCCGCTTGCCGCCCCCAAGGTCCGGTGAAACGACGCAGAGACGCTCGTCGCCGACAGCAGCCTTGATCGCCTCGATAAGCACCGGCGCCGCCGTCAGCGCCACAGCGCGGCAACGAAAGGCGTTTTCAAAGGCCGTTTCACTATGGACCTCAAGTGCGACGACCGCATCGACGCCCACCGCCTCGAACAGGGCGGCGACATAGCGGGTCGTCACCGGGTCGTTCGGTTTGGTGCGGCGGTCCTTCCGCGCGTAACAGAGATAGGGAACCACCGCGGTCACACGGGCGGCGCCGGCGTCCTTCAGGGACCCGATGAAGAACAGGAGACGGCACAGCTTGTCGTTGGCGCTCATATCCGGACCGCTATGGAGGCTGTGCACCACATAGACGTCGGCGCCGCAAACCGGATCGAGCGGCCTTATCTTGTGTTCGCCATCCTCGAAGTCGCGCTCCTCGTGCAGCGCGAGCGGTCGCCCGAGGAGCCGGCTGATCGCTTGGCCAAGCCCTTCGGTTCCCTTCAACGCGAACAAGCTCAGCCGGTCGCCAGATATAGGCAGAACATGCGGGGGCGACCATATGCGAGGTTTCGCCATCAGCCGCGTCTCCGTTTGGCGGGACCAATGCTCGCCTCGCATAAGTTTCGATCTATTGTATCGGCGCGCCTTTAGCAGCGTCAAGCCGCGCGGCTGCATCCGCCTCGACGTTGGCCCCTTGAGGCGCCGCAGTCATGCTTCGTAAACGGCTCGCACCGCTTCGTGCCGAGGACGTCGCTAGGCCGCAGGATTGTTCGTCCAGGCGGCATCGACTAACGTTCCAGGCAGCTGGCTACAATTAAATTGCGGGCGTCCCAACACGATTGTCGCGCTACCGTTGATCGTGATCAAAGGGCTCGGTCTCTGGCTGGAGCAGGCTCGCAACCTCAGCCAGGTGAGGAAGCTAATGACCAGCTCAGGCTATATCCGTTGGCTCGGCGAGCTTGGCGCAGCGGACGTCGCCACCGTAGGCGGCAAGACGGCCTCGCTCGGCGAGCTCTGCTCCGCGCTTTCGGGGAAGGGCGTGAAGGTTCCGCCGGGCTTCGCCATTACGGCGCAGGCCTACCGTGACGCACTGACCGCGGCGGGCGCGTGGGCGCCTTTGCATCGGCTGCTTGACGGGCTTGATGAGAGCGATGTCGATCTGCTGGCCGAACGCGCAGCCGCGGCGCGCCAGATCGTCTATGCCGCCACCGGCGGCGAACAACTCCGCCGTCAGATTGTGGCCGCCTATCGGGACCTGAAGAAAAGATCCGGAGGACGCCTGTCCGTCGCCGTGCGCAGTTCGGCGACGGCTGAGGACCTGCCGACCGCGAGCTTCGCAGGTCAGCACGAGAGCTATTTGAATGTGAGCGGCGAGGCGAACACGGTTGACGCTTGCCGGCGGTGCTTCGCCTCGATCTTCACTGACCGGGCCATAGGCTACCGCCTCGACAATGGCTTTGACCACTTCAAAGTCGCCTTGTCGGTGGCCGTGGTCAAAATGGTGCGTTCGGATATCGGATCGAGCGGTGTGATCTTTACGCTCGACACCGAGACCGGGTTTCGGGATGTGGTGTTGATCACCGGCGGCTACGGCCTTGGCGAAAATATCGTCCAAGGCAGTATCGATCCAGACGAGTTCTATGTGCACAAGCCGACGTTCAAGAAGGGATTTCGGGCGGTTCTGGCGCGCAGGTTGGGCGCCAAGCAGCTCAGAATGACATACGCCACAAGCGGGGGCGCGGGAGAGACGACCAGGAACAAGCCTGCATCGAAGTCGGAGCGGGAGCGTTTCTGCATCTCCGATCGAGACGTCCTCGCCCTGACCGGCAATGCGATCGCCATCGAAGAACATTATTCGCTGAAGGCGGGCAGGCCCATGCCCATGGATATCGAGTGGGCCAAGGACGGTGAGGACGGCGAGCTCTACATCGTTCAAGCTCGGCCGGAGACGGTGGCGTCGCGCCGCGCCGCGAATACGCTCCAGACCTACACGATCAAGGGATCCGGGCCGGTTCTCGTCACCGGACGCGCGGTAGGCGAGAAGATTGCAACCGGGGTCGCTCGCGTCATCTCCTCCATCAAGGATCTCGACACCTTCCGTCCCGGCGAGATCCTGGTCGCCGAAACGACGAGGCCCGACTGGCAGACGGTGATGAAGACGGCGACGGCGATCGTCACCAATCGTGGCGGGCGCACCTGCCATGCGGCGATCGTGGCGCGCGAACTCGGCGTGCCGGCGGTCGTTGGCACGGGCGACGCCACCTCCAAGCTCAAGACAGGTGTGACCGTGACCGTATCGTGCGCGGAAGGCGACGTGGGGCAAGTCTACGAGGGCGCCGTTCCCTTCGAAACCTTGGCGATCGACCTCAACAGCCTGCCAACACCGAAGACCGAGGTCATGGTCAATCTGGGCGACCCCGATTTGGCCTTCCGCACGGCCGAGCTGCCCTCAGCCGGCGTCGGCTTGGCGCGCATGGAGTTTATCATCGAGGAGCACATCGGCATCCACCCGATGGCTCTGGCCGAGCCAGCCAAGGTCGCGTCATCCAGGGCCAGGGCGGCGATCGCGCGAGTCACCCGCGGCTATCCGCAGCCCGCCGACTTCTTCATCGAACGCCTGTCGGAGGGCGTGGGGACGATCGCGGCGGCGTTCTATCCCCGCCCGGTGATCGTCCGCCTTTCGGACTTCAAAACCAACGAATATGCGGGCCTCATCGGAGGCGCCGGCTTTGAGCCCAAGGAAGACAATCCCATGCTGGGTTTCCGCGGGGCCTCACGCTACGACCATCCGGCCTACGCCGCGGGCTTCGCACTGGAATGCGCGGCCTTGCGCCGCGTGCGCGAAATTATGGGCCTGACCAATCTCAAGGTCATGGTCCCGTTCGTCCGCCGCGAGGAGGAGGCCCGACGGGTGATCGCGGCGCTGGAGCGCAACGGGCTGAAGCGCGGCGAGAATGGGCTGGAGGTCTTCGTCATGTGCGAAATCCCCAACAATGTGATCCGCATCGACGCCTTCGCGGCGCTATTCGACGGTTTTTCCATCGGTTCTAATGACTTGACTCAGCTCACCTTGGGCGTGGACCGCGACTCCGAGATCGTGGCCTTCGATTTCGACGAGCGCGACCCGGGCATGCTGGAGATGCTCCGCCTAGCCGTCACAGGCGCTAGGCGCAACGGCCGGCATGTGGGCATCTGCGGCGAGGCGCCTGCGAATTATCCCGAGATCGCCGCCGCGCTGGTTGGCTGGGGGATCGACTCTATTAGTGTCAATCCGTCCAGTCTGATTGGGGCGCTGAAGGTGGTGGCGGACGCCGAGCTCCGGGCCGCTGGGGCGCGGCCTTAGGGTGAGGGAGATGAATCCATGCAACTCAGATCGAGCGCCTTTTCCGACGGCGGCGCTATCCCGCGGCGTTTTACCTGTGAGGGCGAAGACGTGTCCCCGCCGCTCCATTGGACTGATGCGCCGGAAGGAACTCGCAGTTTTGTCCTTCTCTGCGACGACCCCGATGCTCCGGCGGGGATTTGGCGTCACTGGGCGGCTTACGATCTTCCTGCCGATCGTGCAGCGCTCCCCGAGGGCGCTGGTCGGCCCGGAGGCGAGGGTGGCTCAAAACAGGCGCTCAATGACTTCGGCCGATCGGATTACGGCGGCCCCTGCCCACCACGCGGCCATGGGCCGCATCATTACCATTTCCGGCTGCTTGCGCTCTCAATCGACCATCTGCCAGTGCGCAGGAATCCATCCTGCCAGGATGTCGAACGAGAGGCGCGCAAACATCTTGTTGCGGAAGCAATCGTCGTGGGAATGTACCAGCGATGATCAGTAAGATCGGTTTCGTTCATGAGGGTTTTCCAGGCTGTGTCACCGGACTCGCAGCTTACGCGCCTTCCTGAAAGATAGGGAACATGATCGATGCCGGTGCAGAATGCCGAGATTGCGGCAATGTTCGACCAAGCGGCCGAGCTCCTGGAGATCAAGGGCGATAACCCTTTTCGTAGCCGGGCATACCGCCGAGCCGCGCGCCTCATTGAAGGATTGCCTAAAAGCGTTACGAGTCTTCTGAAAGCAGGGGAAGATCTCTCGGAATTGCCCGGCATCGGCAAAGATTTGGCCGGTAAGATTGTGGCCATTGTCACAACCGGAAAATTCGATCTCCTCGAATCCTTGAAGCACGAGCTGCCCGGCGATCTCGGCGAGATAGCCGCCTTGCCCGGTCTCGGTCCGAAACGCGTCAAGCTTCTCTACGACAAACTCGGCGTTCGCTCGATCGAAGATCTTCATCGCGCCGCCAAGGCGGGTCGTCTCCGCGAGCTCCGGGGCTTCGGCCCAAAGAGCGAGGCGAAGCTCCTTGCCGCGCTCGCCAAGCCCCCGAGCGAGAAGAGGTTTAAACTCGCAATGGCCGAGGCGGAGGCGGAAGCGCTTGTCAGCTTCCTGCGCCCGGGGTTGGACAAAGCTCGGGTCGTAGTGGCGGGCAGCTATCGCCGGCGTCGCGACACGGTCGGGGATCTGGATATTCTTGTCACCGCGCACCGCAATGCGGCTGTCGGAGACAGGCTCTCAAAATATGAGAACGTGGCGAACGTCCTCGCCCACGGGCCGACGCGGACGACCGTCGTGCTTTGCTCCGGCCTCCAGGTCGACCTCCGCGTCGTTCCGGAGCAGAGTTACGGCGCGGCTCTGATGTATTTTACCGGCTCCAAGGCGCACAATATCGCGCTTCGCGGCCTCGCCAATGAGCGCGGTTGGAAACTCAATGAATACGGTCTTTTCGACGGCGAGCGGCGGATCGCCGGTGCGACAGAGGAAGAAGTCTATGGGAAGCTCGACCTCGCCTTTGTCCCGCCGGAGCTGCGCGAGGACCGGGGCGAAGTCGCGCTGGCAAAGAGGAAACGGCTGCCCAAGCTTGTATCGCTCTCCGACATTCGCGGCGATCTGCACGTCCATTCGGAGTGGAGCGACGGCACGGTTTCCATTGCCGACATGGCCGCAGCAGCCAGAGAGCGCGGCTACGCCTATATCGCGATCACGGATCACAGCCAGCGCGTGACCATCGCTCATGGCCTCGATCCTGCGCGGCTTTCGCGGCAAATCGACGAAGTCGATCGCCTCAATGACAAACTCGACGGCTTCGTCGTGCTCAAAGGCGTCGAGGTCGATATTTTGGTCGATGGTCGCCTTGATCTCCCAGACAAAATCCTGTCTCGTCTCGACGTCGTTGTCGCCGCCGTCCACTATAAGTTCGATCTCTCCCGCCAGGCTCAGACGGAGCGGGTCATCCGCGCGATGGACGACCGGAACATGTCGATCCTGGCTCATCCAACCGGCAGATTGATTGGAGAGCGGGAGCCCTATGACGTCGACATGGAGCGCGTCATCGCGGCAGCGCATGAGCGCGGTTGCCACCTCGAGGTGAATGCTGAGCCGGAGCGGCTGGATCTGACCGATGTGCACGCTCAAGCCGCGAAATCGATGGGGGTCAAAGTCGCGATCTCGACCGATGCTCACACGACCGCGGCGCTCGGATATATGCGGTTTGGCGTCGACCAGGCGCGCCGCGGCTGGCTCGAGTCTGCCGATGTCATCAATACGCGGCCGCTTGGCGAACTAAGAAAGCTCCTCAAACACTGACTGGTCGCACAACCAACGCGGCGGCAGCAAAGACAAGTCCTTCAGCGCGCCGACCTCAACAAGCCGCAAGCAAACGCGATAGGTGAGTCTCACAAGCTGCGCTCTGCGCTCTCGCGCGGGACCGGCGCAATCTGCAACGAAATGGCTCGAACTCAACCGCCGCCGCGCCTTGCGTCTGCGGCGTTGCGAAGCGATTTAACTGATCCAACGAACTTCGGGCGCTTTTCGTGGAACGGCCGGCGCGGGAGTCCTTGGGCGACCGACGATGATCGGGGCCACGGGGACATGGGGTTCTGGAACGCCAATTGTTTCCTTTCCCTTCGGCGTGCCGAACCAGGCCTGCGCGAGCCCGATCCAGCAAGAGCCGAAGCCGGCGCCGTGAGCGGCGAGCATGAGGTTTTCAGCTGCCAGCGCACAGTCCTCGACAATCCACGGTCCCTGCGCGATGGCCGAGATCACGATCAGGGTCGGCGCGTGGTAGAAGATGTGGAAGTCCGGGTCTGCTAGTCTTTCATAGAGATGCGCCGGCATGGGGGCCGTGGGCCGAATGCTGAGCAAGTGAGCCTTGGCGTCGCGCGATATCTGATCGAGCAGCGATCGCTCTTGGACCACGGCGAAAGACCAAGGTTGCTGATTGATTGCGTTCGGCGCGTGGATCGCCGCATCGACCAAACGATTGATCGCCTCTTGCGGTACGGCGTCAGGTAGATAATCTCGGACGGAGCGTCGTCCGAAAATCGCCTCCATGAGTTCCATGATCGAATCCCGCTTTTGATTGCCAAAGATCAAACTAACCCCGATCTTCCTCTTCGCTTCAAGGCGTCAAACGCGAGACACGGGACCGGGTAATTCATTCCAGTCGAGACCCAATTCGTCGACGACTTGTCGCACAATTCTCGAATCAAGCCGCTTCTTGGACCCCACCTCCGGGAGAACCGACGTTCGGTCGCCTCGGCGCACGGTCACATAAGCATGACCGTGTGCTCCGGCCGAGTCCTTGCCAGCCTCGAAGGTACAGCCGCGCTCCGATAGCCATTGGCGAAAGGTTTCGCTTTCCATGGCAGCCTCCCATTCTTCTTGGACGACTGATACCCGGAATGAATGGAGCGGCCATGACTTGGGTCAATGTGGCAAGGCGGTGCGGGAGATCGACTTTCTCTCGGCATTCTGAGGCCGCAAGCCAAAATCGCCGCTTGCGACGCCAAAAGGACGCCGCCTAAACTCAGCCTTCAGACGAGCCTCGTCGTCCATTAAGTCACGCCGCCTTCTGTCTTGAAAACCCAGGCGACGGACGGCGTCTCCGTTTTGCCGTTCGCACCGGAACCGTGAGTAGAACATGCGGCCTTTGATCGCCGGAAACTGGAAGATGAACGGATTATCGTCGCAGCTTGGCGAGATCGAGGCGATTGCCGCCTCTGTGAATGCGACGCCACCGTTTACTGACGTTTTGATCTGCCCGCCCTCGACTCTGATCGCACGCGCCGCGCAGAGGGCCGCCGGCCGCATCGCCATCGGAGGGCAGGATTGCCACAAGGAAGTTGCCGGCGCCTTCACGGGAGGCATCAGCGCGGAAATGCTGAAAGATGCGGGCGCCTCTGCGGTCATTGTCGGACACTCGGAACGCCGCCAACATCATTGCGAGACCGACGCAATGGTGGCGGCGAAGGCGAAAGCCGCTTGGCGCGTAGGCATTCAGGCAATCATCTGCATCGGCGAGACGGAACCACAGCGGCGGGACGGCAAGGCGTTCTCCGTATGCAGCGATCAAATTGCAGGAAGTGTTCCCGAAGGCATGGTTTCGTCCGCCAACGCGATCGCTTATGAGCCGCTGTGGGCGATCGGAACCGAGGGCGCGGCGACTCTGGAGGAGATCGCGGAAATGCTTACCCATATCCGCCACTGCCTAGTGGGGTGTTTTGGGGCGAAAGGGAAGACGGTGCGCATCCTCTACGGCGGATCCGTCAACCCGTCTAACGCGCGCGAGATCCTCGCGCTGCCTGAAGTTGGCGGCGTGCTGGTCGGTCGCTCAAGCCTGAGGGCCGCGGATTTCGAAGCAATTTTCAGGGCTTTTTCTCCAAAAGCTTAGCCGCGCTGGGCGAGCGAGCTGCAAACTTTTGAAGTCAAGGCGACGAAATGCTTGGGAACATTACGCGGTTAACCGGTCAGGCGCGCCTGCATAGATATCCATGATCGCGCCCAGCAACCGGAGCGCATCTTTCTTTGGACGCTGAAAGGAGTTGCGGCCAATGATGGAGCCAAACCCGCCGCCAGCATGGATTGCGCGAACCTCATCGAGCAGTTTATCCTGATCGGAGACCGCAGGGCCTCCGGAGAAAATGACTATGCGCCGACCGGCGAAGGCGCATTCGACAACATGGCGTACCCGCTCGGCAAGGGTTGCAATTGGAACATGCAGCTGATCGTATACATTGCGGGCGGACTCTTGTTCAATATATGCGGTCGGCAACTTCACCTTGATGATGTGCGCCCCGAGCTGAGCCGCGATGTGCGCGGCGTAACCGACCACGTCGATCGCGGTTTCGCCTTCCTTGTCTAGATCTGATCCGCGCGGGTAGGACCATATGACAACTGCGAGCCCATATCGCTTTGCCTCTTCAGCATAGGCGCGGATCTGCCCGAACATTTCAAGCTGATGGGCCGAGCCTGGATAAATCGTGAAGCCGATCGCGCAGCAGCCGAGACGGTGCGCATCCTGTACGCTGGCGGTCAGCGCCTGATTCGGGTCCTTCTCGTCCAGAAGCGCATTATTGTCGTTGCATTTCAAGATGAGCGGAATCTCGCCCGTGAAATCGCGAGCGCCTGCCTCCAGGAAGCCCAAAGGAGCGGCGTAGGCATTACAGCCCGCCTCGATCGCAAGTTCGAAGTGGTAATGCGGATTGTAGGCGAGTGAGTTTGATGCAAATGAGCGCGCGGGCCCATGCTCGAAGCCCTGGTCGACCGGCAGGATCACAAGCTTCCCTGTCCCCGCCAACCGACCGTGGTTCAATAGGCGGGCCACGTTGGTCAGCGTCCCAACGTTATCGGCGCCGTACCAACTCAGGATCTCTCTTACTCTCGGCGTCACTGCAACCGTTCTCCCATCGATTGTCCGGCAAGTTGGATAAGGCTATGTAGAAAAATCTTTGCTATATGAAGCGTGGGCGTCGCCGTCGCGGCGATCGCAGATAACGATGGATGCCGCGTCAGAGCGCAGTCCCGGCGCATTTCGTCACGTTGGCGATAGTCTATCACAGCTCTCCAGTGCTCCGCTCAAGCTATTCCAGTTTCAGTTCAATCGCATCAGATCTAGAGAAAGAAACAGAGCTGTAGACAGCGCCGTGTTTAGGCTCCAGCCGGCTACCCCGCGCATATGTTAAAGGGCCGACAGATCTGAGCGAAAAGGCGCTCTGTATCCTGGCGGGCGCATAACTCGGTCCCCGGCCTCATGACCGCCGCCGCGCCCGCCGCCATTCCGAAGCAAACCGATTCCTCGATCGACCGTCCATGCACGAGGCTAAGAACGATCCCCGCCACCATACTGTCGCCAGCGCCGACCGTGCTCCTAACCGGCACCTTGATCGGACCAAAGCGCCGGAATCCTTCTGCGGTCGCGAGGAGCGCACCGGCGGCTCCAAGAGAGAGGACAACGATCTCGCTGCGCGCTTCCTTAATGAGTTCGCGCGCCGCGATCTCCTGCCGCCGCTCGTCGTTAATCTCCCATCCCACCAGCTCCTGCAGTTCTCGGAGACTCAGCTTGAGGAGGTAGATGTTGCCATGACCGGCTTGGCGCAACGCCTCGCCAGATGTATCGACAATCAGACGGGCGCCGAGTCTCTTCGCCCGCTCAGCGAGACGAGCATAGAAGTCAAAAGATACTCCCGGAGGCAGGCTGCCGCTGCCCACAATGTAGGCGGGTTTTGGCTCAAGCGACGAGATCTGATCGAGACAGCGTTGCTGTTCAATCTCCGTCAGGGTCGGACCGGCCATGATGAACCGAAACTGCTGGCCCGTTTGCCGCTCGTCGACCGTAAAGCTTTCGCGCGTCAGCCCTGCGATCGCTAGAGAACGATAGTCAATCTTTTCCTCTTTCAGAAGCTGCTCCAACCGGACTCCGGTTGGACCGCCAAGGGGAAACACGGCGATCGCGTCGCCGCCGAGCAATCGCACCGCGCGTGCGACGTTGATGCCGCCGCCGCCAGGATCATATCGCGGCGCCGTGCAGCGGAGCTTCTCCCCAGGAATTACGCGCTCGGTCGCTGCATTGATGTCCAACGCCGGATTCATGGTCAATGTGGCGATTGCGTCCATTCGAAGCTCCGGGGTCCCTAGCGGAGCAACTGTAACGTTTGCATCAAGCGTTTGATAGGTGTGAGCACCTGATCATAGACGGTTGCCCAGACGCATGGATTCGCGTCAGTTAGCGCAGCCACAAAGTCTGCTGCGTCGCTTATCCTGTCTTTGTCGAAGGCTCTCTCGATTGGTCGGAGCGAAGGACAATGACGCCACCTTGGTCCCAATCATCCACCTGCTCGCCATAATTGCAACGCTGACGGCGGCGCGCATGGCAGCTACCTGGCTTGGTTCCCAAACGATTCCGATCTGTGGCGCGACTACAAGCGCCCAAAACGGCAATCTAAGCCTTAAATTCAAGGATGTCGGCTCAAAATGATGGCGCGGGACAGTCCATTGGGTTAGGAGTAATACTTGGTACGATATGCTCAAATAGCGTTATCGAAAGCGGATGGCAGACCCACGCCAAACACAACTCGTGTTGGTAAATGGAGGATATCGTGCATGTCTTCTATAGATGATTTGATGAAAGATTTGGTCGAATGGAATAAGCAATTCAAGCCGCATTGGGACTATTGGATAGATGTTGTGATTGCATCTAATCAAGCAGATGGAACCGTAAGCGTGTATCTTGGCAAGGCTAACTATACCCATCCCTGGCTCGGCAGCTCAAACGAATGGCTTTTTGGATCGCATGGCTCACTATTCTTTCCAACGAAGTACGGCGAAGGAAAGGGGTATCATGCCAATTTTAACTGGGTCAATACCCACTCACAGCCACCGTATGGCAAGCTTGTTATGTACGGCGATGATCAAAAGACAATTACTGAAACTGTCGTCATTGGAAATTTGGTGCTGTCTAACGGTATGTTGTCTGGTATTGGCGCCCGCGCAAACCAAGCCACCGCAACTTATATAATCAGTTTTCAGAAAGATCAGGGCGAAATTATCTACTGAAGAAAGTTTCTCCCCGCAGATCCGGGGGGCTTTTTATGTGAGCCGCCTAAAGCGGCTGGACGCGGACACTGGCGCGTCCCGTACCCATCGGGCCTAAATTCCCGGAGACGCCTTGCAGCTCAACCGCAGTCATTAACCCCGGCAAGGAAAACCAATGACCGTGACGCCAAGTTCTGTTCGGGATCTGCTAACTTACGCTGAACTCTCCGAGATCGAGAAAGCGCCCCTGATCCCGACAGGCCGATATCCGACTTGGTATCCTATCTTTTATGATGAGCCGAAGACAGTCGAGTTTCTGACGAACCAATCTGTCGCGCTCGTGGCCAAAGCCGGCGGCATCGACTGGCTTCGCGCACTTCATGGGCGTCTCACGCGCCTTGAAGATCCTGAGGACGCGGCAGCGGCGTTGGCCGAACTTCGTGCGTACGGCGGGTTGCTGCATGCCGGTTTTGGCGTAAGTCCCATAGCGCAATCGGAGGTGGCCGCACCCGTGTTTTCTGTTGATGCTGGAGACGAGTCGATTGTGGTCGAGGTGTTCACAAAGCACCAATGTGACGCAGACAAGCACCTTCTGGGCGGAACGCCTCCCGGCGTCGAGCATTTCGCGACCAAAGGGGAACACGCGACCATTGAGACAACGGTTTCGGTGTTGCAGCCCGGCGGCGCTCCCGATCCGACGAGGGTTCCTCATAGCGTTCGGGCCGACTTGATCAGCCGCGTGTGCGCAGCCAAGGGCGATGAGACGCAACTCTCCGACAAAGTCCCTTCACTGCTCTGGATCGATTTCAGAAGCTTTGGCCTCTGGCCCGAGGCCATGAAGCTAGAGCAGGCCGCTCCCCTCATTTCCGGACGCGACGCGCTTACTTCAGGCGCATTATGGTATGCGTTCTATGGCTGGCGCGGCGCTCCTATTTTCGAGGATGGCTTTTTTCCGCGCGATCGCATGGTGCCCATGGAACATGACGGCCGCTTCCGCATTACGGGAGAAAAAAAGACCAAGCTATCCGGAGCCATCTTGGTCCTGTCTGATGGACTGATCTTGCTAGAAAATCCGTGGACGGCTCACCCGCTATCCGATCGTGCGCGGCGTCTCTGTGAGCGCCTTCCATGTTTCGATCTCGGCAGAGCGGTGTGCAATTGGTCCCCAGGCGATGCCCTGGCCCTAACTGATCTTGGACGTCACCAGATTGAAGCGATGGAACATTGGCGAGAGGTGTTCGAAGGGGACTAAGCCTGTGCCAGGCATTGATGCGAAGGGGTCCTGTTCTAGCTCTGGCGATCTTTCTCGGCGTCGATTGCGCTAGCGGACGGTAGCTGGCGGCCCATTTCAACAAATGACAACGCCCCGGAAGTCAGCAATGAATCCGTCCGTCGATGGGTTTTGAAATTCGGGCCGGCGATCGCCCGAAATCTCCGCAGCATTCGACCAAGGCCGCACGATCATTGGCATCTGGACGAAATGGTCGTCTCGATTGGCGGTCAGCACGTGTGTTTGTGGCGGGCAGTCGACAGCGAGGGCGAAGTTCTCGATGTCTTGATCCAGCGAAGCCGCGACAAGGCCGCCGCGCTGAAACTGCTGAGAAAATTGCTCAAGAAGCAAGGCTTCGCCCCGGCGGCGATCGTCACCGACAAACTCAGGTCTTACGGGGCGGCCTTGCGGACCATTGGTTTCTCGGGTCGGCATGAGCAAGGCTTGCGCGCCAATAACCGGGCGGAGAATTCGCATCAGCCTGTTCGACGACGTGAGCGCAAAATGGGGGGCTTCAAATCACCCAGGTCAGCTCAGCGCTTCGTTTCGCTCCATGATGCCGCCGTCTATAACACGTTCAATGTTCAACGCCACCTGATCCGCCGACCGACACATCGGCAGTTTCGGACTGAGGCTCAAAGCGTTTGGAGCGACGCGACAGTTGCGGCGGCCTGAGTTAAGAACGCGATAATGCTTCCGCGTGACCTCAGCGTGTTAACGTGTCAATGCCCGCGCGTCCTATCGGGCCGGTGGGTTCTTGTTCCGCGCGTATTCACATTTTGATCCTTTCGACGTGTTCCTACCGCGATCCAACCAGCGCCTCGAAGCCAGAGATCACATCGAAAAGCTCTTCGTCGATGCCACTCTGGCGCAACTGGTGGAAGGAGCCGCGGAGTTGCTCCAGCAGGTCGTTGATGTTTTTATCCGCACGCTCCATTGCCGCCAGGCGGCTCGCGTTCTCACTGGCCAGGGATTCGGCGCAGGCCCGGAAGAGTGAGATGAAAAGATACTCTCGTATGAACGCATGCAGAGTCGCGGCGCCGCCGCCCATGACCTCAGGCAGGTTGGCGGTCGGCCAGTGGATTTTTTCCAAGCATCGTTGCCATCGCGCATCGAGAGGCAACAGCCGCTGGCTAACCGGTTCGTAGAGCGCGCCAGACCGCGGTCGGTTATGGAATACCCATAGAGGGACATTCTCGCCGCTGTCCCGATGTGCTTCGGTTTCAATTTGAATCTGCCCGACGAGCGGGGTGATGGCCTGGACGGAATTCGGCACCGTGAAGAGTCCCACCAGCGGCAGGCTCGCATCGGCCAGACGCGCGTGAACACGCTCGCCGACCGCCCAGACTTGCGCTTTCCCCGGCAGCGCCGCGAGGGTCTTGATCGCATAATCGGCTATAACGTCGTTAAACTGCCCCACAAGACCCTGATCGGACCCGAAAACGATCGCGCTGGTGGGACCCGCAGGGATTGGCGATTTCCGGTCCACGGGAGCGGCTGCCGGCCCGTTTTCGCGAAAGCACGCGCCTAATCCCAGTTCCACGGTGCGATAATAATCGGCCAGCGCACGCACCGATTTCTCGTATTGTCCGATGCTCGATGCGGCCAAGGCTTTCATCGTGCGGACAACAGATTGGAGATCGCCAGCACTGCTGATCTTCCGACGCAGGCTCCCTGTGGTTTCGCTCATGACTTATCCTTGGCTTCCACCGTCGGCTTCGCCGGAGCGTCCGGCTTGGCCCCGCGATCAGGCTCGGCCGTGGCTTTCGGTTCAGATTCCGGCCTCGGCGGGGACTCCGATTTGGGCTTGGCCTTAGACGTGGATTCAGGTTTTAGCTCGGCTTTGCCTTCCGGCTCGGTGGTGGCTTTCGCTTCCGGCTTGGGTTGGAAAGGGTTTAGCGCTTGGCGGCCGATTTCGATGATCTTATTACGATCCTCATCGCTTAACTTGTCCGCACTATCGAATCGGCCGCGCACTTCCGCCGGGATGTTCGCCGCCGCCTTTTGGACGGCGTACTCCGCTTCCGCCATCTGGCCGAGCGCCACGGGATCGAAGAGTTCCGCGGTTAATGCCAGCAAGACAGCGAGTTGTGCAGGCACGGACGCCGGTGCGCCTTCCGCCTGTTTGAGGCAGGCGCGGATACGGCGTCCGTGCTCGATGATCTTGCGAGTGTTTTCATCGAGCCGCGCGCCGAACCGGGCGAAGGTCTCAAGTTCCTCGAATTGCGCGTAAGCAAGTTTGAGGTCGCCCGCCACGGCACGGTAGGCCGCGCGTTGCGCCTTGCCGCCAACGCGCGAAACGGATTTGCCCACGTCGACGGCAGGCAGCACTCCCAATTCGAATAGTGACGGTGAGAGATAAATCTGCCCATCCGTGATGGAAATCAGGTTGGTCGGAATGTAGGCTGAAATGTTCTGCGCTTCGGTTTCGATGATAGGCAGCGCGGTGAGGGAGCCGCCTCCGAGTTCCTTGCGCAGATGCGTCGCGCGTTCGAGCAGCCGCGCGTGAATGTAGAAGATGTCGCCGGGAAACGCTTCGCGGCCGGGCGGGCGCCGCAGTAACAGAGACAGCTCGCGATAGGCGCGCGCATGATGCGTGAGGTCGTCATAAACAACCAGCACGTCGCGGCCTTGCTCCATGAAATGCTCCGCGATGCTGGTCGCGGCGTAGGGAGCGATGAAAGCGAGACCCGGCGGATCGTTGCCCTCGGTCACGACCAGGACGGTATGATCCATCGCGCCATTTTCCCGCAAGGTTGCCACAGCCTTTGCGACGGCGGACGCGCGCTGGCCGATGGCGCAATAAACGCACAGCACATTCTGGTCGCGCTGGTTGAGGATGGTGTCGATCGCGATGGCGGTCTTGCCTGTCTGGCGGTCGCCGAGGATCAACTCGCGTTGACCGCGTCCGACTGGAATGAGCGCATCGATGACTTTCAGCCCGGTCTGGAGAGGTGCCGTGACCGGTGCGCGATCCATGATATGCGGCGCCGCGCGCTCGATGGGCCGACGCTCGCTGGCGGCCACCGGCCCGTTGCCATCGAGTGGCCGACCAAGCGGGTCGATGACGCGCCCCAGCAAGCCGTCGCCCACAACCACATCCATGACGCGGCCCGTGCGCTCGACTTCATCGCCGGCATTCAAATGCCAGTATTCGCCAAGCAGCACGACGCCGATTTCCGTCTCGTCCACATTGAAAGCCATGCCGAGCAAATCGCCGGGAAATTTTACCAACTCCTCAAAGCCCACGTTCGGAAGCCCGGACACCTTGGCGATGCCAGTGGCGATGCTGCTGATTGCGCCCACTTCGCGCGGCGTCAGTTGCGGCATAAATGCTTCCCGGGCCTCGCCTATTCCAGCAAACGCGCGGTCGAAGACACTCTGCAAAGTTTCGGGCTCGGTGCTCATTGGCGCTTTGTTTCCGGGTTGGGTTCTTCCGGCTGAGATGCGATTTTGGCCATGGTCTTCGGAGCGGCTTTCGGTACAGGTTTGGGACTGGTCTCGACTTTCGCTTCAGGTTTGGGCTCGGCTTTCGCGTCAGGTCTGTCCTTCTCCCTCAAAAGCTCACCCACACTCTTCTCCAGAGAGGCGAGGTAATCCGCGATGCTCCAGGCTATTTTTTGTCCATTTGTGGTGAGTTCGATCCCGCTGACGAGGTCCGGCGCGACCTCGAACCGGACGTGGACTTCAGCCGAGAAGGTCTCGTTGAGCGTATTTTGTATTGCCGTGCGTTGCGCTGCAGGCAGGTCAAGCGCGCTGCGCACGAGCGCGGGCTCGGAAGCTGTCTTGAGGGCCTGCCCGAAGCCTTCTTTTGCCTTGCTATCCATCGCGCGCAGGCGACGGGTGAATACCTCAATCATGCTCTCTTCCAGACTTGTTGTGGCAAGATCGGTCAGCGTCTTTCCCGCGATCGCGAACACTTCCTGCTGGATCCGGCGACGGATGGCTTGGTTGAGGTTGGTCGCGTCGCTTCGCAGCGCCTCGCTTCGCTTGGCGCTTAAGGCATCGGCTGCGCTTCGCGCATCGTCGAGGAGCCGTTGGCGCTCGGTTTTCGCTTCGTCTGCCGCCTTCCTCAAGAGCGCAGCGCGGTGCCGGTCGAACTCTTCGTTCTTGTGTTGGAACTCATCGCGCTCCTTTTGCGCCTCGGCCTTTTTTGCGTCAGCATCCGCGAGTTCAGCAGCGATCCGTTTCTCGCGCGCGTCGACGGCGTTGAGGATCGGCTTATAAAGAAAGCGCTTCAGCAACCACACCAGAATGATGAAGTTAAGCGCTTGCGCACCGACAGTGAACCAATCGATGAGCATGAATTACTTCCCTGCGGTTTGGGCGATGACGTGATTCCAGAACGGATTGGCAAAAATGAGAATCATAGAAACCACGAAGCAATAAATCGCAACCGACTCGATCATGGCCAGACCAACAAACAATGTGCGTGTGATCGTCGTGGCGGCATCGGGCTGCTGCGCCAGAGAACTCAATGCCGTGGCGACTGCTCGCCCCTCGCCGAGCGCGGGTCCGATACTGCCCAGGGCAATCGTGAGGCCGGCAGTGACGATTGAAGCGGTCGCGATGAGCGTCATGTTATCCATAATGTCTCCTCTTTTTGTCGTTGTTCATGCATTAATGTCTTGCATCCGTTCAGGCCGCGCCTTGCGGCCGCGCGTGGCGGCAGCAATGTAAACGGCGGCCAAAATGCTGAAGATGTAGGCCTGCACCATGCCAGTGAGCAGACCGAGCGCACTCATGGCGATCGGGAAGATGAAGGGCGTGATGGTCAGCAAAATGGCGAGAATCATCGACCCGCTCATCATGTTGCCGAACAGGCGGACCGCCAGCGCCAGCGTGCGCGACAGTTCACTGATGATGTTAAACGGCATCATGATGATTGTCGGTTCGACGTAGGACTTGAGGTAGCCGACCAGCCCCTGCTCCTCGATGCCGAAAAACGGAACGGCTACAAACACGCACAGCGCGAGCGCCGCGGTGGTCGAGAGCGACCCCGTCGGCGGCTCATAGCCGGGAATGACGGTGCAGAGGCTGGCTAACGCCACAAACAGAAAGAGCGTGCCGAGAAAGCCGATATACCTCTTCGGGTGGCGAAGGCCTACGTCTTCGATTTGCTTTTCGATGCCGGTAACAACGATTTCCAGCAGGTTCTGCCAGCGGGAACGTTTCAGTTCCGTGGAGAGATTGCGGGTAATCAGCTTTGAGCCGATGGCCAGCACGAACATCAGCCCCCACGTGAACACAATCGTGCCGTTGAGTTTGAGAAACCCGTGCTGCCAGAAAATCATCTCATCGGGACTAAGGCGCATAGCCGGTCTCCGGAGCCCGGACGTTGTGACGTTCGACGGGCGGGCGGGTCAGCCACTTGGCGACGAGGCGTGCCAGGACAAAGCCAAGCAAACACAGCAGCCACCGCTCCCAATGGTCACGCCCGACATAATAAAATCCCGCCAGGGTAACGCTCATCCGCAGCAGCATGCTGCCGAGGAACCAAAGCGCCGGCCCTGGGGACGAAACGCCCCTGATCACCGTCCACCAGAGGCCACCGAAGAACATCGCACCGAGCAACAGGCCCGCCGCCAACGCCGGCGCCAGAAACAAAAATTCATTCATTTGTTATCCTCCTGTTCGTCTTGTATCTCCTTGTCTTCCTTGGCCACCCAATGCCATGCATTGAGACAGCCGAGGGCGAGCCCGGCCATCAACAACGCCAGCGTCCAGGCATGCTTGCCCGGATAATGTTGGTCCAGCCAGGTACCGAGCGCCGCCCCGAGCAGCGTAGGAATCACCACCGACCAGCCGATCAACCCCATCATCCCCAGGCCGAACCAGACGCCCTGCGCGGCGTTGCGCCGCGCCTTGAGTTTGCGCGCCGCCTTCGCGCCGACTTCCTCACTGAGCGACAGCTTCGGCTTCGCGGCTTTGTTTTGGGGTTCATCAGCCATTGTGAAGGCTCGCCATGCGCCGGATGATATCACCTTCCATTTTTGCCAATACCGAGCGCACGCTCTGCTCGTGTTCATCCAGAGTCAGAAACTCTTTCTCGATTGCTTGGCGCAACCGGTCGAGGTCCGTTCCGCCCAGCGCCCGGCGCACGGATACGAGTACGTCCGGACCGGTCTTGACGAGCACCCCCGCATCCACAGCCACGAAAACTTCGCCGTCCGAGGCTGTCTCATAGGTCAGAATCCCGGGCGCCAGCGCCGCCACACAATCGAGTCGATGTGGCAAGAGCCCGAACGAACCCTCGCGGGTCTCCGCGATGATGCGCGACACGCCGGTCTTTTCGACAAAAATCTGGGACGGCAGGAGAACCTTAAGATTCACGGGCGCCGCCGGAATGCTCGAGATGCGATGGAGGTGTCGCGCCGGAATTCGGCTGCGGCTCGGACGTGGCTTTGGTCTGCGACCCGGCGGCATCCTTCAATCCGGGCTTCCCAGCGGGCTTTGACTCCGGTTTTGCCGGGGCTGCGGGCGGGACGCGTTTCGCTTTCGCCTTTGCTTCGTCAATCGTCCCGATCATGTAGAGCGCACTTTCCGGGTAGTCTTTGAATTCGTCGCGCAGGATGCCTTCACATCCATTCAGCGCGTCCTTGAGGCTGACGAGCTTTCCTTTGACGCCGGTGAACTGTTCGGTTGTGAAAAAAGGTTGGGTGAGAAAACGTTCCAACCGGCGGGCGCGGACCACCACCTTGCGGTCCTCGGGCGAGAGCTGCTCAAGGCCCAGCATGGCGATGATGTCCTTGAGTTCGGTGTATTGCGCGAGGGTCCGCCGGATTTCCTGCGCCAGGCCGTAGTGCCGTTCGCCGACGATGCCCGGTGTGGCCATCTTAGAACTGGACTGCAGAGGATCGATAGCCGGAAAAAGCCCTTCGCTTGCCCGCTTGCGCGAGAGCACGATCGAAGCGGAGAGATGCGAAAAGGTGTGCACTGCAGCCGGATCGGTGAAATCGTCCGCCGGCACATACACCGCCTGAATGGAGGTGATGGCGCCGGTATCCGTGTTGGCGATGCGCTCTTCCAGCCCAGACAGCTCAGTGCCCATGGTCGGCTGATAGCCCAAGCGGGATGGCATCTGGCCCATCAAGCCGGATACTTCCATGCCGGCCTGGATGAAGCGAAAAATGTTATCGACGAGGAGCAGCACGTCGCGGTGCTCGTCGTCACGGAAATACTCGGCCATCGTCAGCGCCGCGTGCCCGACGCGGAAGCGGGCGCCGGGGGGCTCGTTCATCTGGCCGAAGAGCATCACCATGTTGGGCAGCACACCGGCTTCCTTCATCGCATCGTAAAGCTCCTCGCCTTCGCGACAGCGCTCGCCGATGCCGCAAAAAATGCTCACGCCCTCATGATGACCAATCATGTTGTGGATCATTTCGGTTAGTAGCACCGTCTTGCCGACGCCCGCGCCACCGAAAAGTCCCGCCTTGCCGCCGCGCTCTAGGGGCACAAGGACATCAATGACCTTGATGCCCGTCTCAAAGACTTCCGACTTGGTGGAACGACGCGCCAGCGGCGGCGGAGCCCGATGAACCGAACGCCATTCGACATCGGACAATGCCGCTTCGCGGTCTATGGTATTGCCAAATACGTCGAACATCCGCGAGAGAACTGCTTTGCCCACCGGCGCTTTCAACGGTCCGCCCGTGTCCTCCACCATCATGCCACGAGCGAGACCTTGCGTCGGCGTCAGCGCAATGCCACGGACGTGACGCGCATCTTGCTGCGCCAGCACTTCGATGACGATCTGCTTTTCCGGTCCCGTGAGCAGCAAAGAGTAAATCGGCGGCAAATGCTCATCGAACCGAATGTCCACGACACTGCCGCGCACCGAGACGATGACGCCGAGATTCGATAAACTGGTTTTGTTCTCCATCTTCGCTCCCGTTGATCTAACAGCAGTCTAGTTCACGGGCACACGTCATCTCCGCTCAGGGGGTTCGCACTTTCCTCTTTAATGAATTTCTTATTTGTCGTAGGGGATACAAATAACAGTGAAGCATGATGCGATGATGGTTATTATAGCGGAAGTCAACTAATACCATTTAGCGTGTTGTGTTTGTCGCACATGGAAATGATGTGTCTGCCCGGCCTTCTTCGTGTACGCCCCATCTGCAAAGTCCTACCCGCGCCGTCCAACGCAACGCTCTAGCTAAGTCACCGCAGAATCTATTCCAAATCACACCTTAAGCTAATTGAAGCGTGAAAATAGTCCCTTACAGAAGCGTCCGTAGATCATTTGTTTTGTGGACGCGGGCTCTTTTGTACCGAAATAAGCCGAAAACGCGTCCATAAACACCGTCCATAAACTCATCGCCGTCCCAAAATAATTGGCGGGGCTCTGGGACGATACTTAGCGTCGATCTTGGAACAGGCGAAGACTCCCATCGGCCGCTCGCGCGGCGGCAGCACGACCAAATCCACGCCTGACAGACGCGGAATGTCGCCCGATCGTCTTCGTGCGCAGTCCGTCGACAGGTCGAGAATGGCGGCGCGATGCCGAGCATTCCGCCCAAGGCTAACCGGAAATGGGCTGCTTCTCGCCTTTCCTCTACGGCAACCGCGACGCCATCGAGCGCAGGTTTTGTCGCTTGAAGAATTTCAGGAGAGTGGCCACGCCATACGACCGCAACGCCGCGAACTTCCTCGCAGCAGTTTGCATCGCCGCTACCGTCGCCTATTGGTTATGAGTCTGGAGCCTAAGTAAGTCATTGTAACAGCCCGCATTTGACGCGCACAGTTATTTTGTAGGCCCCATGCGACCGACGTATCGATTGGCTTGATGGCCGGAGGTTTTGATGTCATGCGATCGCGTTCTGACCGCCATCGACAGGGATGGTGGTCCCGGTGATGCGGCGCGCGCCGTCGCTGACCAGAAACGCAGCCAGAGCGCCGACGTCCTCAATGTCGACAAGCTGGTGCTCAGGCGCAGCGGCGGCTTCCGCAGCCAGCATTTCATCGAAATGCGCGATCCCACTGGCCGCCCTGGTGCGGATGGCGCCGGGCGAGATCGCGTTGGCGCGAAAGCCTTTTGGTCCGAGCTCCGCGGCTGTGTAACGGACCGCGCTTTCGAGCGCCGCCTTGACGGGGCCCATCAGATTATAGTTCGCGACGACCCTTTCCGAACCATAGAAGGTGACAGTCACGAGACAACCGCCTTTGGTCATCAGCGGCTCGGCCAAATGCGCCATGCACAAAAATGAGTGACAGGACACGTCCATGGCCAAAGAGAACCCCGCGGCGCTGCAATCCACTACGCGGCCGTGCAGATCCTCGGCAGGTGCAAATGCGATAGCATGCAGTAGAAAATCCACTTGACCCCACTCCGCGCGGATCCGCTCGAAGACCGCCTCCAGCTGGCCAGGGCTTTCGACATCGCAGGGCAGCAGCAGCTTGCAGCCGAGCGAGTCGGCGACAGGGCGGACGTAGGGCAGTGCCTTGTCGTTCAGGTAGGTCGCCGCAAGATCCGCTCCCGCGTCGACGAAGGCCCGCGCACAGCCTGCCGCTATGCTGGCCTTGTTGGCGATGCCGACAACAAGGCCACGCTTCCCTTTGAGACTGGTCGCAACTGTCAAATCCATGTCCTAGGCTCCTGTAGGGCGGCTGCTCGGTGAATCGTCGCCTGCGTGTGGGTGCGATCATGGCTTCTTCGTCCGCGGCGATGACGCGAACTTCAACTTTGCTGTCCGGCGAGCTGATGCAGGCGGCATTGG
>Ga0181530_10001755_pt1 | contig 26747 bp, 22 predicted proteins | sample PEATcosm2014_Bin_42_FD_119769 | JGI IMG/M metagenome (GOLD analysis project Ga0181530, IMG submission 119769) | Peatland microbial communities from MTU Mesocosm Facility, Houghton, MI, USA - PEATcosm2014_Bin10_60_metaG | ecosystem: Environmental > Terrestrial > Soil > Wetlands > Peat | place... | reverse complement strand
GATGTTCTCGGGATCACCCGAGGAGGCACTCGACTGTGCGTGCGGCCTCTACCTCGGCGAGCCAGGAGCGTGGCTCGAAGCACGGGCCGACGATTCACCCATGAACTTCTGACCGGGACCACTTAGGTGGAGCTTAAGAGGCGCTCTCGGACGGAGTTGGCGCGCGAGTCGTGGGAGGCTTGCGAGGGGTCGCCTCCGGCGGGAGACGTTCCGGGCGCTCACGTCGTCTTTAGGTTTTCGGGCCGGTTGATGTAATCGAATTGAAAAGAAGCGGATTGGAGGTTGTTTGACCTCGTGTTGCGTCGAGGCTGTGAGGAAGCAGGGGCGGTAAGGGGACTGTGAATCGGGTTGGACGGGTTGAGAGAGCCGCGTCCCTCCCCCACCATTGCCGCCGTCCGGCCACGACCTTGCTGCTGTGAGACTTGAAGACGGGGTGGGACCGCAGTCAACTGTCGGGACGATCATCGGGAGTGGAGATGGCGAAGAGGACCGGAAGGCGCGTCTCGTGAGCAGTCGCCCGCTCTCGGAGTTGGAAGCGGGTGCGATCGCGGCGGGCGGTGGCTGTGTGGCAAGAGGCGACGACGGTCGGGTCGTGTTCGTCCGACACTGCTTGCCCGGAGAGCGCGTCCTCGCGGCGGTGACAGAAGAGACGAGGTCCTATCTGCGAGCGGACGCGCTGGAGGTCATTGAGTCGTCGCCAGATAGGGTGACGCCTCCGTGTCCCTACGCAGGCCCTGGCAGATGCGGAGGCTGTGACTGGCAGCACGTGGCCATCGCGGCGCAGCGGAACCTCAAGGCGGATCTGGTGTCCGAGCAGCTCCGCCGGCTCAGCGGCATCGAGCGTGCCGTAGAGGTCGAGGAGGTCGCAGGCGCTCCAGGCGGTCTCGGCTGGCGCAATCGTGTCCGTTTTGCGGTCGACGAACGCGGCCGGGTCGGCTTTCACAAGCATCGTTCGTATGAGCTCGTGCCGGTGGACTCTTGTCTCATCGCTTCGGCCGCGGTCGAAGCACTCGGCGTCGAAGGACTCGAGTGGCCTGCAGTCGACGAGCTGGAGGTGTTTGCGTCGGACGCCACAGGTGAAAGGGTGGTGTCGCTTAACACACGCCGGAGGCGGCTCGGTCACGTGCCGTTCATCGACGCCGGACTCCTCGTGAACGGCCGCGTCGCGCGGGCTCCCGAACGGCTCGCCTTCGAGGTCCTCGGACACCACTACGCGGTGAGCGCAGGGGTCTTCTGGCAGGTCCATCCCGGCGCGACGCACGTCCTCGGCCCCGCCGTGTTGGACGGGCTGTCTGTCCAGCGTGGCGACAGCGTTGCCGACCTTTACGCGGGCGCGGGCCTGTTCGCCGGCCTCCTCGGCGATGCCGTTGGCCCCGGCGGCGCGGTGCTGGCAGTGGAACGGGACCGGTGGGCGTGCGCGGACGCTGCGAGGAACACGGCGCATCTGGCTCGCGTCGAGGTGCTGAGAACGCCGGTCACGCCTGCCCTCGTCAGCGAGCGACTCACCAATGTTGGCCTCGTGGTGCTCGACCCATCGCGCGATGGCGCCGGACGGGCAGTCATGGCAGCCCTAGCAGACCTCCGACCCGGACCTCGCCGGATCGTCTACGTAGCGTGTGACCCGGCATCGTTCGCCCGTGACCTTCGCGTTCTCCTCGACGCGGACTGGACGCTGGGGTCGCTGAGGGCTTTCGACCTGTTTCCGATGACCGAGCATGTGGAACTTGTGGCAGTCATCGAGCGTCCCCAGGTCAGAGCCACAAGAGCCCTGTGATTGCTGGGCTGTCTCGCTATCCCCTGTTCCAGTCGTGTCTAGCGATGTCCACCGGTTTCTAGGCGTATTGCGTAGTTGATTGCGTAGATGGTCGCTGGCACGGGAGCGTTAGACCCCTCCCCCACCCTTGCCCGTAGGTCTCGGGTCGGTGGGCGGGTCCCCGTAAGTGTCCCTCCCCGCCCGATATGGCGACCCTGGCTGTCACAACGGCTCTGGCCGACACGGGAACCCCGGTTTCATATGGGAAACGCCCAAGCCTTGTGTGCGGGGTGCTGGGCCGGAACGAGATGATGTCGCCGAGATGCCGAACGCCCTCATTGTCGAAAGGGCCGGATCGCTCACTCAGAGCTGTGGGGTCCTCCTCAAGTGCCGGAGCCATACCTTTGCATCGACGACCTTCCGTTTCGAACTTGATCACTTTCTGGCTACGTGTCCTCGTTCGACGACAGGGCCATGTCCTATAGCGCGACTCGTCAAATGCCACGAGCGCAGGCCCAAGAACATGTCGGTCACGCACGAACGTCGGCGTTGGGTTCCCCGCAGCGCCCGGACGTAAGCCCGCTAAGGCACTAATAGGCCGGGGGCCTGGCCCTTTCACGACCGTCGCACGATCCTGGGTCGCGTTCCTCGTCCCTACTCATTCTGCTGTACGACCCGCATGATGGCGCTTCGCCGCCAGGGACGCCGAGCTTCGCGTGTAGACCATCTGCGTTGAGATCATCGGCCATGGCTTGGAACGTGGCTCCTACGCTGGTCTTGGACGCGGCGCGCGAGCACCTGCCCGGAAAGCTGAGCGAACCCCACTACCCCCGCTTGGACCGCTCTCGCGAAGGGACGTGGTTGTCAAGTGACCTGTCCAGCGCACTTCAAGGCGATTAGTTCTAATCGCGACTGCCGATTCTGCCGATGTAAAGGAGGTGTCCGAGGCGACGGTGAGGTCAGGAAAGGCGAACGAGCGAGTTCCGTCGCCCTCTTACGTTCTCAAAGAGACTCCGGAGGGGGCGAAACAGGCTAGATCGCGCGTCGCGTCTGAAGTCGGTGGAAGCAACCTTGGCACCGTCGCCGTCGTGCCCAACGTGGCTGTCCAGGGCGGCTCCAACGGAGCGCTGGCCATGAGCGAGCGGTGGCTGGGCGCACTGCTGGCCCATTCGAGCGATCTGATCGCCGTGCTCGATGACCAGGCCAGGGTGATCTACGCGAACGAAGCGGCTGAACACATGCTCGGCTTCGTCCCCGATGAGCAGCACGGGCGGAGCATGTTCGAGCTGATCCACCCTGACGACCTCGAAGCGACCGTGGATAGGTTCTTCGCGGCAACTCGTCAAGCGGGGATTGCCCCACCCGCCGTGTTCCGGTTCAAGACCGCCTCCGGTGATTGGCGGGTTCTTGAGGCAACGGCGACCAACCGCTTGGACGACCCGGCCATCAAGGGGATCGTGGTGAACGCCCACGATGTCACCGAACAGACGAACGTCTCCCGGGCGCTGCGTACCTTGGGCCAAGGTAACCAGGTCCTCGTGCGTGCCACCTCGGAGGCGTCCCTGCTTGCGGACATGTGCCAGACCATCGTCGCCTCGGGCGGGTACCTGCTGGCATGGGTGGGCTACGTCGAGCACGATGAGGCGCACACGGTGCAGCCGGTTGCCGCGGCGGGACGCACCGTGTACCTGAACGGTCTCCACTTCAGTTGGGGCGATGACGACTTAGGGCGTGGCCCCACTGGCACGGCCATCCGTACCCGCACCCTGCAGGTGTTGAAGGACATACGCCGGTCGAAGACGTTCACGTGGCGGGCCGCAGCTGACGAGCATGGCCTCCGTACCTCGTGTGCGTTGCCGCTCGTTGTTGATGACGTCGCGATCGGGGTGCTCAACATCTACGCAGGCGAGCCAGGCACTTTTGGCGAGGATGAAGTAGCGGTGCTGCTCGAACTGGCCGATGACCTGGCGTACGGCATAGGGCGGCTGCGCGATGCCGACCGCCTCGCCCACGCCGAGGCCCTTTTCCGAGAGGCGGAACGCCTCGCCCACGTCGGGCACTGGGAATGGGACCTCACAACTGGGCGGTTCGAGTTCATGGCCGATGAGGCATTCGTCATTCATGGCACGACCCCCGCTGAGTGGAAGGGCACCTTCGAGGCCTTCCTCGAACTGGTGCATCCCGAGGATCGGTCTCTCGTTGAGCAAGCGGTCAACAAGACCCTCGCCTTGGGCACCGCCCAAGTGGAGCACCGCATCGTTCGCCCTAACGGGGAGGTCCGCTTCGTCCGCGAGCGCACCGAGACATTCCACATCAGCGACGGCAAAGCCGTGCGGATAGTCGGCACCTGCCAGGACATCACAGACCAGAAAGCTGCCGAGACGACCGCCGAAGAACGCTCCCACTTCCTTGAGGAACTCCTTGAGGCGATACCTGTTCCTGTTCACTACAAGGACGCCACTTTGCACTACGTGGGCTGCAACGAGGCCTTCGCGACATCTCTGGGTCGCTCCAAGGACGAGATCATCGGCCGAACAGTCTTCGACTTTCATCCGGCCGGACTGGCTAAACGCTTCGATGTAGATAACCGCGAGTTGCTCGCGCACCCGGAGCGGCCCATCGAGGACGTAGTCGAGTCGGTCGGCCCGGCTGGCACTCGTCGCGAAGTGCAAACTCACAAAGCCGTCTTTTCCGACGTGACCGGGAAGCCAGCGGGGATCGTCGCCATCGACTTCGACGTGACCGAGATGCGCAGGGCGGAGCGGGAGCTAGCCGTCACTGCAGAGAAACTCGCGCTCACCCTGGAGGGGGCGGTCACCGCCCTCGGTGCAACCACCGAGCTACGCGACCCTTACACCGCTGGACATCAGCGACGGGTGGCCGAACTAGCCTGCGCGATCGGTCTCGAACTCGGCTGGAATGAAGCTCGCCTTAAGTTGCTGCGCATTGCCGCGGTTCTCCACGACATCGGCAAGATCCTCATACCCGCGGAAATCCTCGCCAAGCCGGGACGCCTCAGCGATGCCGAGATGGAACTCATCCATCAGCACGCCGCTGCGGGGGCCGAGATCGTCGGTACCATCGGGTTCGAGCAAAACGTGGCGGAGATCATTCACCAGCACCACGAGCGCCTCGATGGTTCCGGCTACCCGAAAGGTCTCCGTGATGGGGAGATCCTGCCAGAGGCACGCATCCTTGCCGTAGCCGACGTCGTGGAGGCCATGATCAGCCACCGGCCCTACCGGCCCGCGCTGCCGATCGAGGTGGCCATGACCGAACTTGAGGACGGCACCGGTATCCGCTACGACGCGGAGGCTTGTGAAAAGGCAATCTTCCTCATCCGCAACCAAAGGTTCAAGTTCACTACGTAACCTCCCGTGGCGACATGGCAACAAGCTCTTTGACCAGCTGCCGCCCGGTCTTACTCGAACAACTGGGATGCGACGCTGTGGGCACGGATAAAGCCGCAATCAACGCAAACCCAGATGGCTAAGGCCAGATTCGTCATCTCGGCTCGGCCTGGTTGATATGCGCCGATCTTAGTCATCGGCAACGCAACTAGAAGCGGAGCTGAGCCTATCGGCAGGGCGTCAGGGCGCTCCGGGCGGTGACGTAGGCAGTCCGACACGGGTTCACCGACGTCGATGAAGGGCAGCCGACCACCCACCTGATCGAGACGAAGTCTGGCTTGGCGCTCCGTTGGCCCGATGCTTGATGCACGGCTAGTGCACAGATGGGGACTTCGCGCCTTTCACGAGTCAGAAGTAGCGTCCGGCGTCGTCTTGGAACGGATGCGCCTTCACAAAGTCGCGAGGGCTCGCGCAAAGACTGCTCTCGAGAAGAATTAGCCCAGGCCCTCCCCCGACCTCCGCGGCCCCTAGCGCGTGTCGACGACCTGGAACGCCTCCGCGAGACGGCCTTCAGGCATGTGCAAAGCGACGGCGTTGTCTGCCGCCCACGAGCGGATCATCTCTTCGAGGTTCGCGGTCTCGGCTAGCTGGCTTTGGTGGCTGCGGAGGGCGCCGAGCTTGCGCTCTATGGTTGCGGTGATGTCCACGCCGCGCGTGGCCCGCGGGGATGCCATGAGCCAGACCTCGCCGACAACGTGGGGCTCCAAACCGGCCTCGAGAAGCTCGGGATAGGCATACGGGTTCCTTGCGTCCGGGTACACCGCCTGCAGTGTGGCCTCGCCCGCCGCGAGATGGTCCGGGTGGCTCGCGCGGATGCGCTCCCAGTTGCGCTCCGGCGACTGGCACACCACGCGGTCGGGTCGCACGATCCGGATCATGCGAGCGATGTCGCGCCGAAGCTCGAGCGAGACCACGAGGGAGCCGTCCGGGTAGCCGAGGAAGTGCACGTCGGTGACACCTACCTCGGCCGCCGCCTTGCGCTGTTCGTCCTGGCGGATCTGCCTGAGCGCGGCGGCCTCGATGCCCGGGACGGCACTTCCGGCCGCCCCGTCGGTCACGATGCAATACGTGACGGGGATTCCCTGGTCGGTCCAAGTCGCGACCGAGCCGGCGGCGCCGAAGTCGACGTCGTCCGGATGCGCCGTGACGACGAGCACTCTGGTCGGATCGGGCGTCGCGCTCACGATACGGCGCGTCTCAAGAGGACCACGGGGATCACCCGGGTCGTCTTTTCCTGGTACTCCGTGAAGCCCGGGTAGCGCTCGGACTGGATGGCGGAGAGACTGTCCCGTTCCTCGCGCGCAGCTGTCTCGGCGTCAACTTCGAACGTCTCCGACCCGACGTCGACGGTCGCACGGGGAGGCGCGAGGAGGTTGCGATACCAGTCCGGGTCGGTTGGAGCTCCGGCCTTCGACGCGAAGACCGCCAGCCTGTCCCCGTCGGCCAGGTACATCACCGGTGTCGTGTGCTTCCGACCGGTCTTGGCACCAGTGGTGGTGAGCAGCAGAAGCGGTGCGCCGGCGAACTGGCCGCCCACTTCCCCTCCCGTGGCGCGGAACTCGTCGATGATCTTCTGGTTCCAGTTGTCGCGGTCGGTCATCGTTCCTCCGAAGTTACCTAGGGGTCGGAAAGTCCCCGCGACGGTAGCGCCGGTTGGCCCGTCGTGTGCTCCGCGGTGCCCGGGGGAACCACGACGCGAGTGATCAGTCGAGCGCGAGCCGATCGATCAGAAGCGATTGAATCGAGCGCCCGATCAGCCCTCTCTCGTCCCAGAGCCTGCTCTCTGAGATACCGATCCCCTGTGGCTCGGCCAAGGTACGTGACTCGAGACCGACCCACTCCCCCATCGGCAGTCGGCTGACGTGGATCGTCAGGTCCGGATTGATGAAGAGCCAGTCGCCGGAGCTGAGGGGCGAGCTCACGCCGTTGCCGAAGTCGGCAGCGGTTGCCACCCGTTCGAGCGGTGACGGCCGCTCGCCTGCGACCACCGGCACACGAAGACGCACCCACACGGTTGCCGGGCCCGGCGACTCGAACGCACCCTCGACAAAGCGCAATTCCGCGCCCTCACTATGAAAGGTTCGCGGGACTCCCTCCCAGGTCATCGCGACGCTGCTCTCAGGCGGGGCAAACCCGAGCTCCGTCAGACGAGCTGCCTTCGGCAGGTCCATGTCTGCGGTGCGGATCCGTAACGCGCGTCCTAGTGCGACCTCAGTGCCCTCTTGGCGACCGATCACTTCGACAAGCTGGACCTTGCGCCCGGGACGGATTAGTCGGGCCTCTAAGCAGATCGGGGCGAGACTCACGGGCCGGACCAACTCGACGGTGAGCCTGGCGATCCTCAAGCGCTCATCGGGTTCGCAGCGCTGAGCCTCCCGGGCGATGAGGCCGGCAACCGGGCCCCCGTGCAGGTGCTCGGCCGTCCAAGGCCCGAGAGCGAATGCGGTCGGTCGGAACTCGCCGCCCTCGGGGACGAACAAGGCTCTGGCGGTGTCGGCCTTCGGGATGGGCGTCACAGGCGTCCTCGGCGTCGTCGAAAGGGCGAAGCGGGTTCGTGGATCACCGGATCGTACCGGCGACCCGGAACGTGTCCCGCGAAGCGTCACCGCCAGGACCGCTCGCGATCGCGAGCGGCCGTCTGCGCCCGACTGCTAAACTGCGGAGGTCCGGTCGGTTGACCGGTTTCCGGCTGCGGCCGGTGAGGCCTCGAGACGACGTTCTGGTTGGCCTTCTTTTAGACCTGACTGGAGTCTTCTTGCCACCCACCTTCGCCGATCTTGGCGTGCCCGCCGACGTCGTCACGCTGTTAGCGCGCGACGGCATCACAACACCGTTCCCGATTCAAGCAGCGACGCTTCCTGATGCGCTCGCCGGCCGGGACGTGTCCGGCCGGGCGCCGACGGGTTCTGGCAAGACTCTCGCCTTCGCGATCGCGATCACAGAGGCCCTCACCTCCGGCGGTTCGCGCTCCAGGGCGCGCTGTCCTCGAGGTCTCGTCCTCGTGCCGACGCGGGAACTCGCCGCGCAGGTGTGCGGTGTGCTCAGTCCGCTAGCAAGGACTCGCAGGCTCACCGTCGCGGCCGTCTACGGTGGTGCCGGCTATGGCCCCCAGCTGCGGGCCTTGCGCGATGCCGTCGACGTCTTGGTGGCTTGTCCCGGTCGGCTCGAAGATCTCATCGAGCGGCGCGAGGTGAGCCTTGCGGAGGTGAGCATCGCCGTCGTCGACGAGGCGGACCGGATGGCCGACATGGGCTTTCTCCCGGCCGTGCGACGGATCCTCGACCAGACCGCGGCCGACCGCCAAGTCCTGCTGTTCTCCGCCACACTCGACGGCGAGGTGGACGTCCTCGTGCGCCGGTATCAGTCGAATCCGGCCCGCCACGAGGTGCAACTGACAGCGGCCTCCTCCGGCGAGGTGCGCCACCTGTTCTGGAAGGTGGACCGCAATGACCGGGTCACGCTGGCGACCAAGGTCGTGACGGGCCATCCGAGCTCGATCGTCTTCTGCCGGACGAGGCACGGTGCCGACCGGCTCTCACGTCAACTCGTCAGCGCCGGCGTTGACGCCGTGGCGCTGCATGGGAGCCGCACGCAGGCCCAGCGCGACCGGGCACTGAAAGCGTTTCACTCCGGGGCGGCCCGCGTCCTTGTCGCCACCGATGTTGCCGCGCGAGGTATTGACGTCGAGAACGTCGCCTGCGTGCTCCACTTCGACCCGCCCAGCGATCACAAGGACTACGTGCATCGCTCGGGCCGAACCGGCCGGGCAGGCGCGGACGGAACGGTCATTTCGCTCATTACCTCAGACCAGTCAGGCTCCGCCCGCGCCCTGCAGCGTGCCCTCGGGCTTCCCCAGAAACTCGATCAGCCCGTCAACCTTCCGCCTGTCCAACAGCGCGCGGCGAAACCCGCGGCCGTCTCGGAGATAACGCGGACGAGGACTGCTGTGCAGCCGGCTGCGCCAGCTCGCACGCGGCCGGACAACGCCAAGCGGTCAGGGCACGCTGCCCGGCCGGTGCGTGCCGGGCACTTACACCCGGCACGAGGAGAAGTACGTGGTGGTCGGTCACTGCGTCCGGCGACCGGCACGCTGAAGTGGTTCGACCCCGTCAGAGGCTTCGGATTCATCACCCCCGACGCGGGGGGTCGTGACGTGTTCGTGCACCGGTCTGCCCTCGCCGAGAACGACCAGGCACTTGCCGAGGGAGACCGGGTTGAGTTCCTGTCCCGCCCGGGCCCGAAAGGCCTCGAGGCCGTGGAGTTGCGCGCCGGGTGACAGCCTCACAAGCGGCGGTCCCGAGTTGCTGTCACGCGATCTGGGCGTGGCTCTGACGCGCCCAGATCAGCTCGAGCCGGCCCCTGGTGCCGGCTTGAACCCCAACACCAGGGACACCGTCACAAGCGTGGGCCCGCGGTACAGCTCTATCGTCACTCTCTGGCCGGGGTGGGCCACGCGCACGGCCTCGGTGAGAGCAACGTCGGTGGTGATGGTGCGACCGGCAAAGCCGACGATTACGTCACCGGCGACGACCCCAGCCAACTCGGCCGGGGCTCCCGGGAACACGCTCACCACCAGTGCACCGCTCGTTGGGGTGAGCGCCCAGCTGGCCCGCTCGGATGGAGTGACCGAGACCACTTCGACGCCCAGGAAGGCCTTCGGCTCGCCGACGGTGCCGCCCTTTCGCAGTCCGGGGATCAGAGCGCGGAGGTTGGCGATCGGAATCGCAAAGCCGATGTTCTCTGTGGGCGCGTTGCCTGTTGTGCTCGCCGCGGTCGCGGTGTTCATGCCGATCACCTGACCGGCGCTGTTGACAAGCGGACCACCGGAGTTCCCTGGGTTGACCGGCGTCTGCGTCTGCAAGAGTCCGCTCAGCGACTCGGTTCCGGCACAGTTGTTCCCCCCGGCCGTGATGGACCGCCCTTCCGCGGAGATGATGCCTTCGGTGACCGAAGGCGTGCTTCGGGAGAGGTCCAGCGCGTTCCCGATCGCGAGAACCTCCTCTCCGACCGCGATCCCTGCGGAATCGCCGAACGAGACCGCCTGCAGCGAGCTGGGGCCGTGCACTCGCAGAAGGGCGACGTCGTAGCTCGGGTCCGTACCAAGCAGGGTTGCCGGGTAAGCCCTCTTCTGGCCGTGGAACGTGACAGTTATCTGGGTCGCGTTCGCTATTACATGATCGTTGGTCAGGATCTCACCACTGCCGGTGAGGATGATCCCGCTGCCCTCTTCGGACTGTGTCCCACTGCCGAAAGGTGCCGATGTGCAGCCCGGGCCGAACGCCTGGATCGCGACCACTGAAGGCAGCACACGTGCGAGCACGGCCTGCACGTCGTTCATGCCGTGGAAGACGCTCGTGTTGGGGGAGAAATTGACGTCCGTGGTGTTGCGGGCGCGGATCATCGCGGCGACCCCTGCACCCGCTCCCAGGCCTGCCGCGGCACCGACCAACAAGGCGATGAGCACGACCACAATCCACCCGCGACGCGTGGTGCCACCATCGGGACCTTGAGCGGGGCCACCCACTACAGGCCAAGTAACAGAAGGGAAAGCTGCCTCTCGGTCCTCACTGCGCTCCGGCGCTGGAAGGTGGGTGTCACCGGCCCAGACGGCATCGGGGGAGCGCCCGGTGGAGTCGTCGCGTTCCACACTTGAGGTTGTATCGCGTCGGCGAGCAGTGTGTGGCGCAGGACCGTTCGCGGGCCTTCGGGGAGTCCCACTTCGCAAACTCGGCTGCAGCCTGTAGTTTGACCGCAGCATGTCTAACCGTCTTGACATCGAACTGACCAGCATCCGTAGTGACGGCAGCTACACCTGGCGTGCAGCCGGGGCGCGCCAGCCGAAGGGCGTGATCGACGCGAAGATCCTCACCGACAACGCGAAGGTCGGAGATATCTTGCGGGTCGAGGCAGAAGTCGAGATCGATGGGATCACCATTCTCGGGGTTCTGCCGCCCAAGGAGAAGGTGGCGCCGGACGGGCGCATCGAGCTGCTGGGTTCCTCCAAGCCGATTCCGGCGGTCACGACGGCCCTTCTTTCCGAAGGTGGCCGCGGCGACCGCCGTGATCTCCTCGACAGTCCGCGCCGTGGCGATCGAAGCGGCTCGCGCGACCGCCGCCCGGCGCGGGGAGCGGAGCGCCCGGATGCCCGGCGGCCCCAGCCCGCCGCTGGCGGTACAGAACCAGGTGGCGAGCACAGACCGGAGCGGCGACCGCGTCCCGACGGAGCCTCCCCGGGCAGGTCCGCTCGCAGCGCTGACGGGCGTCCTGCCTCAGGCGCCGACCGCAGACCCGAACGGCGACCCCGTACCGAAGCCGAACTCGGGGCTGGGTCTCCCCGGGGCACCGAGAGCCGTCCTTCCGCTTCTGGCGGCGATCGCAGGCCCGAACGGCGGCCGCGCCCGGAGGAAGTTGGCGAGGCCGGGTCTTTCCGGAGCGGAGGAGGCCGGCCGGCAACCTCGGGGGTCGAGCGGCGACCTGCGGCGCGTCGTCCCAGCGCGCCCACCGGCGAGCGTGGCCCCGGCGGGGGTAGGCAACCCGCGTCCGCTCGCGCCGCCCAGCCGCAGGCGCCAGCTCGTAAGGCGGTCCCCCGCTTTGAACCCGGAACGGTGCATCGGGATCTCTTGTTCGCGAGCCTGGCATCCGAGCAACGGCCTATTGCTGAACGCCTCGCCGCTGGAGGCATACCCGCCGTTCGCAGAGCGATCGCCGCGGAGCGGGAACGCGCCCGTTCCGAAGGCAGGCCCGAGGTGACAGGCGAGGCGATCCTTGCTCTTGCCGAGCAGCTCGCCCCTTCGGTCAAACAGGCGATCTGGCTCGACCGGGCCGAAGCGGCTGTCGCCCAGCTCGAGCAGATCTCCCTACGGGACCTTCGCACGACGGTGGTGGCGGCAGCCCCTCGTGACGACGCCGCGCGAGACCTCGACCGCAAGCTTCGCGAGGAGCTCGATCGGCGCGTCAAGAAGCTCCGCTCGAACTGGGAAGAGCAGATCACCCGCGCGCTGGAAGAAGGCCGAGTACTCCAGGCGCTTCGGTTCTCGGCGCAGCCCCCGGAGCCGACAGCGCGGTTCCCGGCAGCGCTTGTGGGCCGGCTCTCCATCAGCGCCGGCGCGTCGATGACCTCCGGTACCCCAGTTGAGCGCTGGCTGGCCCTCCTCGATGCCGCGGTGAGCTCCCCGATCAGGCGCCAGATCCATCCAGAAGGCCTACCCGAGGATCCCTCCGGTGAAGTCGTGCGCAAAGCCCGCGTGGCTGCGGGGAGTATCCCGGCGCTGGCGCCCATGCTCGGGCTGCCCATGCCACCTCCACCCAAGCCCCTACGCACGGCTCGACCCGGTCGCCCGACGCGACCGCCCCGTCCGCCTGCCCGCCCGCCGCGCCCAGCAGCGTCGGCCGGCGCGCTCACTGGCGCCGAGACGGGCCCGAGCGAGGTTCAGACGGAGGCCCGCGACGACCATGCTTCGCCAGAGGCAGTTGAACAGGCGGAGACACGCCAGACGACCGAGCCTTCCGACGACCATGCTTCGCCAGAGGCAGTTGAACAGGCGGAGACACGCCAGACGACCGAGCCTTCCGACGACCATGCTTCGCTAGAGGCGGTCGGCCAGGTGGAACCTGCCCCGACGGCGGCTTCAGCTGCTGCCACCCCTCCAGAGGCTCTTGAAGCCCCCCAGGAAGCCCTCACGGAGGTTCCCGAGGACTTCGCAGCTGCAGTCGCTCCTGAGCCCATGGAGGGCGCCCTGACCGAGGTTCCCCCGGAGGTTGTTGGCTCCGCCAACAACACGTCTCCAGGGGACAACGCTCCAGTTGAGGCTGAGGCTGAGGCTGAGCCTCAAAGTCAGTTGTCGACTCCTGATTCGCCGGTCTGACGCGGAGCCTGCGACCTCGCCAGTTGGCGGTGCATGACGAGGAGGCGCGCGGCAAAACCCGAGCCTTCCAGGAAGTTCTTTGCCGTTCTCATCCCCGGCAGAACCGGTACGTCGACGCCAATGGCACCGCTCTTTGTCGCCCAGTCGGTCAGTTCCGCGAGAAGCGTCTCACCGACTCCCACCTCGCGCGCCGACGGGTCGACGTAGAGGGCTTCCACAGTGGCCAAACACGCCGACTCGGATGTCTCCTCAAGGCGGGCGACGCCCAGGCCTACCGCCACATCGTCGATCGTCCCGAGCAGGACGAGCTTCCGGTCGTCGTGGACCATGGCGCGGAAGTGTGGTTCCAGAGGGTCCGCAAAGGCCGCCGTCAGCACGTGAACGCCGCCGCCTCGTTCACCGGCGAGCGCCTCCCGACACGCTCGGTATAGCTCCACAAGCGTCCGCACGTCGCCTTCGGTGCCGACGCGGGCCTCGATGTTCATGCCGTCGATCTGCTCTTCCCGCCCCGGCGGCTCACGCCGGGGTGCTATTGCGTTCGGCGCTCAGCTGGGCGATCCGGTGCAACACTGTGCGGCGGCGACGAGTCTCGGACTCGTGCCTTCGTACTGCCTCGAGTTCACTGGCCGTCAGCGACGTCAGCCTCTCGACGACCTGCGATGCGGCAAGCGTGTCGTAGGCGGGGATCGGAAGCTCACTGCCGGCGAGGTTCGTCGCAGGGCCGCCGGCGCCTGTCTTGCCAGCCTCGGAACCGGAACGCTCCGTTTTCCGGTGCGTGATCTCGCGGGAAGCCGGTGCCGTCTTTAGAGCGGGTGCTGGGGCGATGACGTCGCCGTCGAGTCCGCGCTCGCGTGGCTTGTCCCCCGACGGGCGAGACGGCCCGCCAAAACGGTCGGCTCCGAGCGTCTCCAGGCGCCGGCGCGCTTCCGCCACGGCGAACTTGCCAACCACCCGCGCGACGGCGACGCGCTTTTCGACACGCTCACGCCCGCGGTCTGCCAGTCGGGGCAGCTCGTCGGCGAGCACGAGGGCGGCTCCGAGCGGCGCGTAAACGAAGGCGTCCAGCAGTGTCTCGTAAACGGGGCGATCTTCGGCCACGACCCGACGCTACCGCAGGCTCCGTGGGGCCTGCCGCGTGATCTCACACGCAGTCGCGACAGAGAAGCCGCTTCTTGTCCGCGAGCTGAGTCTGGCTTTTCACGAGGAAACAGGATCGGCAGACGAATTCCCCGGGCTGCTTGGGCAGAACGCGAAGTGAGCCCTCGCCGCGCTCTTCGGAGTCCGGAGCCTCCTCCTCTTCGTCCTCCTCGTCGTCGACGACGACCAGTCGCTCCTTCAAGATCACATCCAGACTGGCCTCGATGTCGTCGTCGTCGAGGTCGTCTTCGTCTTCGTCTTCGCTCTCGATCGGCACCAGCTCGACTTCTAGGCCGACTCCGCCCGCGCCGACTACCTCATCGTCATCGTCAAGGTCATCGACGAGCACGACTTCGCCGAGCTCCTCGTCGTCTTCGAGCAGATCCGCGTCCGCGAGGTCCTCAAGGTCGGCCTCGTCCGCGTCAGGCACATCGAGATCATCGACCTCGATGGGCTCTTCCAGGTCTGCCGTGTCCTTGGTGTCCTTGCGCATCAACGTCCTTCAAGTCCTCGGAGCCGCAGTCACGCTGACCTCCAACCTGTGCGGAGGTCGCGGCCGGATGGACTATACGGCACCAATGATTTGGTTGCGGCAACTTCCGATGAGTTTTCCCCACGAATCAGAACTCAGTCCGTAATGGTGCGGCAGGACCCAGGAAGCCTTTGGGGCCACCCTTCTCGCCTGCCCGGGCGATACGCCGACAAGAGGTGTCGGCGGGGCGTTCTCTACTCGACTCCTGGGTCCCCACCACTCGCAACACCCCAGATGCTCTTCGAGCAACTCCCGGCGATGCCGGTCATTGCCCTCGGCTTGAGGGGACCCCCTAGTTATTACCACCGTTGCCCCGCTAGTCAAGAGGAGAGGAGAAGTCCCCCGTCAAAGGCTCGGCACGGGACGCTCGCGCCTGCCCTGCGCGCGCTGCTCCGCCTCGAGGCGGCCGAGATCGGTCTCGCTGTGGTCCACGAAGGTCATGGCCGCGGCGATCGCGCGGTGCCCGGCTTGCTCGGCGATGAGCCGATGCATCTCTTGGGCGATCCTGCGGTACGCGGGATGGCCCTGGGGACCAGACCGCAGTTCAAGGACGTGCATCGCCTCGCGGGCGTTCAGCTGTAACACGAAGCGAATGTTGAAAGCCAACGCCACCGCGTACGCGCTCTGCTCCGGAAAACAAGGGACAAGGGCTTCGTGCAGGCTCTTTGAGCGTTCGAGCGACTCGAGGAACCGCTCGGAGAGGCCCGCCGCCACCACCAGCGGGGGCACCTCGAAGCCGAGGTCGGTACCGAGCCGCTGCCACTCGACGGTGAGCATGCGATGGCGTTGGAGGTCCCTGAAGGCTCCGTAGTCGGCCACGATGTCGAACCGGTAGGAAGTGCACTCCAGGGCTCTGCCGGGGCGGTGGCGACGATTGGAGCGGTCTCCGACGTACGCCTGCACGATCCGGCGGCGCTCTTCGGGGCCGAGGGCGGACACGTGCCGCGAAATCTCCTGCTCCGAGAGGTTCACGTAGGGATAGCACATGGCTGCGAGCACCTTGTCCTCCCCGACCGGGTCGAAGTCGGTGAGGGTCACCGATCTCCCAGGTGCAGGGACTGTAGGGGTCCACAGCTCGTGCACGACCGCGTCCATCTCGTCGCGGCGGGCCTGCAGGTACTCGGTCCATGCGCCGCCGCGTTCGGGCCGGTCGATCCTGGAGAGGAAGGACGGGATCACCTTGCGAAGTTCGACGAGCATGAGGTCCGCGTACTTGCGCGCCTCGGGCAGCGGGTGCCCCCGCATGCGCAGCAGCAGCTGCTCATAGCTCTGGCCCGACCCGAAGATCCCCACGTTGGACAGCGAGCCGGCCGGCAGCAGGCCCCGCAGGGCGTCGAGACAGCGCGCCCGGACAGCCTGACGGTGGGCGAGCTCGGAGACACCCCCGTGCCTGGGATTTTCCCGGGCGACGAAGGACTGCAGCGCCGGCAGCAGCTCCGCGTACGTGTCGAACATGCGGTCCATCTCTCCCACGTAGCGGGCACCGAGGGGCGACTCGAGGACGGCTGGGTCGCGGTGATAGCGGTAGTGCCCCGAGGGCAGGCGGCTGTCGTAGGGGATGTAGCGCGTCGACTGCTCGAGGTAGGACATGAGCCGCCCCCGCTCGAGGATCTTGGTCAACACGTTCGACGACTGCTCGCACGCGAGATGGACCCCGCCCAGCTGAGCGACCGAGTCGTCCCCGTACTCACTGAACACCCTCGAGTAGAGCTCCTCGGCGCGTCGCAGGCCGACCGAGGCGTCGAGGCTGGTGTCACCGGCCACGTCGAGCTCATCGACGAACTCGGCCAGGAACAGCCGGCGCAAGCTCTTGGAGGACCGCGAATAGCGCGCGAACAACGCGCCCTTGACGACCTCAGGCAGGTTGACGAGCGCGAACACAGGTCCGTCGAGATTCGTGAAATACCTCCCGAGCAGCTCTCGCTCCCCGGCGGTGAACTGCTCAACACCCGCGATAGACATGCCCAAACGACATTACGGTGCGGGTTGGTGCCCGGCGCGGATGGTCCCCTGCTCGACGGGGATGGTGACCACCGACGAGGCTGCGACGACGTCACGGAGGAGGCGCTCGGCCGCCACCCGAGCACTCTTGGCCGTCTGGGCCCTAGCGGCGACCACCGCCACCTGGCGGAGAAGGTCGACCACCTGTTTCACGTTGCGGACGAAGTCGCCTCCTGACATGACCGGCGCGGCCTTCCTGCCCCTCCGGCCGGCCCCGGCGCCCGGCTGCAGGACCTGGCGCAGGTCGCGACCCCGCGCCCATTCGTAGATGAGCGACGCGAACCCCGAGTCGACGCCTCGCGTCACCGGCAGGCGCGCATTCTTCTCCTCTTCCGAGAGAGCCTCGGAGAGCAGCTCGATCGCTTCCAGACGCCCGGCCACCTTGACATTCGGCGCCGGCCGGGGCGCTTCCCGCTCGCGCCGGGCCTCGTAGCACAGGCCGGAAGTGACCGAGGCCAGGCTCGCCGGGTCGAGGTCGTCGAGATGGCCCGATTCGAGTGCCTCGGCCACAAGCAAGTCGGCCTCGTGGTACAGGCCCGCGAGCCGCCCCCCCGCTTCGGTGACCCTCCAACCGTCCAGATAGCCGCGGCGCTCGAGTACTGCGAGCACCGAGTCGAGCTCGCCGACCAGGTCCTCCTCGGTCAGGAACTGGGCGAACGAGGAGCTCACGAGCGTGTAGGCGGCCTCGCGACTGTGACGACGGACCAGGTTGACGGCAAGGTTGTAGGTGGGCCGGAACGAGGACGACAACGCCCGCGGGCGTCCTCCGGCGATCCGGGCAACGTCGCCGAAACTGTGGAAGGGGGAGCACAGGACGGCCGCGTAGCCGATGTCGTCGATCCCGCGCCGGCCCGCCCGACCTGTGAGCTGGGTGTACTCGCCCGGTGTCAGCTCCTGGTGACCCCTGCCGCCGAATTTGGTCACTTCTTCGATGACCACCGATCTCGCCGGCATGTTGATTCCAAGAGCGAGTGTCTCGGTGGCGAACACGACCTTGACGAGTGCCTCCGCGAAGCACGCTTCGACCGCTTCCCGAAACGGCGGCACCATGCCGGCGTGATGGGCTGCCACGCCCGCCTCGAGCCCGGCCGCGTACAGCGGGTAGCCGAGGACCCCGAGGTCGTCATCAGTGAGCGGATCCACGTACGACTCGACGATCCCTCGTATCCGGCGCCGCTCTTCGGGCGTGGTGAGGTGCAACCCGTCGTCGAGGCAATGGCGGACCGACTCGTCACATCCGGCTCGTGAGAACACGAAGTAGATGGCCGGAAGCAGCCCTTCGCCGGCGAGGCGGTCGACCACCTCGACCCGGCGCGGCCGGTACAGCTGGGGGCGGGCCAGGCGCGACCGGCCGCCGGGACCCGTCGCCCCTCCCCCGCCGGGCGCGGCTCCGACACCGCCCGGGCGCCGGGACCCGGGGGGGGCCATCAGGCTGTCGAGCCGGATCGCCTCCCGGTTCGGCCGGCCGTCGACGAAGGTGGGCAGGAGGTGGAGATGCTCTGCGGAGCGGTCCCCTACCACGAAGAGGTTCTTGAGCTCGACCGGTCGGTGTGACTCGATCACCACGCCCGTGGCCCCGCGGACCGCGGATAGCCATGCCGCCAGCTGATCGGCATTCGCGACGGTCGCGGACAGGCACACGAGCGTCACGTTCAAGGGCGCCCCGAGGATGACCTCCTCCCAGACGCCTCCCCGGTAGGGGTCCTGGAGATAGTGCACCTCGTCGAGCACCACGTAGCGCAGGTCGGCGAGCCGACCCGGCTCCGCGTGGATCATGTTGCGCAGCACCTCGGTTGTCATCACGACGATGGGCGCCTGACCGTTGATCGAGTTGTCCCCCGTCAACAGCCCCACCCGATCGGCACCGTACTTGCGTCGGAAATCACCGTACTTCTGATTCGAAAGCGCCTTTATCGGCGTCGTGTAGAACGCCTTGGACCCTTCGGCGAGGGCGAGGTGGACGGCGTACTCGGCGACGACGGTCTTGCCCGAACCGGTGGGCGCGCTGACGAGGACCGACTGGCCGTCGTCGAGCAGGTCGAGGGCATCGAGCTGGAACCGGTCGAGGGCGTAAGGGTGTTCTGCGACGAACTGTTCGCGGGACGCGGCGCGGGCGTCCGGAGCCTTCATGCGCTCCTTCGCGGGCGGCCGCTCACTTGCCGAGCAGCTTGCCGACGATGATGGATGCCTCGTAGAACAGCAACAACGGGATCGCCAGGGCAAGCATCGAGAACGGGTCCGAGCTCGGGGTCACGACAGCCGCGAACAGGACCATCCCGATGATCGCCCAGCGCCGCCACTTGGCGAGCTTCGCGGGCGTGAGCACGCCTGCGATCTCGAGCGCGACCAGCACGACCGGGAACTCGAAGGTCACCCCAAAGGCCACCATCAGCAACAGGATCAGCTGCACGTAGGCGTTCGGCGACAAGATGGCGATGATGGTCTTGCTCGGACCGCTCACATCCAAGAGGAAGCGCATCGCGTGGGGGAAGGTGAGGTACGCCACGTAGGCGCCGACCGCGAACAACCCAGCCGTGGCGAATGTGAACGGGAGGGCGTACTTCTTCTCGTTCGCCTTGAGGCCCGGGGTGACGAACTTCCAAAGCTGGTAAAGCGTCACGGGCAGCGCTATAAGGAGCCCCCCGTACGCCGACACGTTGAGGCGCAGGCCGAAGCCCTGCAGGGGCTGGGTGACGTAGAACTGGCATTGGCGTCCCGTATGGGTCACCGCCTGGCAATACGGCGCTTGCAGCACGGCCAGGATCTGGTCGTAGAGCACGTAGGTGACGACGGCTCCCGCCGCGACCGCAACGATGCAGATGATGAGGCGGCGGCGGAGCTCGCCAAGATGCTCGCCGAGCGTCATCGCGTCCGGGTTCGGGCGCGGGTGCTCTCTTCTGGAGCGAAGCCTTGCAAGCCTCGCCGGGGCGGCCATCGCTCAGTTCATGCTCGGCTCGTCGACTACGAACACCGTGTCGGCGCCAAGCGAGCCCGCCCATGACGACGACGGCATCGAAGGGGGCCGGCGCGTCGAAGCCGAGTCCTGTCTTCCGAGAAGAGGCTGCCAGGGGGATCGGGTTGGTTCGCGAGCGCCCTGGGCCTGCCGGGAGACCCTCCTGCCCCGGCTGGAGGCGGCGCCCGCGGCGTCGTACGCCGGCTCCCCGACCAGGTCCGCGCCGCCCGCGGTGGCCCTGGCGGCAGCGGTGTCCTGCCCCGAGACCAGCCCCGTCAGGTAGCCCGTAATCGCCCGGGACGGGCTCGTCGGGATGTTCGGGAGATCGAGGTCCGGTACGGCGTCACGGATCTCCTGCTCCAACTTCTCCCGCACCCGGTTCAGCTCGCGCCACGTCCCGCCGAGCTGACGCGCTATTCCGGGCAACCTCTCAGGCCCGACGACGATGAGCGCGATCACTAGGATCAGGAAGATCTTGGTCGGGTCGAGGCCGCCCATGCGGGCGATCCTACTGTGCTCAGGACCGGGCGACCCGGTCGCGGTCACGCGACAAGCGCTCTGGACACCCTCGCGATCCTCAGGCCGCGCGGAGATTGACTGCCCGCCCCGGGGCGATCACGCCCCCGCGGCTCATAACCAGTGAAAATAGGGGTGCCCGAAACGCCACACGATCACGAACACCCTGCCCACCACGAGTGAGCCCGGCAGCGTCCCCCAGACGCGGCTGTCGGCCGAGTCACCCCGGCAGTCGCCCATGACGAAGTAGTGACCAGGCGGGATCTTTGTGCGGGGGATGTTCTCGGCACTCTCGGCGCAGATCCCTCTAAGACGAGGCAACCACGGTTCTGCGAGCGGCCGTCCGTTGATGAGGACCGTGTTGCCACGCGACGAGATCGTCTCACCGGGCAGTCCTATCACGCGCTTGACAAGATCCTTGTCCTGCGTGCCCGTATCTGCCGGGGGCCGCTTGAAGACCACGATGTCACCACGGTGGATCGTGTAGCCCAGCTTGGCGACGACGATGCGATCGCCGAGCTGCAATGTCGGGAGCATCGAGCCCGACGGCACGTAGAACGCCTGCACGACGAAGGTGCGAAGCGCACCGGCGACGAGCACTGCGAAGAGGATCACGAGCACCCACTCGACGATGCGTCGCTTGTTACCGGGCTTCGTCGTCGCGGCGGGGGTCGTGGGTCGAGGTGCCTCAACAGCAGGTTTCACCTGATCATCGGGGGGCAGGTAGGCCCTGTCGTTGCCGAAAACGGGGAATTCCTGCACCGACGGCGCGGCAGGTTCGCCTAACTTGTCCGCGTTCATCGAAGCCTCTCTCGCGTCGGTCATTGCCCTGTAGCCTAAATCGACTCTATGAGCCGTTCGACGCGCTCATCGTGCGAGCGGAACGGGTCCTTCAGCAGAACCGTTCGCTGCGTCTGGTCGTTGAGCTTCAGGTGCACCCAGTCGACGGTGAAATCGCGCCGCTTCTCCTTGGCCCGTCTTATGAATTCGCCCCGCAGTCGGGCCCTTGTTGTCGCCGGGGGTGACTCCATGGCCTTGGTGATGGCCTCGTCGGTTGTCATGCGCTCCACGCGGCCTTTGGCCTGGAGCAGGTAGAAGACGCCGCGGCGGCGATCGACATCGTGGTATTGAAGGTCCAACAGGGCCACTCTCGGGTGCCCCAGCAAGAGCCCGTGGCGCGCCCGGTAGGCCTCGACCAGGCGATACTTGATCACCCAGTCGCATTCGCGCTCGAGGCTGAGCGGGTCCTTCTCGATGGCCTCCATGCAGTGCTGCCACATCGAAAGGGCGCGCGCCTCAAGGGGCGGCAGGCCGCGCAGCTCGTGGTAGCGCAGCGCCCGCTCCAGGTATTCGCGTTGGATGTCGAGTGCGCTGAGCTCCCGGCCGTTGGCGAGGCGTACCTCACGCCGGCACGTGATGTCGTGACTGATCTCGCGGATGGCCCTGATGGGGTCCTCCAGCGTGAGATCGCGGATGACCACGCTCGGGTCCTCGAGCATGCGCAGCAGGATGGCCGTGGCCCCGAGTTTGAGGAAGGTGGCGTACTCGCTCATGTTCGAGTCCCCGACGATCACGTGCAGTCGCCGGAAGCGCTCGGCGTCTGCGTGCGGCTCGTCCCTCGTGTTGATGATGGGCCGGCTGCGGGTTGTCGCCGAGGAGACCCCTTCCCAGATGTGCTCGGCCCGTTGGGAAAGGCAGAAGGTCGCGCCCCGGGCCGTCTGGAGCACCTTGCCCGCTCCGGAGTAGATCTGACGGCTCACGAAGAACGGGATGAGCACTTGGACGAAGTGTGAGAAGTCGTCCCGCCGGCTCGTGAGGTAGTTCTCATGGCAGCCGTAGGAGTTGCCGGCGGAGTCCGTGTTGTTCTTGAACAGGTAAATCACCCCGCGGATGCCTTCTTCGCTCAGGCGCGACTCGGCCGACGCGATCAGGCCCTCGAGGATCCGTTCCCCGGCCTTGTCATGCGCGACCACGTCCTCGATCGAGTCACATTCCGGCGTCGCGTACTCGGGATGGCTGCCCACGTCGAGGTACAGCCTCGCCCCGTTCTCGAGAAAGACGTTGCTCGAACGTCCCCAGCTCACAACGCGCCTGAACAGGTAACGGGCAACCTCGTCCGGGCTCAGGCGCCGCTGGCCGCGCAGGGTGCAGGTGACGCCGTATTCGTTCTCGAGCCCGAAGATCCTGCGGTCCACCGAAGTCCACGGTAGCCTCGAAGGGGATGCAGCCGTCCGACCGCATGGTCCACTTGACCACCGTCGTGGGCTCGTTCCACGGCCACGTTCTCGCCGCGCGACTGGGATCGGAAGGGATACCGGTGGAACTGCGCGGCCTGAGTGACGGTCCCTATCCGCTTCCGGCCAACATCGAGGTGTTCGTCCACGCCGACCAACTCGAACTGGCGCAGGCCATCCTCCTCGGCGACGCCGTCGACGCCGCCTTCGACGAGCGTTACGACGGGTTGGGCCCCGATGATCCTGGCGTGCTGGACCTGCCTCCGGTCGATCTCGCCGACCCGGCCCGGCCCCGCCGCGCGCGCACCTTCCTCGTGCTCACCATGGTTGCCCTGGTCCTGCTGGTCGGCATCGTCGCGTCCTTTCACTGAACGCAAGCAGATACTGCCGGCGGCGGCATTTCGTCCCCGCACCACGATGCGCGCCGGCACGCCGGCGCCGGCCCTTAGGCGTGCCCGGGTGCGCCTTCTCCCGTCTCCTCTGCCGCCGGGTTGGGGCCCGCGTCCTCCCCCGCCGAGGACTCCGCGGCCATCTCGGCCGGCTCCTCCCGCGCGAGCAGCTCGGCCAACTCGCCATCCTCGACACGCCTGAAGGTCCGCCGCCAGGGCCCGTGTTCGAGCACCGCGACCTCAAGATCGGTGGAGCGCAGCCTCCGGGTCGGCCCCGACAAGCTCGCAACGGACGCCACGACCGCCTCGCCCAGGGTCCAGCCTTGCCGGAACCGCGCCGCCATACGGTGGGCGATCGCGTCCGCTTCCCCGCCGAGCACCGTGAAGCGTTGCTCGTCTGACACGGTGCCGTCGTAGGCGATGTGGAACAGCTGGTGCGCCGTGCCGACCGGGTCGAGCTCCGCGACGAGGATCTCGACCTCGAGGGGCTTCATCTCGTGGGTGAAAACCTGGCCGAGATACTGCGCGTAGACGTTGGCGAGCGAGCGCGCGTCGACATCCTCGCGCGAGTACGCGTAGCCCTTGGTGTCGGCATGGCGCACGCCCGCGACGCGAAGCTGGTCGAACTCGTTGTAACGCCCCACACCCGCGAACGCGACACGGTCGTAGATCTCGCTGATCTTGTGCAGGGTGCGGGAGGGGTTCTCGGCGACGATGAGCACGCCCTTGTCGTAGGTGGTCCCGACCAGGGCGCGGCCGCGGGCTATCCCCTTCTGGGCATATTCCGCGCGGTCCTTCATCACCTGCTCGGGAGCCACGTAGTACGGCATCGTCATGAGGACGCACCTCCCTCGTCCCGCTCGCTGCGGCGCTGCAGGATCTGGCGGAAGTGCTCGGCGACCTCGGGGTCCTCGAGGCGGCGATAACCCTCGGCGTCGACCGTCGCGACCACGGGGTAGATCCCCCGGAGCGGATCTGGACCACCCGTGGCGGTGTCTTCGTCGGCCGCCTCGTACAACGCGGTCACGGCGAGGTCCACCGCCTCGTCGCGTCCCAGCCGTTCGCGGAAGCTGAGCTTCACGGTGGTCTTGGCGTCGCGCCCACCGGACCCGGTGGCGTGGAAGTCCGTCTCTTCGAAACGGCCCCCGGTGACGTCGTAAGTGAAGATGCGCCCCTTTTTCAAGCGCAGGTCGTAACCCGCGAACAGCGGTATCACGACCAGCCCCTGCATGGCCATCTGCAGGTTCGCGCTGACCATCTGACCCAGCTGGTTTGCCTTGCCCTCCAGGCTGAGGGTGGTCCCTTCGACCTTCTCGTAGTGCTCGAGCTGGGTCTGGAACAGACGCACCATCTCGACGGCCGCGCCCGCGGCACCGGAGATGGCGACGGCCGAGTACCGGTCCGCCGGGAAGACCTTCTCAATGCTGCGGTGGGCGATCATGTTGCCCTCGGTCGCGCGCCGGTCTCCCGCTACCACGACGCCGTTGTCGTAGCGGAGCGCCACGATGGTCGTGCCATGCGCGACCCCGGGCAACGACGTCGGCGCGAGGCCGCCCAGGGGGCGGCTCGCGATACTCCCCATGTCCGCCGGCGCGCCGGCAGGCACCTGTACTCCCGGGTGGCGCGTCCGGCGCAGCAGCTCGACGAAGCTGGGCCCCGGGTCGCTGCCCGAAGGGAACAGGGGCAGGCTCATATGCGCCGCCTTTGTTGAGACGGGGCTCTGCTCACTCGCCGCCTTTTTGGACGTAGTTGCGGACGAACTCCTCGGCGTTGTTCTCAAGGACCTCGTCGATCTCGTCGAGCAGGTCGTCGATCTCGGCCTTCAGCCGGTCCCCGCGCTCGGTTGTCGCCGGCGCCTCGGTCTCGGTCTCGGCCGTCGCCGCCTCACGGCTCGCCGTCGGTCGCTTCTTCAGCTCGCGCTCTGCCATCACCGTTCCCTTATGAGCCCAACCGCCTGAGCAGCTCTGCTGGAGTATTGCACCCTTGGAAGAGCGTATCGACATGGAGCGCGGTCCCCTTCAGCGGCTCCATCATCGGGACGCGACGAAGCGAGTCCTCCCCGATGTCGAACACGATCGAGTCCCAGTTGGCCGCGACGATCGCCGGAGAGAAACGCTGCAGGCATCGGCCGCGGAAGTACGCCCGCGTGGTCAGCGGGGGCTCCGTGGTCGCCCGCGCCACCTCTTCGTCGTCGGTGAGCCGTTCCATCGCGAGGCGCGCGAAGAGCGACTTCTGGGGCCGCAGGTCGTGATACTGCAGATCCAACGCCGCCAGCCGCGAGTCGTCCCAATCGAGGCTGTGCCGCTCACGGTACGCCTCGACCAGCCGGAGCTTTGCAACCCAGTCGAGCTGGTTTGCCAGGGACTGCGGATCGCTCTCGAGGCCCTGGAGGACCGCTTCCCAGCGATCCAGCACCCGCCGCGCCACGTCGTCGTTGCCCACGGCCTCGGTGCCGCGTTCGGCGGTGTACTTGCGGGCGAGGTCGTAGAGCTGCCACTGCAGCTCGACGGCGGTCAGCTTGTCACCCGAGGCGAGCTCGACGGTCGTGCGCAGCGTCGTGTCGCGCGACACCGACCGGATCGCGGCCACGGGTGCCGCCAGTCGGAAGTCCCGGTTGGCCAGGAAGCCGTCCTCGATCATCGCCAGCACGAGAGCGGTGGTGCCCAGTTTGAGGAAGGTGGCTACCTCGGCGAGGTTGGCGTCGCCGACGATCACATGCAGGCGGCGGTACTTCTGTGGATCGGCATGGGGCTCGTCGCGGGTGTTGATGATCGGTCGCTTGAGCGTTGTCTCGAGTCCGACCTCCTCTTCGAAGAAGTCCGCGCGCTGGCTCAGCTGGAACTCCGGCGCGTCACCCCCGTGGGCGACCTCCTCGCCGATCTTGCCGGCCCCGGTGTAGATCTGACGCGACACGAGGTGCGGGGTCAGCTCGTGGACAATCCTGGAGAACGGGAGGGCCCTGGCGAGCAGGTAGTTCTCGTGGCAGCCGTAGGAGTTCCCCTTGCCGTCCGAGTTGTTCTTGTAGATCACGATCTCCTCGCCCGCAGGCAGGAGGCGATTGGCGGCCTCCATCGAGCGGCGCAGCACGAGCTCCCCCGCCCGGTCGTGGACGACGGCCTCCAGGGGGTTGGAGCATTCCGGGGTCGAGTACTCCGGATGAGCGTGGTCGACGTAGTAGCGGGCGCCGTTGGTGAGCACGGCGTTCACGAGGTGCGTCTCGACCTCCGGCGCCATCGAGCCCTCGCGGGCAAAGCCACGGGCGTCACAACCGGGCGACTCGTCCTCGAAGTCCCATCCGACTTTGCGGTCGAGTCGAGCGACGTAGGCGTTGATCAAGAGTGAGGACGCCGCCGTCGGGCTGGGGTCACCCGCGGTGTCCACGTGAATCCCGTACTCGGTCTCGATCCCGCAGACCTTGGTTATCGCCACTCTCGGACGCTACCGCACCGTCTCGCGCGCGCTGGCGTAGTGTCGCCGAGCCGCAGGTCGCGTGCCCCGCACCGAGATGGCGACGCGCTCGGCACGCGAAGAGCCCGAGAACTTCACCGGCCAGGTCCGAAAGCGGCGCCGGTCGCGAAGCTCAGAGATACTGCCCCGTCCCGACCCGCTCGATGGCACGCCCGCCGCGCTCTTCTCCGCCCTGGCCCACGAGCGTGCGGATGTAGACGATCCGCTCGCCCTTCTTGCCCGAGATCTTCGCCCAGTCGTCCGGGTTCGTCGTGTTCGGCAGGTCTTCGCTCTCCTTGTATTCCTGCCTGATCGACTCGATCAGGTCCGCAAGCCGGATGCCGTGGCCCTCCCCGGAGATCTCCCGTTTGATCGCGAGCTTCTTGGCGCGCCGGACGATGTTCTCGATCATCGCGCCGGAGGAGAAGTCCTTGAAATACAACGTCTCTTTGTCACCGTTCTGATACGTGACCTCCAAGAAGCGGTTCTCGTCGTCGGCCCGGTACATCT
>Ga0181530_10001743_pt1 | contig 26848 bp, 23 predicted proteins | sample PEATcosm2014_Bin_42_FD_119769 | JGI IMG/M metagenome (GOLD analysis project Ga0181530, IMG submission 119769) | Peatland microbial communities from MTU Mesocosm Facility, Houghton, MI, USA - PEATcosm2014_Bin10_60_metaG | ecosystem: Environmental > Terrestrial > Soil > Wetlands > Peat | place... | reverse complement strand
TCTCCCCCCCCCCCCCCCCCCCCCGATTTTACGTAAAGTATTTAATAATAAAGACTTAACTCTAAAGTATTCCGGAATATGGACTTAGGCCCGATTTTCGGCCTAAATTCCCGTTTTGGGGCGGTTTGGGGGGGATTTGTGCTTCTCTGAAATGGGCTCGCTCTCACGTGCTGAACGCCTCGGTTTATCAAAGAGTACTGGGCCTCCGGCTTTGCCGGTCTCAAGCCATTTTTGCATGGGGTGAGTGGGGAGGCTGTGATCGCGCGCACCGAGTGATTGTGATGAAAAACTGTTGGTGGCTTTCAGGGTGGGCGGCCCCCCAAAGTGCGCGAGGGATGGGCAAGCTCGTAAGTGCGGATGGGCGCTAGCCTGGGCCACCCGTCGACGAAGAAGCGAAACGCCAAGCGTGCGTCCAGGGTTCCGAGTGGTATCGCCTGTTTGCGGCATCTGACAAGATGGTTGCCTACTTCGGTTTGGTAACGTGCCTTTCGAGTTGCGCAATCTGCGCTCGTATCATTTCCGCGTCTGGTCCCTCGGGAACATAGGAGAGAGAGTGGCGCAGATGAGCCAGAGCATCGGCGTAATCGGCCCTTCTAGCCAGGATTACAGCGAGCAGCTGTTCGCCGTTGCGGATGTTGTGGAGAGGGTCCACAGCCAGTAGTTTGTTCACGCTGTTTTCGGCTGCGGCGATGTTCCCCATCTGGAGGTTTGACAAAGCGCTGTAATACCAAATGTGTATCGTGCCCTTTGGATCGAGTTGCAGGTAGTGGCCGACACTCGCCAGCGCACTCGGCCAATCCTGCTGTTGCACTGCCAGTCCAGCCAGTTGCTCATGGGGGGAAACGAAGGCCGGGTCCGCAGCAGCCGCCTTCCGCAGGCAGGTCTGCGCCGCGCGAGGGTTCGACAGCAGCAGCAGCGTGCCGAGCTGGTACCACGCCTCGGCGAACCCGGGATAAATGCGCACTGCCTCCTCCAATTGCCGTCGCGCGCGATCCGGCCGGTCAGCCAGCATTTCCTCGCCGGCTCGGCTCCAGTGCCCGGCGGCGCTGGCCGGCACCGACTTGCTGGTCGCGCTCATGGCCGTGCCCCGAGCCGTGAATTCGCGGGTGAGCGTGATGGTTCCGATTTCAGGAGTATCACGCAGATTGCTTTCGGTGACGGTGAGCGTGGAAGAACCGAAACCGGCCAGGAACGCTTCCACGACGCATCCCTCGAAGTGCACCTTCATCTGCCGCCCACTGTCCCCTTGCTGGCTGACTTCTCCGGGAATATGGCTGGGAAGGATTCCGAAGTATCCTTTCGCATCGGTCTCTGTCGTATATGCAGCTTTTCCGTTGCAACTGACGGTCACCGGAATCGGATCCCACGGAAGCAGTCCGTCCTTGACTACGACCGTCCCTCGCAAACCACCCGCCTCTAATCGGTCCTGTATCAAGTAAAGACTTGGCGGGGGTGGATTTACGGGAGGTGGGAGGTTAGGAATGGTCGGCGAACTACGCTGGGCGGGCGCCGAAATGCCAATAACAACGGTCAATACGAGGAGGGTCAGTCCGGATAACTGTTTCGTGAGCATGGAAGTACCCCACCGGGAACCGTCAGCCGGCATGGGTCTCGCTTGAGAACAAAACGCGCGTTAACCCGGCCGGGCAAAGATAACCAGGATTATGGCACTGTTTGGCCGCGATGACGATGGTTGAATGTAAATCCCGATTTCGCTCATTGCCCCCGACCCGGAGTTTCGAGTGAGCGCCCGTCGGCTATTGCCGCTGAGGATAGAAGTGGACAGTCTCGCGCTTGGTCTGCGGGTCGTAGTGCGTATACGTGACGCGGCGGTCGCCGACGGCTACCGGTTCAACATCGGCGGGGATGATCCAGATTTTGTCGGGGTCGACGACGATGCTGTTGTCGTAGAGGATCGTCTGACGATCAAACTTGGCTTTGCACTCGTCGCGCTCCTGGGCCGCGGTCTGCAATGCGGCCTTCGTGCTTTCCAGTTGAGCTGCCACCGGGTTCTTTGCCAGTTCGGCGGCGAATTTCTGTTTCGCCGCTTTTTCAGCGGACTCAGCCGCAGCACGCTTCGCACTGGGTATGAGGAGCATGTAGACGATCAGAATCGTGACCAAGCAGCCGGCCGCGAACCAGAGCACGTATTTCTGCCACGGGCTCTTTTCCATGACATCGGTGGTTCCACTGGTTTCAAACATTTCCGCCTCCCTCGGCCATGAGGATTGGCCTTCTCCGAGCCAGTCTATACCGCAAAGCCGAAAAAGGTTCTTCGATGGTTGGGTGGAGTCCGGCTCAAGCTCTGACTGCATCGAGAGAACGCCTGGCGGAGTCGCCGTTGCTCATGCGGGTAGGGGTCCTTCGACTACGCCGAGCCATGCGCTTCGCTTATGGCTCGGCTTCGCTCAGGATGACAAATCTGGGTAACTTGCCGGGCCAGCAGCCAATAGCCCCATCAAATCAGCTTCATCTGCTTGGGAGCGGCGGTGGTGATGCGAACGCGCTCTACCCGGCGATCGGTGGAGTCCAGGACTTCGAACTTCAGGCCTTCGTCTTCGATCACTTCGCCTTTCTTGGGAATCCGTCCGGCGAGTTCGCTTACCAGGCCAGCTATGGTGGAGGATTCGTGGCCTTCGGGCCTCATGCCGAAAAGTTCATCGAGGCGGTCTACATCCATGTTGCCGGGGACTATGTAGGAGTGGTCGTTTTCCTGGACTACTTGCGCTTTCTCGTGCTCATCTCCGATTTCGCCTACGATTTCTTCTACCAAGTCTTCTATGGTTACCAGGCCGGCTACGCCTCCGTATTCATCTACCACGATTGCCATGCGGATGTTACTGCGCTGCATTTCGCGCAGTAAGTCACTTACTAACTTGCTTTCCGGGACGAAGTAAACGTCTTTCCGCATCAGGGTCGCTACCGTGCGCGTGTTGGCCTCGGAGTCGGGGACTTGCAGGACGTCCTGGGTGTGGAGAATGCCTTTGATGTGGTGAATCGAACCTTCGTAGACGGGGATGCGCGAGAAATGCTTGCCGCGGAGTAACTCGACTACCTGCTCGACGGTGTAGTCGGAGGGGACGGCTACCATTTCGGGCCGGGGCTTCATGGCCTCGCGAACGGTTTTGCCGCTGAACTCTACCGCCGACTGGATCAGGTCGCGGTCACCTTCCTGGATGATGCCTTCTTCCTGTCCGGCTTCGATTAATGCGTCCACGGCTTCGGAGGGGGTTTCGGGGGCGGCGTCGGCGTGCTCGTGGGTGAGCGAGGTGACGGACTGGCAGAATCCGAGCACCAAGGTTACCGGCAGAACGGCGTAGATCAGCACGCGCAGGAGCAGCGCCCAGTCGGCCAGCCAGCGTCCGCGGGTTCGCGAGAAAAAAACGAAGGGGAGCAGGCGGTTGAAGAAGATGATGATCAGGACCAGGCTGAGCGTGGCTTCGAGGACTTCGTAGACGCTCCAGGCGCGATCGCGGAACACGGTGAAGCCTACGATCATGGCGATGGCGGCGGTGATTAGTTGGGTCAGAATGGCCATGGAGAGCGAGGCGCGGGCGCGGGTTACTCCGAGGCGCGGCTCTACGATCTGCTCGAAGGCGTCGATGTTGTCCTGGAAATCGCGGGAGAGGAATTTGCCGATTTCCTGGTAGAGACGGTCGACGTAGGAGACCAGCGTGAGCAGGCCGAAGAGGAGCACGAGAGTGATGCTGGCGCCGATCATGGAACGCTCAGTCGCTTTTCTTTCCACAGTCCCGCGGAGGTGGCGGTTCTACCCCGATTCGTTTCAACGCAAGGAGAGCAGTACCTGACAATGTCACTCCAGTTTCAATTTTAGGAGGACAGTCTGTTTCGCGGATGACTCTCAATAGCGCGGGGACAGCCATCTTCGCACGGGGCCCAAGGTTTCCCATCGCACCTGCTACCCGGAGACGTACCGAATCATCTGGAATATTTAACAGGGACACCATATCCCGTAGCATTTTGTCGTCGACCTTTTTCGGCTCGATTTGTCTTGTCAGTTGAGATAGGTGTTCGGCCGCATTTGTTCGGGCCATAGAAGGTCCACTCATCGTGCGTACCTTTATGATCGTCTCCCGAAGGTCTTTCAAAGTTATAGCGTCATCCGTCCCATTGGCCATTACTGTCGTCCGCAGTAGGCAGGTAGAGCATACAACCAGGCAACCTATACTGAGCCATAGCTTGTTCATTAGTTATTTCTTTCTCTGCGCGCGCTCGATCAGGCCGAGGGGAAGGTGGAGCTTCGCGCGCAACTGTTTTTCGCGCCTCGCCATCCGTCCATTGTCGCACTCGTGATCGTAGCCCTGCAGATGCAGAACGCCGTGCAGCACTAGAATCTTAACTTCTTCGGCCGGGGCGTGTCCGAGAGAACGCGCATTTTTTGTTGCGATTTCCGTTGAGATGGCGATTTCTCCCACGAATTGTTTTTGTGCGCCGGGCTCGGGGGGGAAGGATAGCACGTCGGTGGGCTTGTCTTTTCCTCGGAAACGGCGGTTCAGGGATTTCATCTCGGCGCTCGTCGTCAGCAGCACGTTGACTGTGCCCTTCAAGCCGGCGGCGCGGCGGGCGCGCGCCAGGAAACGGGCTAGCGCCAACTCGGTCAGGCCGGGGACGCGCTTTTGAAAAATGACCAAGCTCAGTTCTCTCCCACGCCCAGCCCCTGAAGGGGCGTCTGATTCGCGGGCCCTGCGGTATCGCTAAAGCGATACCCTGATACGAAACGCGCTTCGCGCACTGACCGACCAAATGGAAAAGGGTGCGGCGCGGAGAGGAATGTCCGCGCCACACCCTTCCAGTCTAATTGCGCAGGCGCGGCTCTTCGGACAGCGGCGGCAACGACGCTGGCCGCGGGGCAGCATCGGTCAGCTTCGCTGGCGGCGTGGCCGGCTTGGGTTCGAGCGTCCTTGGCTCGAGCGTCCTTGTTTCGAGCAGGGACAACTGCTGTTCCGCCAGGCGCGACTTGTGTTCGTCGTAGGCGCGAATGATCCGCTGCACCAGGTGATGACGCACCACGTCGGTTTCGTCGAAGTTCACGAAAGCAAGGCCGTTCACGCCTTGCAGAATCTCGGCCGCTTCGATCAGTCCGCTGCGGCGTGCGCTGGGCAAGTCGATTTGGGTTACGTCTCCGGTGATCACCGCCTTGGAACCGAATCCGAGGCGGGTGACAAACATCTTCATCTGCTCGGAGGTGGTGTTCTGCGCCTCGTCGAGGATGACGAAGGAATCGTTCAGGGTGCGTCCGCGCATGAAGGCGATGGGCGCGATCTCGATGATATTTTTTTCCAGATAACGCTCGACGCGCTCGGGCTCGAGCATGTCGAAGAGCGCGTCGTATAAGGGGCGCAGATAGGGATCGATCTTCTCCTGCAAGGTGCCGGGGAGAAAGCCCAGACGCTCTCCGGCCTCGACCGCCGGGCGCGCCAGAATGATGCGGTTCACCTGCTTATTGAGCAGGGCCGAGATGGCCATGGCCACGGCGAGGTAGGTTTTGCCGGTGCCGGCGGGGCCGACGGCAAACACCATGTCGTACTTCTCGATGGCTTCGAGATAGCGGCGCTGATTGGGGCTTTTCGGCTGGACGGTGCGGCGTCCAAACGAGCGCTGGCGGCCGGCTTCGGCCAGTCCGCGGAGAGTTACGTTTGGGTCGCCGACTACCACGCGCAACAGGCTGCCGAGGTCGCCATTCTGGAATTGGTGGCCGGTGCGGCGGAGATGCTCGTAGTCGGCGAATAACTGTTCGGCGCGGGCCACGTCGCGGGGCGCGCCTTCCAGTTCAATGCGGTCGGAGCGGAGATCGATGTTGATGTTCAGGCCGTCTTCGAGCACGTGGAGATTTTCATCGCGGGTGCCGAACAGGGTCTCGATGTCGGGGGTGAGTGCAATACTTTTTTTCATTCAGGATGTAGCGCCGCCTCCAGCAGCCGGACTGGGCTCACTCTTTGATTCTCGTTACCGGGACGTGGTTCGCCGCCGGATTCGGGCGAGCCTATGCCGGCGTTTTTTGCACGCAAAAAACTGGATGTGGAAGTGGAGCGAACCGGATTGCGCACCCCGACTACGGGGCGGTCAACAACCATTTGACATCAGCGTAGCGCGGGCGGGCGGTGGAGTCAATGGGAGGAGGATAGGCCCGTGAGGAGGATAAGCCGCTGCCGGCGAGTCGGTCTCCGGGCCCTGCCTCAGTTGCTGAACCCAGGGCAGATCTTTAGTTCTAAGGCGATTTGACGCTGGCTCCTATTCCTCTTTCTCTTTGCGCCACCGATGTTTTAAGGGGTGCACCGGGGCGGTAGATTGGGCCACTTTGTCCCAAAACCATGGGCCTGCCTGCCCGGTCTTTGTTTCAAATGAGTTACCGCTTGGTTGACGACATCGAACCTGATGGTTGGACCAAGTTGTCCCCTTGCGCGCACCCGCCGTCCTATTCAAGTTGTTGCAAATACTATACTTAGCTACGTGTGGTTGGCCCCTCGATTGCGGGTTAAAGACCGGGCACGAGGATCGTGCTATACGTCCATTCGAACGCCGGCAAGAAAACACTTATGAACATCATCGAACAATCGCGGCTCATCAACGGACGCACAGTCAGTCCGCCCGATTCCCCGGCGTGCTCTGCTTGGGGCCGATGTCTCGGAGTGGCGCTGCTGCTACTTGCGGCCGTACCCTCCTATGCCGGCGCCCGGCAGATTCTGGACAACGATACGCCCACAGCCAAGTCTTCTAAGTTTTCCGTCGAAAAGTTTTCCGTCGATCTTGCCCAACACGGAGACGGAAGTGGCATGGTGACGGTAATCGTGCAACATCGGCAGATGCCCACTGCCGCGCATTTGAAAACCATGCAGGGCCGTGGCGCAACGATTAAGTCGAAGTTCCCCACCATCCGTGCGGTGACGATGCGCGTGCCCGCCAGCATGCTGGCGGAGCTGGCGAAGGACCCCAATGTCACTTACATCACACCAGACCGTCAAGTACGCACGACTGCGAATCCTGAGACCGAGGAGTTTGCGACTGCAGTCGAGGCGGATGTCGCAGCCTCGCAATATGCGCTCGATGGCACTGGCGTCGGCGTGGCCGTGATTGACAGCGGAATCTCCTGTTATAGCGATCTTCGCAACGCCAGCGGCGTCTACCGCGTGGTGTACAGCCAGAGCTTTCTCGCCGGCGACAGCAGAACACAAGATTGGTACGGGCACGGAACCTTCGTGGCAGGCGTGATCGGCGGCACGGGCGCCAGTTCGGGAGCCGCCAATGGCTATCCGGCCGTGTATGCCGGCGTGGCTCCTAACGTCAACCTTATCGATTTCCGCGTGCTGGACGCTCTCGGGTTCGGCACAGACAGCGGCGTAATCGCAGCCATTCAGGAGGCGATCACGCTGAAGAGCACCTATAACATCCGCGTCATCAACATGTCACTGGGACGTCCAATATTCGAGAGCTACACCCTCGATCCGGTTGACCAGGCAGTGGAAGCCGCCTGGAAGGCGGGCATCGTGGTGGTGGTGGCCGCGGGCAACGATGGGCGCTTCGCCCCTACGGACGGCTTCGGCACCATCGGCGTTCCGGCGAACGACCCCGCCGTCATCACGGTGGGGGCGACAATGACTATGGGTACGGCGACGCGAGTCGACGATAAGATTGCCAGCTACAGTTCCAAAGGTCCGACCGCGAACGATCACATCGTGAAACCCGATCTGGTGGCACCGGGGAACCACCTGGTCTCTATCCGTGACGGGGGCAGCACACTGGATACGGTCTATCCGCAATTTGAAGTCGTCTCGTCCAACGGAACCTCAAAGTACTTTGTCTTGAGCGGGACCAGCATGGCGACGCCGTTGGTGAGCGGCGCGGTGGCGCTCATGCTACAGCAAAACTCCTCGCTGACGCCCGATCAAGTAAAGGCGCGCTTAATGAAGACGGCGTGGAAGGGCTTCGGGCAATTTACCCAGTCCACCGCCGACAGCAGCGGAATCGTTTACTCCAACGAGTACGACATCTTCACCTATGGAGCGGGGTATCTGGATATCGACGCGGCTCTGGGTAATACGGACCTCGCGACGGGCGTAGCACTGTCCCCGACCGCTGTCTTTAACGCAAAGAACAACACCGTAACCATCGTAAATACGACTCCCGACTCTGTTTTCGCCGGCAGCAGCGTGGTTTGGGGCGCGACTTCGGTGGTGTGGGGAGACTCGGTGGTTTGGGGCGCTAACGCGATCCTCAGCGACTCGGTAGTTTGGGGCGCCACCAGTGTGGTCTGGGGGTCAACCGCGGTTTCTGGAGACAGCGTAGTCTGGGGTGCAACTTCCACGCTCGACAGTTCGCTGGCAGCATTCGGCAGCGACGCTGGAGACAACTAGGAGGCTGCGGAAAAAGTCGGCTTCGCTGATGCAACCGGCGTTTGCGCTTGCGACTGGGCTTGGCTGGACCGGGGGCTTCCCGCGGGACAGCCGGCGGGGACGCCGGCGCTACTACTTATGCGCCTTCTCTCATTGCTTCCGGCGCCGATGCCCACACGGCGCGATCCTTGGCCCACGCCCTCAGTTCAGCTATTTCTTCAGCCCGTGTGACCGACAGCGGCACGGTGGAGGAGAGCGCGGTTAGCAGGTCCTCGGTACTCAAGTCCTGTTTGCTCGCGGCGGGGGAGACGGGGCGAGCCCCGTCTCTACTGAAGGCTGCATAGAGGGCGGTTTGGACGGCCGATTCTATTTCGGCTCCGGAGAAGCCGTTCGCTGCTTCTGCCACTTGATCCAGATCGTAGTCGGCGGGATTCCGCTTGCGCTTGGTTAGCTGGATGGAGAATATTTGTTTGCGCTCGGCTGCGCTGGGCAAGTCTACGAAGAACAGTTCATCGAAGCGGCCTTTGCGGATCAGTTCGGGCGGCAGGACGGTTACGTTGTTGCAGGTGGCGGCTACGAAGACGGCGGGCTTGCGCTCCTGCATCCAGGAGAGAAACGACGCCAGCAGGCGCGACGAAACTCCGGCGTCGGCGCTGGCGGAATCCGGGCCGCTTCCGGCGAAAACTTTTTCCAGTTCGTCGATCCACAGGACGCAAGGGGCGAGGCCCTCGGCTACCTTGAATACTTTCTGGATGCGCTTTTCCGTTTCGCCTATGAATTTGTCGTAGACGGCGGCGGTGTCGAATTTTACCAGCGGGAGTTTCCATTCTCCGGCTACGGCTCGGGCGCAGAGACTTTTGCCGCAGCCTTGCACGCCCAGGATGATTACGCCTTTGGGCGGATCCAGGCCGAACTTTAGGGCGCCGTCTTCCCAGGCTCCTCGGCGCTGCTGCAGCCAGCGCTTCAGATTGTCGAGGCCCCCCACGCTTGCCATGGTGTCGGTTGAGTCTACGAACTCCAGCATTTCGGAACGCTTGAGCAACGCTTTCTTGGCGTCGAGCACATCGGTTACGCAGTCGGGCGAAAGCGCGAGGCGTCCGACCACGGTCTGGGAGATGGCGCGTTCGGCGGCTTCTTCGGTTAGGCCGCGGAGATTGGCGGCCATCGCGTCCACGCCGTTGGCGTCGAGTTGGAGCTTCAGAGTGTGAGTGCTGGCCATGCGGGTGTAGGTTTCGCGGATGATTTCGCGCAGGCGGTCTTTGTCGGGTAACGGAAGGTCCAGGAACTCGACCAGACTGGCCAGTTCGGGCGGCATCTCGATGGCGGGGGCGGTGAGCACCAATGTGCGCCGGTTGGCGGAGAATTTCTGGCCTACGTCGCGCAGGCGTCGCACCACGACCGGGTTATCCATGTGGCGGTGGAAATCCTTCAGCACGAATACGGCCTCGATGATCATGCTCTCCATGTTGGCGAGCGCCTGCACCGGGTCGGTTGTGTTGTAGATGGCATTGGTCTTGGCCGCTGCTGTGGCAGCCGCAGCGTCTCCGGTTAGGGAAGTAAGCACGGCACGGGCCAGGCGCTCGGCCTCGCTGTTGCCGGGCGGAGTCGTGCTGACGCGGGTGTTAGAACGAGTAACGCCGTCTTGGTTCGTCCACATGGTGGTGTTTTGTACCTGGGCTTTGACGGTGGGCGCGGGGATCGGCGTACCGCTGCCGGAGCGGACTAGACCGTCGGCTATGGTCCATTCGAAAACGGCCAGGTTCAACTCCGAACAGGCTGTGCGCACGAGAGTGAGCGCGCGCATTTCCTCGACTGTCTCCATCACGACGATTGGGGTGGAGGAGTTGATGAGGACTTTTAAGCGTTCCAGCGAATTCATATCCATTTGACCCGGCGTGACTTGCTCCCGTAGAATACAACTTCGGTTCCTACCGGATATCTTCCTGGCGCAATCCAGGACACACAAAGGTAATCAAGCCGCATGGCGAATCATTTTTCGGCGCTGAAACGCGCCCGACAGACCGAGAAGCGAACTGTCCGCAACCGGGCGAACGCTTCGCAACTGCGCACCTCGCTGCGAAACTTGCGCGAGAGCCTGGAAAAGGGCGACAAGACCGCCGCCGACCAGACTTACCGCGAGACCGTGTCGGCGCTCGACAAGGCAATCCAGAAGGGCGTTCTGCACGAGAACACGGCCTCGCGCTATAAGTCGCGCCTGGCGGCGCGGCTTAAGGCGCTGAAGTAGGCAGCGGGAAGGTTACCCGCTGGGCAAATTCGGTTGCAGATTCTTCTTGACCTTGCTTAGCGGTTTGTTATACTTAGCTGTTCTCTGGACATTAAAGCAGCTTCTGCCGGTCCTTCGGAACCTCCGCCCGCGTTGTGGCAACTCCTTAAGAATTGAGCAACTTTCGGGTTGGGCGGGGCATCTATTTGGGTAATTCTGGCAAATCCCTTTGCATCTGGCCCGAATTGCGGTTTGGCTACCCGGTGTCGCCCGTCAGCCAAGGGGCGGACGGTGGGATCGCGGCCTAAATTATTCATGTTGAAGGAGAACGACGTAAAATGCGCTCCGATCGTGTATTTGACGCTCTACATACTTTGCGGAACCGGTATATGCTCTGCCAGTTGGCCTCGAAGGCAACGCGCAGATTTCATAAGCCGAACACCCGCATCCAGGAAACCATGAACGATGTATTCGACAAGATCGCCGATGCGGAACGTCATGACATCCTGAGCGAACCCGAGAACTTTGCCGAAGCACAGCGGCGGGCTGCTTAAGCGGCTCCGCCGTGTGCCCCGCACGGCGGCAAAGAAATCCATCCCCGCGAGAGAAACGAAAATCCCTCCCGAAGAAAATCATCCACGCAGGTGAATATGACCATCGCCGAACTGAAAGAAAAAAATATAACCGAGCTGACCAAGATCGCCCGATCGTTGGAACTGCCGGGCGCCAGCGGACTCCGCAAACAGGATCTCATCTTCAAAATCCTGCAGGCGCAAAGTGAAAAAGAAGGACACATCTTCGCCGAAGGTGTGCTGGAGATCCTCCCTGACGGCTACGGCTTTCTGCGCTCGCCCGACTACAACTACCTGCCTGGGCCGGACGATATTTATGTGTCGCCGTCGCAGATCCGCAAGTTCGATTTAAAGACCGGCGACACCATCAGCGGCCAGGTGCGGCCTCCGCATGAGGGCGAGAAATATTTCGCGCTGGTTAAGATCGAGGCGGTGAATTTCGAGTCGCCCGACGAGGCCCGCAACAAGATTCTGTTCGACAACCTGACGCCGCTGTATCCGCAGGAGCGGTTGAAGCTCGAAACCGTGAAGGAGAACATCAGCGCGCGCGTCATGGACCTGCTTACGCCGCTCGGCAAAGGACAGCGCGGCCTGATCGTTTCGCCGCCGCGCGCCGGCAAAACCATGCTGCTGCAGAACGTGGCCAACTCGATTACTACGAATCACCCGGAAGTCGTGCTGATGGTGCTGCTGATCGACGAGCGCCCGGAAGAAGTCACCGACATGCAGCGTTCGGTCAAGGGCGAGGTTATTTCCTCGACCTTCGACGAGCCCGCTGCCCGCCACGTGCAGGTTGCGGAAATGGTGATCGAAAAGGCTAAGAGATTAGTCGAGCACAAACGCGACGTGGTCATTTTGCTTGATTCCATTACACGCCTGGCGCGCGCTTACAACACCATCGTTCCGCCCTCGGGCAAGGTGCTGTCGGGCGGCGTCGATTCGAATGCGTTGCAGCGTCCGAAGCGCTTCTTTGGATCGGCGCGTAACATTGAAGAAGGCGGCTCGCTGACCATCATCGCTACCGCTCTTATCGACACCGGGTCGCGCATGGACGACGTGATTTTTGAAGAATTCAAGGGCACGGGCAACTCGGAAATCATTCTGGATCGCAAGCTGGTCGACAAGCGGACTTTCCCGGCGATTGATATCCAGCGCTCGGGCACGCGCAAGGAAGAGCTGCTGATTCCGAAAGAAGATTTGCAGCGCATCTGGGTGCTGCGCAAGGTGCTGAACCCGCTGTCGCCGGTTGAGGCTATGGAGTTGCTGATTGAACGGCTGGCTAAGGCCGCGACTAACAGTGAGTTTCTGGCTAAGATGAGCCAGTTGTAGGTGGTATAGGGACGGGCGCGCGCACGCCCCGCGCACCGCCGTCCCATTCATCATAAAGAACGCGATGAGTGGGGCACCCGGCAGAGTTCGCGCGGCATGCGTAGAGCAGGACTCGGATCCGGTAATTGGTGGCTAAGTTGAACTACCCACCCCGCTAGCCACTCTGCGGAAATTCGCTATTCTTCCTTGGGCATCAACCTGACAGTCAGCTTCGGCGTAATCACCGTGCTGGTCCTTTACCATCACGCTAAACGAAACCACTGTGCCGGAGGCGAATTCTGGACCCGGGTAGTTTGGGGGTTCGATGGTACAAGAAAAACTGCCGTTGCTGGCAGCGACACAGGCGACGGAATTGCTCTCGCTAGCCCCTGACCCGCCGCCCGTGAGTACATATGACAAAGTCAGCTGAGCGTTGGAGAGAAAGCCGCTGCCTGTTACCACAAATTCCGATACCCCCTGGATGTCTGTGACCATAGGACTTGGCACGCCGAAGGACTGGACGACGGAGAGGCTCGACTGAGCGGGCACAAGGCCGTATAGGCAGTTGGACGACTCGGCCGTTCCGTTGGCCCCGTCGGAGTAAGACGGCCAAGGAACTGAGGGTGTCATGGGAGTTGTCGACTGGCAGGTAATGGTTCCCATTCCTGAGCTCAGCTGCGCATGTGCGTGGTCCGCCCAGCCGACCAAAACTACCTGGAAAGCGACGAGGGGGGCCAGATCCTGCTGGCTGACGGTGCCGCCCGATTGCAGCCCCTGCCCCAGTAGAACAATTTGTTGTTGAGTACCCAGTTGCTTTCCTGTGTTGTCGTACACCGTGGCTATCACGCCGGTGATCGTCCCATCGTATTGCCCGCCCTCCTGGTTGGTGAGCTGGATAACGATCCTGTACCCAGCCGGGATCGTGCCGGCATTGGGCAACGTGACAATAGGGGGAGATTGGAGAATGAATAACCAATCGGTAGTGGTGATCGGATCCGGCCAGTTGTTAGCAAACGCAACCAACTGGTTGCTGCCAGGTTCCATCTGAATGCCGTACTGCTGCCAATCGACGGCTTTGTCTCCCTGATTGGCGAATCCATTGATTTGAACACCGAGGGAGCTGGTTACGATGTCCTCGATGACGTCGATGGTTACCGTAATATTCTTCAACGGGACGCTGGTCGCACCGCCGGACAAGACATATTGGTTGAAGCCCCCGAGGTTCGAAGGAGGCGTAGCCATGTTTACAGCCGGTGGGAAATTCCCCTGCAGCGGCGCCCACAGCTGATTGTCGTTGCCAAACAGCTTCAGCGGAAACGCGTCCAGGGCTGCCCCGTCGGTGGTGGAGTTGTGCGAGACGTCAATCACGTGTCCGGTGAGCTTGTTCTGTAGGAAGAAGTAACCAGAGCCGCCTGGATCGGGAATGAGCTGCCATAGCTGGTTGTCGTGATTCTGGCCGGGTGCGGTCTTCGCATGGTATGCGTCCAGTGACGCGCCGTCCGCCGTCGAGTTCCCTTGAATGTCGATCACATGTCCTGTAGGCGGGTTACTTATCAAGTAGTAGCCTGAGCCGGCTGGATCGAGATTGAACTCCCATTGCTGGTTGGCGGGATTGTCGCCAGGTGCGGTCTTCGCGTGGTATGCGTCCAGTAACGCGCCGTCCGCCGTTGAGTTTCCTTGAATGTCGATCACATGTCCTGCCAGCTTGTTCTGGATGAGGAGGGTCATAGGGTTTTTGATCCGAATTTGCTTTCTTGCCGTGCAACCGGTTTAACGCGGCGCGGGTCGAGGAGAATTGGCTTTCGCCAAAGCAATCCGGGGAGCCTAGCACGCGGGAAGGACCGGGTCAATGCGATATTCTGGGGGGCCCGATTTGCGTCGCCACACTGCGTTCGGGCGCGGCGCGCGGCAGCGAGTTGCGCGCAAAACACCGGCCCGGTTGCTTTTGTCCTGCAATGCGCCGCCTCTCTCTGGATGTGATTAAGAAGGCGCAGGGAATCCAAAAGCTGGCCAACAGCGTCCAGGACAAGATGAAGAACGGCTACTGAAGCGGCTTCGGATAGAAGATTGTTGCTTCAGCTTCGCTGGCTGAGACGCGGCAAGCCGCGTCTCTACTCTGAAATCAACTCTTCGCGGTGCGCATCCGCCCACCATGCCCAGGGGACTACCATCCACATGGCCATCGCGCCTAGGGCTAGTTGATGAACGTTGGGAGGCGGTGGTCCGAAGGTTGCCGCCAGCCATCCTGCAAAAAGGAAGGCAATCAAACTCCAAAAGGCATACTTGCCGATCCGGTCGCGGCCGCGTGTCGCGCTGATGTAGAGCCAGATGCCAGCCGCGTAGAACAGCACTTCCAGGGAAATCGAGGCCGGCCACGAATTCCATAGCCCTAGTCCATACTTCGGACCTCCCGGCCAGAGCGGCAGATCCGGGCGATGCACCAGAAAGTCCAGTAGCCAGTGGCTTAGCACCAAGCCGCTCACTACCCATGCTCCCCGGCGGTAGCGCCTGACTATGTAATAGACGAGTCCGACTAGGAGCGACCAGCGGATGGCCATGGTTAGGCTGTGCGAGAAGGGATAGTCGTAGAAATCCAGGGGCTGGACTTTGGTGATACCCGGCACCACTCGCACGTGCTCGATGCCCAGCAGAAGAAACAGGGGCCAGAGCAGATCGAGGAATTGGGCAGCCGCGATCAGGGTGCCGAGGGAAGTCCGGGGAGCTAGGCGCTTGGCGGCTAGGGCTAATCCAAAATGGCCGATGAACATGCTACCAAGCTAACAAATCCACCGGACGGGCGCGAGTTGGTACTTCCTTAAATCAAAAACGCCATCCTAGTTGCTCTGGATGGCGTTTCTTCGCTCCAAACAATTGCGGCTCTGCGGGCCGCTGGGACGGACCAACCACCCCAGCCCGCGAAAAGCGCGCGGTCTGGGGACCCCGGCGAATGCGTCCGTCCCTACACGGGCAACTGCTTACTCCGACGTGATTCGCATGCCGTAGAACGAACGGTAGACGAAGGAGACCGAGACGGCGAAGAAGCAGAGCGCCAGGATGTGCGTCAGCCTGGTGCCCTGGCTGTGGGCCATGGAGACGGCCAGTTCGACCGCCAGCAGTCCGAACAGGGTGGTGAATTTGATGACCGGATTCATGGCCACCGAAGACGTGTCTTTGAAAGGATCGCCCACCGTGTCGCCGATCACCGTGGCGTCGTGCAGCGGCGTGCCCTTCTGCTTTAGTTTGGTTTCGACGATCTTCTTGGCGTTGTCCCATGCGGCGCCGGCATTGGCCATGAAGATGGCCTGGTAGAGACCGAAGATCGCGATCGAGATCAGGTAGCCGATAAAGAAGAACGGCTCCACGAAGGCGAAGGTCAGCGTCCCGAAGAAGACGGCGACAAAGATGTTGAACATTCCCTTCTGCGCGTACTTGGTGCAGATCTCGACTACTTTCTTGCTGTCGGCGACCGAGGCTTTTTCCGCGCCTTCGAGATGGATGTTGGCCTTGATGAACTCGACGGCACGATAAGCGCCAGTGGTCACGGCCTGCATGGATGCGCCGGTGAACCAGTAGATCATGGCGCCGCCGGTAATCAGGCCCAGGAAAAATGGAGCGTGAAGCAACGAGAGCTTCTCCACATTCGCGGTCAGCCCGTTGGTCAGGGCCATGATGATGGAGAAGATCATGGTGGTTGCGCCTACTACGGCGGTTCCGATCAGCACGGGTTTCGCGGTTGCTTTGAAGGTATTGCCGGCGCCGTCGTTTTCTTCGAGCAGGTCTTTGGCGCGCTCGAAATTCACGTCGATGTTGAAGTCCTTCTTGATTTCCGCCTTGACGTTGGGCACCTGCTCGATCAGCGAAAGTTCATAGACGGACTGCGCGTTGTCGGTGACTGGGCCATAGGAATCCACCGCGATGGTCACCGGGCCCATACCGAGGAAGCCGAAGGCAACCAGGCCGAAGGCAAACACCGGCGCGGCAATCATGGTGGCCGCCGCGCCCAATCCCATAAGGCTGAAGAAGTAGGCGATTGACATCAGCGAGACCATGGCCAACCCCAGCCAGTACGCGGAAAAGTTTCCGGCGACGAAACCGGAAAGGATTCCGAGCGATGCGCCGCCTTCTTTGGCGGAGGTCACCACCTCGTTGACGTGGCGCGATTCCGTCGAGGTGAAGACCTTTACCAACTCTGGAATCAGCGCTCCCGCCAGCGTTCCGCAGGAGATGATTGAAGCCAGCTTCCACCACTGCGTCGTATCGTTATTGATGCCCAGGCTGGGGATGATGAGGCGCGAGACAAAGTAAGTGGCAACGATTGAAACAATCGACGTGATCCAGACCAGCGAGGTAAGCGGCGTTTCAAAATTCATTTGGTCCGCTTTGCCGTAGCGGGCTTTCGCGATGGCGCCATTGATGAAATACGCGAGCGCGCTGGATACCAGCATCATGATGCGCATCACGAAGATCCAGACCAGGAGCTGCACCTGGATGGAGGGATCTTTGACGCCGAGCAGAATGAAGGTGATGAGCGCGACGCCGGTCACGCCGTAAGTTTCGAAACCATCGGCGGACGGGCCGACCGAGTCTCCGGCATTGTCGCCGGTGCAATCGGCAATTACTCCGGGGTTTCGGGCATCGTCTTCTTTAATTTTGAAAACGATCTTCATCAGGTCGGAACCGATATCGGCAATCTTGGTGAAGATGCCGCCGGCGATACGCAGCGCGGCCGCGCCCAGCGATTCGCCGATGGCGAATCCGATGAAGCACGGGCCGGCATAATCGCCGGGCACGAAGAGCAGGATGAAAAGCATGATCAGCAGTTCGACCGAAATCAGCATCATCCCGATCGACATTCCGGCCTCTAGCGGGATCCGATAAATCGGGTACGGCTTGCCGGGCAGGGCGGCGAAGGCCGTCCGCGAATTTGCAAAGGTGTTGACGCGAATGCCAAACCACGCCACGCCGTAACTGCCCGCGATTCCCACCAGGCTGAACACCAGGATGATCACGACGCGGGGGATTTCGAAATGCCGCAGCACGCCAAAATAGAGCACGATGACGGCGGCAATGAAGGCCCACAGCAGCATCAGGAATTTTCCCTGGGTGATGAGGTAGGTCTTGCAGGTTTCGTAAATCAGCTCCGAGATTTCGCGCATGGAGCGGTGCACGGGCAGGTTCTTCAGGCGCAGGAAGATGATCAGGCCGAAGCCGAGGCCGAAGGCGCAGAACAGCAGTCCGATGGTCAGCAGGCGATGGCCGTTCACGCCGAGGAACGAAACCGAAGAGAGGTCGGGCAGTTTCAGGGCCGCCTCGCCGCCTTCTTCTGTAGTTGGGGCGGCGGTTTGCGCCAGCGCGCAGCCGGCGGTCAGAAGCAGCAGAGTTGCAAGGGCTGCCGAAGTTCTCGCAAGGCATTTCGCAATCCAGGGTCCCGCGGACACAAGATTGGTGGTATAAGTGCGCATCACAATCCTCCTAAGGATTCCTATACAGGGGTCACGACGTGTGATTTTGCTCCGGCGCGTTAGCCGCCCGCTGTCGGATTCCATCCGTCACCGGTCGACCGTTACCGAAGTTCCGAACACGCTTCCACCGCCAGGCATAATAAGGATCTAAGGGTTGCCGATTTGGCCGCGTCGGAAAACCCTGTGCCGTCCGCATATAGCCCGCGAGCGGACTACACACTTCTGCACAAAGCATTCGTTTATAGCATCTTGCCGGAAGTCGGGTCAATGATGCGCGTCACACGGCATTGGGTCGGTTTCCTCATGCTGACTCTGCCTGAATGAAGTTGCTTCCGTATAATTGGAACTCTGCCATGCCAGCTTCTCTTGACTCCATTGTCGCTGCCACGCGCCAGCGCATCGATATGAGCCGGCGAGACTCGGACCGGCGCGCGCTGGAACGCGCGGCTGCCGGGCACACCCCGCGCGGATTTAGGAAGCAGTTGCGCCGAGTGGCGCAAGACGGAATCGCCGTTATTGCCGAACTGAAGAAAGCTTCGCCGTCGAAAGGTTTGATTCGCGCCGATTTCAGACCGTCCGAACTGGCGCGCGATCTCGAACAGGCGGGAGCGGCCGCGCTATCGGTACTGACCGACGAACAGTTTTTTCAGGGCTCGCTGGATTATCTGCGCGCGGCATCGTCCAGCAGTTCCCTTCCCTGCCTGCGTAAGGATTTCATCGTCGATGAATTTCAGATCGTGGAGGCCCGGGCAAATTGCGCCGACGCGATCCTGCTGATTGTCGCGGCACTCGAGCAGAAAGGGTTGGTGGCGCTGGCCGGGATCGCGCGCTCGCAGGGCCTCGACGTTTTGTGCGAGGCTCATGACGAAGAGGAACTACAACGCGCGCTCGATGCCGGGTGCGACCTGATCGGCGTCAACAGCCGCAATCTGCGCACTTTCGAAGTCGATCTCGAAACCGCGTTCCGGCTCGCGGAAAAAATGCCGGCTGGGTGCGTTCGCGTCGCCGAGAGCGGGATCCGATCCGGCGCAGACATCGCTCGTCTGCGATCCGCCGGCTACGAAGCGTTCCTGATCGGCGAATGGTTGATGAGAGCGGAACGGCCAGGCGAAGCGTTGGCGAGGTTGATGGAAGAAGCAAGAATGCTGGTCAGTGGCTAATGGATTTTGCTGACAACTGATAGCTGACAACTGTTTCTATGACGTGGATCAAAATCTGCGGGATCACGAACCTCGACGACGCGCTCGCCGCCAGCGATGCGGGCGCGAACGCGCTGGGCTTCGTCTTCTATCCGAAGAGCCCGCGCTACGTCACTTTGGAAACCGCGGCCGCGATCGTCGCCAAGGTGCCACAACCAATAGAAAAAGTCGGCGTTTTCGTCAATGAGACTGCGGAGCGCGTGCGCGACACCGTCAAAGAGGCGGGCCTTACCGCGGTGCAATTGCACGGCGACGAGAGCACGGAATTCAGCCGCGCGCTCTTCCAGGGACTGGCCAACGGATCTCCGCGCCCCATGATTTTCCGCACCTGGCCGGCGAAAGTTTTTGATGCGCCTGCCGGACAATCTGTCGGATGGGACCCGGTCTTGGCGGGACTGGTTGAGCCGGACGAGGCTTACAAGGGCAAACGCGTGCACAAAATCCACGTGGCGGAAAACGGCGACCTTTTTCTTGAAACCCACGGCTTCCGGCCCGGCGTAGTCTCGGGCGTGCTGCTCGATTCGTCGAACGACCAAAGACGCGGGGGCACGGGAAAGACTTTCGACTGGGAACGCGTGCAGCCCTGGGCGGGAATCATCAACAGCATCAGCAAGCTGATCGTGGCCGGCGGCTTGCGTCCGGGTAATGTGCAGGAGGCGATCCACCTGCTTCATCCCTGGGGCGTGGACGTTTCCTCGGGCGTCGAACTCGAACCTGGCAAGAAAGATCCGCGAAAAGTCCGCGCGTTTGTGCAGGCGGTGCGGGCCATGGAAGAGGCGAACTGACGATGGCGACCGCGACCGTGACCAGGAAGACTCGTACGCAAGGAACCGGGCAGCTTCCGCCGAAAGCCGCCGTTGCTGGGCGTTTCGGGGTTTACGGCGGGCGCTACGTTCCGGAGACGCTGATGGCTGCGCTCGACGAATTGGAGCGCGAATATGAAAAGGCCAAGCGCGATCGGAAATTCCAGCGGCGCCTTGACCTGTTGCTGAAGACTTACGCGGGACGTCCTACGCCGTTGTTCTTCGCCCGCCGCCTGACCGCAAAACTTGGCGGCGCGAAGATCTATCTCAAGCGCGAAGACTTGCTCCACACGGGCGCGCACAAAATTAATAACTGCCTCGGGCAAGGCTTGCTCGTCGAGCGCATGGGCAAGCACCGCGTGATCGCGGAAACCGGCGCCGGACAGCACGGCGTCGCGACGGCTACGGTCTGCGCGCTGCTCGGCTTCGAGTGTGTGGTTTATATGGGCACCGAGGACATGCGTCGCCAGGAACTCAACGTCTTCCGCATGCGGCTGCTGGGCGCCGAAGTTCGCGGCGTCGATTCCGGTTCGCGCACTCTCAAAGACGCCATCAACGAAGCTATGCGCGACTGGGTCACTAACGTCCGCACCACGCATTACCTGCTGGGCAGCGTGCTGGGAGCGCATCCTTATCCGACCATGGTGCGCGACTTCCATCGCGTGATTGGACGCGAAGCCCGCGCCCAGATTCGCAAAGCGGAAGGCAAACTTCCCACGGCCATCATCGCCTGCGTTGGCGGAGGGTCGAACTCCATCGGGATTTTCTACGACTTCCTCAAAGACAAGAAGGTTGAGCTGATCGGAGTCGAGGCTGGCGGCCGTGGCTTGGCTTTGGGCGAGCATGCTGCGCGCTTTCGCGGCGGGTCGCCGGGCGTTTTGCAGGGAACTTATTCTTACGTGCTGCAGGATGCTTCGGGGCAGATTGCGCTTACGCATTCGGTGTCGGCTGGGCTGGACTATCCGTCGATTGGGCCGGAGCACGCCATGCTGCGAGACACAGGGCGGGCCTCATACGTTCCGGCGTCCGACGCCGAAGCGCTTGAGGCTACCGTGGTGCTGGCTCGAACTGAAGGCATTATTCCGGCTTTGGAGTCCGCGCACGCCGTTGCTGAGGTGATTAAGCGGGCGCCGAAAATGAAGAAGTCGGAGGTTGTGATCGTGAATATTTCGGGACGGGGCGACAAAGACATCGGAATTCTGCGGGAGAACCTGAAGCTCGACTAGACCAGCACGGCCACATTAAAGAATACGAATCCAAGCTTGCGTATTGCAGCATTCGTAACACAATCTTCGGAACACGATAAAGGCCGGGTTGGCCGTTGGGTACCAGACTAACGAGGAATAATTATGAAGCAGCTTGTTTTTGCAGCTCTTTTAGTTGCTATCGTCGTGCATACCGCATTCGCTATCGACTTGCCCCCGTCTCCGCCGAATTTTGCGTGGCAAGAAATTCCTGAGCTGAAGGCAGCCTTCCTGCGCCCAAACGGCTGGTTTTTCAAACGCGAGGAAGCGAAAGCAACGCTGGCCTACTTCATCACGAAGGAAGACATCGGGAAGGGTGGTGAGTTTCAGACGGGTTTAACCATAAATGTCTTTCACCTCAAGAAGGATTCGGCTGTCGAACGAGGAAGAGACATGATCGCCCAGATAGCGGCCAAACAGCACGGAGAAAAATTCGCGGGAGACTACGGACCATTCAAAAAGTTCGGCTGTCTTTACAAGGATACCGATAGCGTTGTGTATAACCTCACTGTGGCTAACCCGAAAACCAACACGCTGTACCTGTTCATCTTCGAGAGTCCAGTGTCTGAGTGGGACGACGCTTGGAAATTAGGCAAGCAGATCATGGATAACTTGGCAATTGACGATGAGATTTGAACCGCGCCGAGTGCCCTTGGCGGAAACTACGGTTGGAGCCCCGCTCAAGGCATCTCGTGAGTGGCAAGTGGCCGGCCTCGCGCATCCAACGTCAGTCATGAGGGTGTCCGCGGTCCAAACTCCGCTTGGGCGGGAATTTTCGCGAGTCCAAAGAATTCAAAGTCCCCACCCTAACGTCGCAAAGAACGCGACGTTAGGATGGGCCACCCTCGTGGATTCTTAAACTAACACGACGTTGTGAGATAGTTGTATTTGAGCCTTCATGCCCTTTCATTTCGAGAATAAACCGTCGCTCGTCGCCTACGTCACTTGCGGCGATCCCGACCTTGGCACCACGCTTGAGGTCATCCTCAAAGCCATCGACGCGGGTGCGAGCGTGATTGAACTTGGCGTTCCGTTCAGCGATCCGCTGGCCGATGGGCCGGTCATCCAGCGCGCCAGCGAGCGGGCGCTTAAACATGGCACGTCGCTGCAGAACGTGCTCACGCTGGCCGCCGAAATTCGCGAACATTCTCAATCCGTGGGCCTCGTGATTTTTTCCTACCTCAATCCCATTCTGCGCATGGGGCTCGCAAAATTCTGTCACGTGGCGCGGCTGGCGGGGATTGACGGGACTCTGATCACCGATCTGCCCGTTGAAGAATCGGGCGAGTATTTGCGCGCGGCTCGGAAGCATGACCTGGCAACTATTTTTCTGGCTGCACCCACTTCTACCGACCAACGCCTGAAGTCGATCGCCGCGGTTTCAAGCGGATTTATTTATGCGATCTCGCGCACCGGTGTCACCGGCGCTCGCCAGCAGATGACCGGCGACGCGAAGACACTGGCCAAGCGCATACGCCGTTTCACCAAGCTTCCGATTGCGGTCGGTTTCGGGATCTCGACTCCGGAGCAGTTTGCGGCCGTCGGTAAATTCGCGGAAGGCGCGGTCGTGGGCAGCGCGATTGTGCAGTTGATTGAACAAAATCCCGGACGAGAGGCGGCGGCTGTGGGAGAATTTGTAAAGCAGCTTCTAGCTTCTAGCTCCTAGCTCTTGGCTTGCACGCGGCGAGGCGCGAAGTCTTCCGTGCCAGCTCTTTACGGCGTGCGGCAATTGGCAGGTCGACCAACGCCTAAGCTAGAGGCTAGTAGCAACGAGCCAGCAGCTTTCTATGGACATTTCCGATTGGCGCAAACAAATCGACGAACTGGACCGCAAACTGGCGGCGCTGCTCAACGCGCGCGCTGCCGCGGTGGTCGAGATTGGACGATTGAAGCGCAACACCGGAATGCCTATTTACGAACCCGATCGCGAGCGCGAGGTGATTGCCAATGTGCACAGCAGCAGCACCGGTCCGCTGGCTGAACGCGATCTGGCGCAGATTTACGAACGAATCATCGACGTGATGCGCAGCATTCAGAAACACGAAATCGCTCCCGATGACGTGCCGGCCGCGCACGAGACGGCGGTGGATTCGCAATTCGAGGACTAGATCTCTGACCGCGTGACGTTGCACTTGAAGCGTTTCGGTCTCCCGGGTCTCAAAATCGAGACCTGGGGCACCCACACTTTGCAAAAAACAAGCGGTCAGAGCCCTAGAACGAAGGCTAGATCGAAGACTGGAATTTTCAGCCTTCCGCTACGCGATTTCGAGCACGCAGCGGCGGGCAAAACGAGCGCACTCATGATTGTGGCAATGCAGGATTCCGCCAGTGAAGATCAGATCCAGCAGGTGATCGATCAACTGGTTCACTTCGGCTTTGAAGTCCACCGCTCCACGGGAGCGCGCCAGACGGTTCTCGGCGGCGTCGGAGTTACTGCCGATTTCGATTCCCGCGAAATCGAGATGATGCCCGGAGTGCAGGAGGTTCTCCGCATTACTTCTCCGTACAAGCTGGCGGGACGCAACTTCCGTCCCGAAGGCACCGTGGTGAAATTCCCGAACGGGATTGAAATCGGCGGCAAGAAGATTGTCGTCATGGCGGGGCCGTGCTCGGTCGAATCTCGCGAGCAACTGTTCACTGTCGCCGAACTGGTCGCTAAGGCCGGGGCGCGTGTGCTTCGCGGCGGCGCTTTCAAACCTCGTTCTTCTCCTTATTCGTTTCAGGGACTCGGCGTGGACGCTCTGAAGTTGCTACGCGAGGCGGGCGACCATTTCAAGCTGTTGGTGATCAGCGAAGTCATGGAGATTTCGCAGATCGAGCCGATGCTGCCTTATGTCGATATCTTGCAGGTGGGCGCGCGCAACATGCAGAACTTCAATCTGCTGCGCGAACTGGGCAAGGTTCGAAAACCTGTACTGCTCAAGCGCGGGATCGCGGCCACGCTCGAAGAACTTTTGTGTTCCGCGGAATACCTGCTTGCCGGAGGCAACTACGAGATCATTCTCTGCGAGCGCGGCATTCGCACTTTCGAAACTTACACGCGCAACACCATGGACATTTCCGCGATCCCGATCATTCACAAACTTTCGCATTTACCGATGACCGCCGATCCCTCGCACGGCACCGGGCGGCGCGACAAAGTGGCTCCGATGGCGCGCGCATCGGTTGCGGCTGGCGCCGATGCTATGCTCATCGAGGTTCATCACCAGCCGGACAAGGCGCTTTCCGACGGGGCGCAGTCGCTTTATCCGGAGCAGTTTGCCGAGTTGATGGACCAGCTCCGCATGATCGCGCCGGCGGTGGGACGGGAGATCGCGTAGACTTCTTGCCGCGGCGCACGAGGAACCGACCGCTGGGCTGCGAGCTTCGAGCCGCGGGCTTCGAGCAGTCGGGGCGCTCTAAGCTCGGAGCCCGGCTCGCAGCTGAGCGGGCGAAAAGCAGATCCTTCGCTTCGCTCAGGATGACAAAATCATTCTCTTAGAAATCCCATGGCTTTCAAACAAGTCACCATCATCGGAACCGGTCTGATCGGAGGCTCGCTGGGCCTTGCGCTGAAGAAGCGCCGGCTCGCTGGGCGAATCGTGGGATGCGATCGCGCTCCAGTTTTGGAGAAGGCGGAACAGTGCGGCGCCATCGATACGGGGACGGCTAATCCCGCGGATTCCGTGCGTGGCAGCGATCTGGTGGTGCTGGCTACACCGGTGATCCCGATCCTCGATCTGATCGGGCGACTTGGTTCGGCGCTACCGGCCAAGACACTTGTCACCGACGTTGGCAGCACGAAAGCGGAAATTGTCCTGCGCGCGGCAAAATCGTTTGGTCGGCACGCGGGGCATAGATTTCTCGCCGGGCATCCCATGGCGGGCAAAGAAAGCGCGGGGGTGGAGTTTGCCGACGCCGATCTTTTCGAAGGCGCGGCCTGGCTCTTTACGCCGCTTCCCGGGCAGAACGTTCATACCGGATTGTGCGGAGAGTTTATCCACTGCGCGGAAAAGATGGGCGCCAAGATCGCGGTCCTCGACGCCGCCGATCATGATCGTTTTTGCGCCTGGATCAGCCATCTGCCGCAGATGATCTCGACCGCGCTGGCGGCGGCGCTGGTCGACGAATTTGGAGCGGACGCGCCGGTGCTTGACATCGGCGGACGCGCTTTGCGCGAGATGACACGCATTTCCGGCAGTCCTTATTCGATGTGGCGCGACATCGCCATCACCAACAAGCAGAATCTTGCCGACGCGCTGCAGAAACTGGAGCAACGGCTGGCGCACATCCGCGAGAATCTGGACTCGCGGGAACTGGCGGCGGAATTCGAACGGGCGCACGAGCTGAGAAAGAATCCACCACGGAGACACGGAGGCACGGAGAAAAGCAGGAAATGAATTCCTCTGTGTCTCCGTGTGGATTTTGGCGCCTGGTCTCTCCTGCGGTACGGAATTTCCGATAGAATTCTCCTGCTATGCACAAGGTTGTCGCGAGCGCTGAAGAGGCCATTCGGGATGTGTTTGACGGGGCCACCATTATGGTGGGCGGATTCGGTTTGTGCGGGAACCCGGAGAACCTGATTCGCGCGCTTGCCCGCAAGGGCGTCAAGAATCTCACTACCATCAGCAACAACGCCGGCGTCGATGGCTTCGGCGTCGGACTGCTGCTGGCGAACGGCCAGATCCGGCGGCACATCGGGACTTACGTCGGCGAGAACAAACTGCTCGAACGAATGGTGCTGGAGGGTACGTTGCAGCTCGACCTGGTTCCGCAAGGGACGTTTTCCGAGCGCATCCGCGCGGGGGGCGCGGGCATTCCGGCGTTTTTTACGCCCACCGGCGTCGGAACTTTGGTCGCCGAGGGCAAGGAAGCGCGCGAGTTCGACGGCCGCACCTACATCATGGAGCGCGCGCTGCAAGCGGACTTCGCCTTTGTCAAGGCGTGGAAGGGCGACCGCTGGGGAAACCTCGTCTATCGTAAGACGGCGCGCAATTTCAATCCGATGATGGCGACCGCAGCCAGAATCACTATTGCCGAAGTCGAACACCTGGTCGAGCCGGGGGAACTTGATCCGGACATGGTGCATACTCCTAGCGTGTTTGTGAAACGGATTTTTCAGGGCGAACTGTTTGAGAGGCGAATTGAGAAGAGGACGGTGCAGAAGGCAGTCGGTGGTCGGTAGTCGTTGGTCGTTGGTCGTGGTCGTTCGGGAATCGCAAGAGATGCCTAACGCATTGAGAAAGAAGAATCTTGATCGACGCGGTCTGACCTCAGCGGCTAAAGCCGATGTTGAAAATGTCTCTGTTATCGCAGCGGTAAACCGCTGCGCCACCCAAAATCAAGCGCTACGTCGAGTTCTTCCTCGACCTGTCAGGGCTCGCCGACGGCTGACGACTAACGACCAGCGACTTTTCTCCTTGTCACCGAACCAGCGTCGGAGAAAACATGTCAACTTTACCTAAGCCCCCCAAAGACCTCGACAAACGCGAACGCATTGTGAAGCGGATTGCCCGCGAATTGCGGGACGGATTCTACGTCAACCTGGGCATCGGGCTGCCTACGCTGATTGCCAATTTTGTTCCGCCGGGCATGGACGTGATTCTGCAATCGGAGAACGGGATGCTGGGCATCGGGCCGTATCCGGTCGAAGGCTCGGAAGACGCGGACCTGATCAACGCGGGAAAAGAGACGGTCAGCGAGTTG
>Ga0181530_10001742_pt1 | contig 26869 bp, 21 predicted proteins | sample PEATcosm2014_Bin_42_FD_119769 | JGI IMG/M metagenome (GOLD analysis project Ga0181530, IMG submission 119769) | Peatland microbial communities from MTU Mesocosm Facility, Houghton, MI, USA - PEATcosm2014_Bin10_60_metaG | ecosystem: Environmental > Terrestrial > Soil > Wetlands > Peat | place... | reverse complement strand
GCGGGTTACAAGATGAAGTCGAAGGTGCTCAGGCCGGCGATGGTCTTTGTCGGAGGCTGAGGCGCAGCGCGATGGCACCCCAGCGGGACTGGTACACGACCGACTACTACAAGGTCCTCGGCGTCTCGGACAAGGCGACCGACAAGGAGCTTCGCCGCGCCTATCGCAAGCTCGCCAAGGAGTACCACCCTGACTCTCACCCCGGCTCCGAGGAGCGGTTCAAGGCGGTCTCGGCCGCCTACGACGTCCTCGGCGACGCTGAGAAACGCAAGGAGTACGACGAGGTCCGCCGGCTCGGTCCCCTGAGCAACCTGGGCGGCTTCGGCGGGTCCGGCGGTGGTGGCGGTGGCAACTTCAACTTCCGGATCGACGACCTTTCTGACATCTTCGGCGGCCTGTTCGGCAAGGCGCGGGGCTCCGCGCGCACGACGCCCGGGAGCGGGCCCCGGCGCGGGCACGACCTCGAGGCGGAGCTCCACCTCTCGTTCCAGGAGGCCGTCGAAGGCGTCGTCACCACGGTCAACGTCGCGAGCGGGACGCGGTGCTCGACCTGCGGCGGATCGGGTTCGCGTCCCGGGTCGGCTCCCGTCACGTGCCCGCGCTGCAACGGGATGGGCGTGCTGAACGACAACCAGGGCATGTTCTCGCTGTCCTCGCCCTGCCCGGACTGCCAGGGCCGGGGGACCCGCGTCGTAGATCCCTGCCCCGCCTGCAAGGGGACGGGCCTCGAGCAGCGCCAACGCCAGGTCAAGGTCAGGATCCCCGCCGGCGTGGAGGACGGCCAGCGCATCCGCGTGAAAGGGCGCGGCGAGCCGGGGGCCAACAACGGGCCGGCCGGGGACCTATATGTCGTGGTGCACGTGGCGCCGCACCCGCTGTTCGCGCGCAAAGGGCGCAACCTCACGCTCACGGTCCCGATCACCTACCCCGAGGCGGCGCTCGGCGCTGCCATCAAAGTGCCCTCGCTGGCCGAGCCCGTCACCTTGAAGATCCCGCCCGGCACCCGCCAGGGCAAGACCTTCCGGGTCAAGGGCAGGGGGATAGCGAGCGGTTCGTCAACCGGAGACCTGCTCGTGACCGTCAACGTCGTCGTACCGTCCCACCTGACCGATGAACAGCGCCATGCCGTGGAGGCGCTCGCAAAGACCCTGGACAGCTCACCCCGGCACCATTTGGGGGTGTGAACATGGCCGACTCGTCGTCAAAGGACTTCGGCGAGCGCTCGACGCGCGCCGTCTACGTGATCTCGGTGGCGGCAGAGCTCGCCGGCGTCCACCCCCAGACACTGCGGATCTACGAGCGCAAAGGGCTCCTGGACCCGGCGCGGACGGGAGGCGGCAACCGCCGCTACAGCGAGGCCGACATCGCCCACCTGCACCGTATCCAGGAGCTGACCGCCGCCGGGCTCAACCTCGAGGGCGTCCGGCGCGTGATGATGCTCGAGATCGAGATCGCGCGCCTTCGCGCCGAGCTCGAGCGCACCCGCGCGGCAGCACGCGAGGCGATCGAGCAGACCCACCGCCAGTACCGGCGCGACCTCGTGCCGGTCACGACCACCCGCCTGCCCGCCCGGCGGACGCCCGGCAGGTGAACGCCGGATCCCGCCCGGTCGCGCACGACACCCATGACCAGACAAGAGGATCACAACAGAAATGACGCTTGACCCGAACCGTTGGACCTTGAAGACCCAGGAAGCGGTGCGGGACGCGATCGCGCTCGCCAGGGAGCTGCACAACGCGGAGGTCGCTCCGGACCATCTCCTTTCCGCGGCCCTGTCCCAGGACGGCGGGGTGGCCATCCCCCTCCTCGACAGTCTCGGGATCGCCCCCCTCTCGGTGCGCAACCGGATCGCCGAGTCCCTCGCCAAGATCCCCAAGGCCTACGGCATCTCCGAGCCGTCGCTCAGCCGGGACCTGTCCCAGGCCTTCGACCGGGCGGACCTCGCCCGCAAAGAGATGGGGGACGAGTACCTCTCCGTCGAGCACCTGCTGCTGGCGCTCACCGACGACCTCGGGGTCGGCCGCGACGACCTTCTCCGGGCGCTGCAGGCGGTTCGGGGCAGTCATCGCGTCACCTCGCAGAGCCCCGAGGAACAGTACCAATCGCTCGAGCGCTACGGCCGCGACCTGACCGACCTCGCCAAACGGGGCAAGCTCGACCCGGTCATCGGGCGCGACGACGAGATCCGCCGGGTGATACAGGTCCTCTCGCGCCGTACGAAGAACAACCCGGTCCTGATCGGTGAGCCCGGGGTCGGCAAGACCGCCATCGTCGAGGGCCTCGCCACGCGCATCGTCGAGGGCGACGTCCCGGAGTCGCTGAAGGACAAGCGGATCATCGGCCTCGACATGGGCTCGATGGTCGCCGGTGCCAAGTACCGGGGCGAGTTCGAGGAGCGCCTGAAAGCGGTGCTGAAGGAGATCTCGGACTCCGAAGGCGAGATAGTCACCTTCATCGACGAGCTGCACACGATCGTCGGCGCGGGCGCCGCCGAGGGCGCCATGGACGCCGGCAACATGATCAAGCCGATGCTCGCACGAGGCGAGCTGCGCCTCATCGGGGCCACGACGCTCGACGAGTACCGCAAGTACGTAGAGAAGGACGCCGCCCTCGAACGGCGCTTCCAGCCGGTCTTGGTAGAACCGCCCTCGGTCGCCGACACGATCGCCATCCTGCGCGGGCTGAAGGAGCGCTACGAGGTCCACCACGGCGTGCGCATCCAGGACGCCGCCCTGGTCGCGGCGGCGGTGCTGTCGGACCGCTACGTGACGGGCCGGTTCCTCCCGGACAAGGCCATCGACCTGATCGACGAGGCGGCGAGCCGCCTGCGTATCGAGATCGACTCCATGCCCACCGAGATCGACGTCGTCACGCGCCGCATCCGCCAGCTCGAGATAGAGCGCGTGGCCCTCCAGAAAGAGACCGACGCCGCCTCGGCCGGCCGGCTCGCCAAGCTCGAGGCCGAGCTCGGCGACCTGCGCGAGGACCAGACCGCCATGACCGCGCACTGGCAGGTGGAAAAGGACGCCATCGCCGCCATCCGCCGGCTCAAGGGTGAGCTTGAGGCCGCGCGGTCGGAGGCCGAGCGTTACGAACGCGCCGGCGACCTCGCCCGTGCCTCCGAGATCCGCTACGGCCGGGTTCCGGACCTGGACAGGCGCATCCAGTCGGCGACCGACAAGCTCGCCGAGCTCCAGTCCGAACAGAAGATGTTGAAGGAGGAGGTCGACGCCGAGGACGTCGCCGAAGTCGTGAGCAGGGCGACGGGAGTCCCGGTCTCACGGCTCATGGAAGGCGAGGTCCGCAAGCTCGTCCAGCTCGAGGACTCGCTTCACCATCGCGTGGTCGGCCAGGACGAGGCGGTCAAGGCCGTCGCCAACGCCATCCGGCGGAGCCGCGCCGGACTCTCGGACCCCAACCGCCCGATCGGCTCGTTCCTGTTCCTCGGCCCGACCGGCGTCGGCAAGACCGAGCTCGCAAAGGCCCTCGCCGAGGTCCTCTTCGACGACGAGCGGGCGATGATCCGCATCGACATGGGCGAATATCAAGAAAAACACAGCGTTTCGCGCCTGGTCGGTGCCCCGCCCGGATACGTCGGCTACGAGGAGGGCGGCCAGCTGACCGAATCGGTCCGCCGGCGCCCGTACGCGGTCGTACTCCTCGACGAGATCGAGAAGGCGCACTCGGACGTGTTCAACATCCTCCTGCAGGTGCTCGACGACGGGCGCCTGACAGACGGGCAGGGGCGCACGGTCAACTTCACCAACACCGTGCTGATCATGACCTCCAACCTGCGCGGGGAACCCATCAACACCTTCAAGCCGGAGTTCATCAACCGCATCGACGAGATCGTCCGCTTCCGCTCGCTCGGGCGCGAGGACCTGTTCGCGATCGTCGGGATCCAGCTCGGCCAGCTCCAAAAGCGCCTCGAAGCCCGCGGGATCGGGATCGAGGTCACTCCCGAGGCCGAGATGTGGCTCGGCGACCACGGATATGACGCGGAATTCGGGGCGCGACCGCTGCGCCGGGTCATTCAGCGCGAGATCGGCGACCCGTTGGCGGTCGCCCTCCTCGAAGGCCGCTACAAGGAAGGCGAAACGGTCACCGTGGATGTCGAGGGGAACCGGCTCGTCCTCACCTAGGCCCCGGGGCGGCTCGAATTGTGGCACCGTGTGACGTCCGGGACTGACAATTTTTGTCAGCCCTCCGGTCGTGACGCGACTGGAGGCAGACCCGCCGCTTTCGCAAGCCCACCCGACACCGGGTCGCAAGCGCGATGGTTCGATAGTCGAACCATCGCGCTAACCTGGACGCGGTGAGCTCACGCGGCGATCCCGACCTTGGACCGAGCACCGAGAAGGCGCTGCTGGCTGCCGCACGACTCGCGCGGGTGCTCGACAAGGCCGCGGCGGAGCTCGGTCTTGCTCACTACCGCTTCCTCACGCTCGTCGCCGCCGGCGACGAGCGGGCTTCCCGGCTGGCAGAGCGCCTCGCTCTCGGAAAGCCCGCCGCTAGTGCCGCCGTCGGAGCACTCGTCGCGCAGGGCCTCTTGACGCGCGACGACGTGGCCGGCGACCAGCGGGCGATCCGCCTGCGCCTGACCGACGAAGGGCGTGCGGTCCTCGCCCGGACCGAGGCCGCGATGGCCGCCCGCCTTTCTGAGCTGGTGGAGGCGACCGACGACCCCGCCGCGACGACGCAGGCGCTTGTCGCTCTCGGCGAAGCCATCGACCGCGACCTCGCCGGGCGGCGAGCAACAAGAGATAACGCGTGAGCGCCGCTGCGGTCTCGGCGGAGGATCGCCGTCCCGGCTGGGTGCGGCGCCTGTGGCCGTACCTCATGGCGCACCGGCGCAACCTCGAGATCGCCCTCGGCGGCGCGCTCGTCGGTAGCGGCGCCCAAGCCGTGGTCCCCCTGGTCGAGCGCCAGATCGTCGACAACGTCATCTTGCACCACCGCTCGCCGCTGGCACCGTGGCTGGCTCTGCTCGTCGGCCTCGGCGTGGTGACCTTCGGCGCCGCCTACCTGCGCCGCTACCGGGGCGGGCGGGTGGCGCTCGACGTCCAGTACGACCTGCGCAACGCCATGTACGAGCACCTCCACAAGCTCGACTTCGCCCAGCACGACCAGATGCCGACCGGCCAGCTCGTCGGCAGGGCGAACTCGGACTCGACCCTCGTGCAGGGGCTGTTGAGCTTCTTCCCCATCATGAGCGGCAACATCCTGCTCCTGTTGGCTTCGCTCGCCATCATGCTCGTGCTCTCGCCCCTGCTCGCGCTGGTGACCATCGTCGTGACGCCCACTTTGGTCGTGGTCGCCTACCGGATGCGCACCCAGGTGTTCCCGGCGACCTGGGACGGCCAACAGAAGGAAGGCGACATCGCCCAGATCGTCGACGAGGACGTGAGCGGTGTGCGGGTCGTGAAGGCGTTCGGCCAGGAGGAACGCGAGCTCGACCGGATCGTCTCGGCGACGAAGACCCTCTACGGCTCACACATGCGGGCCGTGCGGCTGCAGGCGCGTTACCAGCCCCTGCTGCAGGCGATCCCGACCCTCGGCCAGGTCGCCGTGCTCGCGCTCGGAGGCTGGCTCGCCCTCGACCACCGGATCACGATCGGCACGTTCCTCGCCTTCTCCACTTATCTCGCCCAGCTCGTCTCCCCCGCCCGCATGCTCGCCGGCATCCTCACCACCGCCCAGCAGGCGAGAGCGGGCATCGAGCGGATCTTCGAGCTCTTGGACCTAAGGGCCGCGGTCACCGACAAACCGCAAGCACCGCAGCTGGCGCCGCTTAGGGGCGAGATCGCCTTCGACCACGTGGGCTTCACCTACCCCGACGGTGGCGAGGCCCTGCGGGACTTCGATCTTCGCATCGCCCCGGGCGAGACGGTCGCCCTCGTCGGACCCTCGGGCTCGGGCAAGTCGACGGTGCTGGCGCTGGTGTCGCGCTTTTACGACGTGAGCTCGGGCGCGGTCCGCTTGGACGGTTGCGACGTCCGGGACGTCACAACCGAGTCGCTACGCCGCCAGGTCGGTGTCGTCTTCGACGACAGCTTCCTGTTCTCCGCCTCGGTGCACACGAACATCGCCTTCGGCCACCCCGACGCGACGGCCGCCGAGATCGAGTCCGCGGCGCGGGCGGCAGGCGCCCACGAGTTCATCGAGCAGCTGCCCGCGGGCTACGAGACCGTGGTCGGCGAACGGGGGCTCACCTTGTCGGGCGGCCAACGCCAGCGGATCGCGCTCGCCAGGGCAGTGTTGGGCGGGCCGCGGATCCTGCTCCTCGACGACGCCACGAGTGCCGTCGACGCCAAAGTCGAACAGGAGATCCAGGCGGCCCTGCGCGACATCATGCGCGACCGCACGACGCTGCTCGTAGCCCACCGCCGCTCGACCTTGCACCTCGCCGACCGCATCGTCGTGGTCGACGGCGGGCGCGTCGTCGACCAGGGCACCGACGCGGAGCTGCTCGAGCGTTGCGCGCTCTACCGCTCCATGTCATCGGGCAAGGACGAGACGCCCGTCGAGGTCCTCGCCGCGCAGGTGGGCGCGGCCAGCGCCGCGGCGCTCAAGGGCACAAGAAAGGCCGGCGCGACCGCAGCTTCGCCGAGGGTCTCCTTCGCGCCGGCCTCCCTCGGGCCGGGACTCGGCGCCCGCAGCGCCAGCGGCCGGACCGGCTGGCGGGCGAGCCTCGCCCCCACTCCCGAACTGCTGGCGCGGGTTGCGGCCCTCAGACCCGTCCGAGACGTCCCCCGCGTGGACCTCGCCGCGGAGACCGCGGCCGACACCGAGTTCTCGCTGTGGCGTTTCCTCGGCCGCTTCCGCGGCGCCCTCGGCCTCGGGCTCGTCCTTGTCCTGTTCGACTCGCTCGCGTCGCTGGCGGGGCCGTACCTCGTGCGGGCCGGCATCAACAACGGCGTCGTCGCGGGTTCGCGTTCGGCGCTCGTCGGGGCTTCCGCGGTCTTCCTCGCCGTGGCGCTCGCCGACCTCGTGGACTCGGTCGCGGAGACCTTCGTGACCGGCCGTACCGCCGAACGGCTGATGCTGGCGCTGCGGATCCGGATCTGGGCCAAACTGCAACGGCAGTCGCTCGACTACTACGAGCGGGAGATGGCCGGCCGCATCATGACGCGGATGACCACCGACGTCGACTCGTTCGAGACCCTCCTCGAGACCGGCCTCCTCTCGGCGGTCGTGAGCTTCTGCACCTTCACCGGCGTCGGGGTCGCACTGTTCTTCCTCAACTTCGACCTGGCGCTCGCAACCCTCGGCGTGATGGGCCCCCTGGCGGTGGCGACCGTTGTGTTCCGGCGCAAGGCGGCCCGGACCTACGAACTGGCGCGGGACCGCATCGCGGCCGTGAACGCCAACTTCCAGGAGAGCCTGTCGGGCATCCGCGAGACACAGGCGTTCGTCCACGAAGAGCCCAGCATCGCCCGGTTCCGCCTCCTCGGGCGCTCCTATCTCGAGGCCCGGGTCCGGGCGCAGCGGATGGTGGGCACGTACTTCCCCTTCGTACAGTTCCTCGGTGACGTCGGGGACGCGATCGTGCTCGGCGTCGGTGCCGGGCTCGTCGCGAACGGCCATCTCACAACCGGCGCGCTCATCGCCTTCGTCTTGTACCTAGACCTCTTCTTCTCCCCGATCCAGCAGCTCTCCCAGGTGTTCGACTCCTGGCAGCAGACCCGCGTGTCGGTCGAGCGCGTCGGCGAGCTGATGGCGCTCGAGACGCTCACGCCCGAGGCTCCCGCTCCGGTCACGCCCCAGGGGCTCAAGGGCGCGGTCAAGCTCGCCTCAGTGCACTTCTCCTACCCGACGAGCAGGCCCGGGAACGCCACCGCCCCGACGCAGGCGATCGAGGCGCTCCGCGGGATCGACCTCGAGATCGCCCCCGGCGAGTTCGTGGCCCTCGTGGGCGAGACGGGGGCCGGAAAGTCGACCGTCGTCAAGCTCTTGGCCCGCTTCTACGACCCCACGGCGGGAGCCGTCCTCGTCGACGGCGTCGACCTGCGCGCCTACGACCTGTCCGCCTACCGCCGCCAGCTCGGGTACGTGCCCCAGGAGGGCTTCTTGTTCACGGGCTCGATCCGGGACAACATCGCCTACGGGCGCCCCGACGCGAGCAACGAAGAGGTCGAGGCCGCGGCCGTGTCGGTCGGCGCCGACCAGTTCATCTCCGAGCTCGCGAACGGCTACGGGACCGCTGTCTCCGAGCGGGGCCGTTCCCTCTCCGCCGGTCAGCGCCAGCTGATCGCGCTCGCCCGCGCGGAGCTCGTCGATCCGGCCATCCTGCTTCTGGACGAGGCGACCTCGAATCTCGACCTCGTCGCCGAGGCGCACGTGGCCTCGGCGACAGGCCGGGTCGCCCGCGGCCGCACGACCGTGGTGATCGCCCACCGCCTCCAGACCGCCCGCACGGCCGACCGCATCATTGTGCTGGCGAACGGGGTCATCGCCGAACAGGGCACCCACGACGAGCTCCTCGCCGCCGGCGGTCGCTACGCCGAGATGTGGAAGGCGTCCGACCTCGCTCTCGTCCGCACGTGACAACGGTGCAGACTTGTCAGGTGACGTTCTTCCGGCGAGCCCGCCCGAGCTCCGCCGTGGCCGTGGCCGTGCTCGCGATCACGGCCCTCGCCTGCGCCGGCCGCCCGGCCGGGGCCGCCGTCGGGGTCCCACAGGTCCGTTTCGTGATCCCCACCTCCGCGCGCCAGCTCATCGTCGTCTCGAGCCCGACCTACGCCCCGGCCGACTACCTCGCAACCTTGCGGAGCTTCCGGCGCGCCAGCGCCAACTCCGCCTGGGAACCCGTCCTTCCCACCTGGCAGGCCGAGATCGGCTCGGGCCACATCGTCGACGTCCGCCACGAAGGCGATCACGCCACCCCGACGGGCGTGTACGGCTTCGGCCCCACCATGTACGGGACGAGGCCCAACCCGGGCGGGTTGCACGAGCCCTACCACCGGCTCGTCTGCGGCGACTGGTGGGACGAGGACCCCTACTCGAGCCGGTATAACAGGTTCGTGCACGTGGCCTGCGGGACCACGCCGCCGTTCGCCGCCTGGTCCGAGCCACTCTGGACTGAGACGCGGGGCGACAGGGGCTACCCGTACCTGGCGGTGATCGACTACAACGACGACCCGACCATCGCCGGGCGGGGCGCGCCGGGCTCGGGCATCTTCCTGCACGCCTGGATGGACGCTCCGACCGAGGGATGCATCGCCCTGCCGATCCCCGAGCTCTTGAAGGTGCTGCGCTGGCTCGAGCCTTCCGATCATCCCGTCATCGAGATCGGCACGGACGCCGAGGTCGGCCGCGTACCTCCCTCCCCGGCTTAGGGACGCGACCGGTGGGCTCCCGCTCGACGCTCACCGCAGGCGCGAGGGCCGTCAGGACTTGATGTAGGGCTGGCCGTCGGCCTTCGGCGCCCGGCTGCGGCCCACGAACCCCGCAACGGCGATGATCGTCGCGACGTAGGGGAGCATCAACAAGAAGTCGGACGGGATGGGCGCCCCGATCGTACCGAGCACGTTCGCGCAAGCGACCGAAAAGCCGAACAGGAGGGCGGCACCGGTCGCCCCGAGCGGGGTCCAGCGGCCGAAGATCATCGCCGCCAGCGCGATGTAACCCTGCCCGGAGGAGATGTCCTTGCCGAAGGACCCGACCGAGCCGATCGTGAGGGAGGCGCCGCCTATGCCGGCGAGGAGGCCGCCCAGGATCACGTTGCGGTACCTCGTGAAAAGCACCTTGATCCCCACGGTGTCGGCCGCCGTCGGGTGCTCGCCGACGGCCCTGACTCTGAGGCCCCAGCGCGTCTTGAACAGTCCGATGTGCACGAGCGCCACCGCCGCGTAGGTGATGTAGAGGAAGATCGTCGAGTCGAACAGGATCGGGCCGATGATCGGGATATCACCGAGGACGGGGATCTTGACCGAATTGAACGTGTTCGGGGAGTTCAGCCTGTTCTGGTACGGGACGAGGGCCTGGTCGTACAGGTAACCGGTGAGCCCCGACGCGAAGACGTTGAGCACGACGCCGAGGATGATCTGGTCGACCATGTAACGGATGGCGAATACGCCCAGCAATATGGCCAGCAGGCCACCGGCGACAGACCCGGAGAAAAGGCCCAGCCAGAGCGAACCGAACGAGCTGGCTATGACGGCGCCGGCGAAAGCGCCGAGGAGCAGCTGGCCCTCGATGGCGATGTTGATGACACCCGACCGTTCGCACAAACAGCCCGAGAGGGCGCCGAGAACCAGTGGGATCGAGGCCAGCATCGTGGATTGCATGAGCGAGGTGAACGGGAGCGGGACGCGCCCGGCGTCGGACCAGCACAGGAAGGACACGACGAACGCGAGCGTCACCGCGATCCCCACGAGGCGTTGCGGGATCTTCGAGAGGCTGAGCCCCGCGTAGACGAAGCCGAGGACGATCGAGAGCGCGCCGAGTCCCTCCGACACCGGGCCGGGCGCGAGCGACAGGTTGGGAACGTTGACCGCGGCGCCGGTGAGCGTGAAGGTGAACACGGCATCGCCCTTGTCGGCGAGCAGGCCGAAGACGAAGATGTCGACGAGGCCCAGCATGACGAAGATGCCGGCGATGGCCCGTTGTCGGTCGAACGTCGCCCGCCTGGGCCCCACCACGGCGATGGCCGTCATGAGCTCCACCCCTTGGCGAGCACTTGACCGCCCTCACGGCCCCGCCGGCCCCGGAGGTGGTAGATCTCCCGGATGAACGGCGGAGCCGCCACGAACAGCACGATCAGCGCCTGGATGACCGTGGCGATGTCGACCGGGATCTGCGTCTGGGCCTGCATCGTGACACTTCCGGCGTCGAGTGAGCCGTAGAGGAGGGCGGCGAGCACCACACCGCCGGGTTTCGCGCGCCCCAACAGGGCGACGGTGATGGCGTTGATGCCGTAGGCGCCGTAGATCTGAGGCGTGAGCGCGAAGTCCGTCCCGAGCACCACGCTGGCTCCCGCGAGACCTGCGAGGCCGCCGCAGATGAGCATCACGATGACCCACGTCCGTTCCGGGCTCATCCCCGCCGCGCGGGCGGCACTCGGGTTGGCGCCAACCGTACGCAACTCGAAGCCCACAGTCGTCCGGTTGAGCAGCCACGCAACGGCCATCGCTGCTGCCAGAGCGAGCAGGAAGCCGGCGTTAATACGCAAGCTCGCACCGGCGAGATGGGGAAGCGTGGCGTTCGTCGCCACCGGTGGCGTGATCGGGTTGGCCGAGCCGGCCGCCCGGAAGACGGTCAGTCCGAGCAGATACAGGAGCAGGAACTCCATCACGTAGTTGAGCATGATGGTGACGATCACTTCGTGGGCACCCGTGCGTGCCTTCAGGTTCCCGACGAACCCCCCGACGATCGAGCCCCCGACGAATCCCCCGATCACCGCGACCACGACGTGGATGATCATGGGAAGGTGGACGGCGAAGCCGATCCAGCCCGCGATCATGGCCCCGCCTATGAACTGGCCGGTGGCGCCGATGTTGAACATGCCCGCCCTGAAGGCGAGCGCGACGGCCAGCCCTGCGAGGATGAGCGGCGTGGCGTTGACTGCGGTTTCCGACAACGGGTTGAAGATCGCCGCGATCGAGCCCCCGTGGAACGCGGCCGACACCGTGTGCGGGTTGAATATGGCGCCTTCGAACATCGCCGAGTAGGCGGACGAGGCGACGTCCCAAGCTCGCGAGAACGCGGCACCGGGGGCAGAGAACAGGTGGCTCCAGGCGTGCAGCACCGTCGGGCTCGTGAAAGCGATGAGCAGACCCCCGATGATCACGGCGGTGACGATGGCGAGAAACGTCACGACGGCCGAGCTGCCCTCCAAAACGGCGTTCAGGACCGAGGTGACGACGTCCTCGCCCTTCGGAGGGGCGCCATTCGCAACCGCCTCGGCACCTTCGGGAGCGTGCTTGGCCCCGCCCGGCGACTCGGGCGCGTCGGCCGGTTCGTTGGCACCCGGGCCTGCGTCCTGCTGGCTCATACCGGCTGTGCCTCCTGCATCCGGTCGGATGCGCCAGCACCGGCCATCAGGAGCCCGAGCTCCTCGATCGAGACCGTGGGCGGCCGCTCGCCGGCGATCCGCCCCTCGTACATGACGACGATCCGGTCGGCGAGGGCGTAGATCTCGTCGAGCTCGGTCGAGCAAATCAGCACGGCGGCACCCTGGTCCCGTGCCGCCACGATGCGGTGGTGGACGAACTCGATGGAGCCGACGTCGAGGCCCCGCGTGGGCTGGTTGGCAATGAGCAGGCGCACGTCACGACCGAGCTCACGAGCGACGATGACCTTCTGCTGGTTGCCACCCGAAAGTGTCCCCGCCGCCATGTCAATCGAGGTCGCCCGGATGTCGTACTCCTCCATGTGCTGGGCGGCACTTTCCCTGATGACATCGAGATGGAGCGCGAGGCCCGACGCATAGGGCGGACGGTTGTACACGTCGAGCACGAGGTTGTCAGAGAGCGAGAAGCCCACGACGATCCCGTCCTCCAGACGGTCCTCGGGGATGTAGCTCACGCCGGACTCGAGCACGACCCGTGTCCGGGCGCCTGTCAGATCATGATCGCCGAGATGGATGGAACCCTCGGTCACCGGCTGCAGGCCCATGATCGCCTCGCACAGCTCTGTCTGGCCGTTGCCCTGGACCCCCGCCACCCCGACAATCTCACCACTGCGGACCGCGAAGGAGACACCGTCGACGACGGCGCGGCCGGCCGGGTTGTTGACGCGCACGCCGTCGACCTTGAGAACCACGTCGCCGGGACGGGCCGGCTCCTTGTGCACCGTCAGCTCGACGGCGCGGCCCACCATCAACGACGCCAGCTCCTCGTCTGTCGCAGACGGTGGGGGTGAACCGACAACCCTACCGCGACGGAGAACGGTTATCCGGTCCGCGATCTCCTGCACCTCCTTGAGCTTGTGGCTGATGAAGATGATCGACTTCCCCGATGCCTGCAGTTCGCGCATGATACGGAAAAGCTCGTTGGTCTCGCCCGGGGTGAGGACGGCGGTGGGCTCGTCGAGGATGACGATGCTCGCCTCGCGGTGCAAGGCCTTGACGATCTCGACCCGCTGCTGGATGCCCACGGGCAGGTCCTCCACGAGGGCGTCCGGGTCGATGGCGAGCCCGTAGCGGCTCGAGAGCTCGAGCACGTCCTTGCGGGCCCGCCTGCGGTTGAGCAGTCCGAGCACCGTCGTGCATTCCACACCCAACATGACGTTCTCGGCGACGGTGAAGACGGGCACCAGCATGAAGTGCTGGTGGACCATGCCTATCCCGGCGGCCAGGGCGTCGCGCGGGTTGTGGAACGTGACGACTTTGCCGTCGATGAGGATCTGGCCCTCGTCGGGCCTCAAGAGCCCGTAGAGGACGTTCATCAACGTCGACTTGCCGGCGCCGTTCTCGCCGAGCAAGGCGTGGATCTCGCCCTGCTCAACGGTGAGGTCGATGCTGTCGTTGGCGACGAGGCTGCCAAAACATTTCGTGATCCCACGCAACTCAAGTTGCAGCGCGACCTCCCTACCGACATGCCACGTTCCAGGGCTGTGCCCCACGGCACCGCCCTGGAACGAGCCTCAATTTCTCTACCCTAGGTGCCACGCCCAGGGTGCTGCCACCGCTGGCACAGCCCTGGAACAGGCCCTGTTTACACCGGGCTCTTGGTGGGCGTCGGGATCTTGCCGTCCTCGATTCCGGCCTTGACGGCGGCGAGCTCATGCTGCAGAGCTGCTGGCACCTTGCTGGCGAAGTCGTGGAAGGGCGACAGGGTGACGCCGCCGTTCTTGAGCGTTCCGATGTAGTTGCCACCCACGAACTTGCCGGCCGCCGTGGTGACGATGGCGTTCTTGACCGCGGCCTGGATGCCCTTGGTCACGCTCGTGATGAAGTACTTGCAGTACTGCGGGGCGCTGATACAGCCGTCGGTGTCAACCCACTCCATGTTTACGGCCCCGCCGGAGTTGTCGGCGTCCTGAACGGCCTTGGCGGCACCGAGGCCCACGTTGCCCGCCACCGGGAAGATGACGTCTGCATCCTCGGCGATGAAGGTCGAGGTGAGGTGCTCGCCGTTGGCCTGGTTCGTGAAGTCGCCGGTGAACGAGCCGTTCTGGGTCGTCTCGTTCCAGCCGAGGACCTTCGTCGCCGGGAGCTTGGGGTTCATCTTGTTGTAGTACTGCACGCCGTCCCAGAAACCGTCCATGTAGATAGTGACCGTTGGCAGCTTGATACCACCGAAGGTCGCCACCACGTGCGTCTTGCTCATCCCGGCGGCGAGGTACCCACCGAGGAACCCGTCCTGGACCGTGTCGAACACGAGCGCGTCAATGTTCTTGATCGCCGGCGAGTAGGTGTAGTCGACAATGGCGAACTTCTGGTTCGGGTTCTTCTTCGCGGCGGTCTGGGTGTCGTCACCCATGAGGAATCCGACCGTGACGATGATCCCGCACTTCTCGGCGATAAAGGCATTGATGTTGGGGATGTAGTCGCCCTCGACCGTCGACTGCAGGTACTTGCCCGTGATCGTGGCCGACTCGGCCTCCTTCACACCTTGCCATGAGGACGCGTTGAACGACCGGTCGTCGATACCACCGGTGTCGGTCACCATGCAGGCGAGGAACTTCGCGGCATGCGGTGCCGTGCTCGTTGCGACATGCACGACAGCGGTCCGCGACGTCGCCGCACCCGACGAGCTGGCCGCGAGCGGGGCCACCAACGCCCCAGCGCCCAGAACTAGAACCGACAACCAGAGTAATCGCTTCATTTTTTTGCGCCTCCCAAAGATGGATACTGGTTAATTGCCATCACGTTACAGGTTGGATCATCGGCGAGGAGGGCCGAATCGCCCTCCCGGCGGCCAGCCGAAGGTCAGTATGACATCGTTTCGCAATATTTGCTTGGCCCGGTTGCCGTAAGACAGTCGTCCGGGCCACCACCTCGGAGCTGAGGCACGGTCGCCCCCGGACCACTTTCTCCCACCGGCCGGGCGACCGCCCCGGCTAGGATGCAGGCCCGAGCCCGGAGCGAAGATCGCCAAGGCAACGGTCCAATTCTCTGAGGATCTGGAGGCGTGACGTGCCCGCGACCGTCGTGGTCGGAACCCAATGGGGCGACGAAGGAAAAGGGAAGCTCACCGACCTCCTCGCCAAGGACGTGGGCGTGGTCGTGCGCTACCAGGGCGGTCATAACGCCGGCCACACGATCGTCGTCGACGGCGAGGCGTTCGCCCTTCAGCTCATCCCGAGCGGGGTCCTCTACGACCACGTCGTCCCGGTGATAGGCAACGGCGTCGTCGTCGAGCCGACGGTCCTCCTCGCGGAGTGCGCCGCGCTCAACGCCCGCGGCATCGACACGAGCCGCCTCGTCGTATCCGGCAACGCCCACCTCGTGATGCCCTATCACGTCGAGATCGACAGGGTCACCGAGCGCTACCTAGGCAAGGCCAAGCTCGGGACCACCAAGCGCGGAATCGGGCCCGCGTACGCGGACAAGGCGGCCCGGATCGGGCTCAGGGTGCAGGACCTCTTGGACGCCAAGATCTTCCGCCAGAAGCTCGACGTCGTCTTGCGGGAGAAGAACGCCATCCTCGCCAAGGTGTACAACCGCCTCCCGCTCGATGCCGGCAAGATCGCCGCGCAGTACCTCGACGAGGTCGCACCCGCCCTCGCGCCGATGATCGGCGATTCCGTGCAACTCGTGCACGAGGCCCTCGACGCTGGCCGGCAGATCATGCTCGAAGGTGCCCAGGCCACCTTTCTGGACCTCGACCACGGGACCTATCCCTTCGTCACGTCCTCGAATCCGACCGCCGGTGGCGCCTGTGTCGGCACGGGAATCGGGCCACGTGACATCGACCGCGTGGTCGGCATCGCCAAGGCCTACGTGACCCGGGTCGGATCGGGCCCAATGCCCACCGAGGTGGACGGCGAAGAAGGGGACATGCTCGTCGATCTCGGCCATGAATACGGGACGAACACCGGCCGCCGGCGCCGCCCGGGATGGCTCGATCTCGTCATGCTCCGTCATGCTGTGCGGCTGAACTCCCTGTCGGAGATCGCCATCACCAAGCTCGATGTTCTCTCCGCCTTCGACACGGTAAAGATCTGCGTCGGGTACCGGGACGGGGACGAGCTGTACGAGCACGTCCCTTACCACCAGTCCGTGCTCCACCGGGTCAAGCCCGTCTACCGCGAGTTGCCGGGTTGGCACGCCGACCTCTCCGAGGCGAGGGCCGTATCGGATCTCCCCGAACCGGCGCGTGCCTACCTGGACGTCGTCGCCGAGTACACCGGGGTGCCGGTGACCTATGCCGGAGTGGGACCCGGCCGGGAGCAATACGTACGCTTGGCCGTGTGAGCCGGGCAATGCAGCGTCGCTTCGCGGTCGCGACAGAAGAGGAAGAGGGGGCGCCATGATCCCCCGTTACTCAATGCCTGAGATGTCGGCGGTCTTCGCGGAGGAGACTCGCCTTCGCCTATGGCTCGAGATCGAGCTCCTGGCCGTGGAGGCATGGTCGGAACTCGGCGTGGTCCCAATGGCGCACGCGGCGGCGTGCCGCGCTCGTGCGCCCGAGATCGATGCCGGCTTTCTGAGGCGAGTCGCCGAACGCGAAGCGGTGACCGACCATGACGTCGCCGCTTTCGTCGACGTCGTGCAGGGGTCGATCGGGGAGCCCGAGGGATCCTGGATCCATTACGGCCTCACCTCCTCGGACGTGGTCGACACGGCTCTTTGCGCAACGCTCGTGCGGGCCGCAGACCTCCTCCTCGTCGCTGTCGGGGAGCTGGTGTCGGTCACGAAGCGCCGCGCCTTGGAACTCGCGACCGTGCCCACCGTGGGGCGGACGCACGGCATGCACGCCGAGCCGACCACCTTCGGCACCAAGCTCGCCCTGGCGTGCCTGCAGGCGGATCGTGACCGGACAAGGCTCAAGCGCGCGAGGGCGGCGATCAGCGTCGGGAAGCTCTCGGGAGCCGTCGGCACCTACTCGAACATCCACCCCTCGGTCGAACAATACGTGTGCAATGCCCTCGGGCTGCAGGCTGTGCCGGCCACCCAGGTCATCGCGCGGGACCGCCATGCCGAGTACCTGTACGCCTGTGCGGCGCTCGGCACCACGATCGAAGCCCTTGCGACCGAGATAAGGCACCTGCAGCGAACCGAGGTCGGCGAGGTGGAGGAGCCTTTCGCGGCTTTACAGAAGGGCTCGTCCGCAATGCCCCACAAACGAAACCCGATCACCGCAGAGCGCCTCGCAGGTCTCGCCCGGGTGCTGCGCGGTTATCTCCTCACCGGCCTCGAGGACGTCGCCCTGTGGCACGAGAGGGACATGTCGCACAGTTCGGTCGAACGCATCGTGCTCCCGGACGCCAGTCTTGTGGCCTACTACGCAACAACGAAGATGACCGGCTTGATCGAGGGACTCGTGATCCACGCCGATCGGATGCGTGAGAACCTGCTCGAAGGCTCACACGGACTCGTGTTCTCCCAACCCGTTCTGCTCGCCCTCATCGCTTCGGGCATGGCGCGCGACGGCGCCTACCGGATCGTGCAACGCGACGCACGGGTCGCGCAGGACGAGCGCCGTCCCTTCCGGGACGTGCTCGCGGAGGACCCAGAAGTTGCTGAGGCTCTCGGTGGCACCGAGGAGGCGGCGAGATCGCTGGACGAGGCGTTCGACCTCACGCGGTCGCTCGCCAACGTCCAACGAACCTTCGCCGCGCTCGAGAACGTCTCCGGGTAAGTCGTCAGCGTGGCTGCCACACTGTGAGCGCGTACCGGACCCACCCTTTCGAGGCGGCTATGTACCTCATCCGCGCCATTGCCCGGGTCACCGACCACGAGCACCAACGAGACGACTCGTAAGACCGGTCCGGAAGCGGGTTCCGCTTCCTGACCGGCTTTCGGCTAGGAGCGGCGACTCCAGTGGATCCCGGCCTTCTGGAGCACCTCGGCCGTCACTCCGGCCTCGCGCCAGGTCGCGTAGTCGATCCCCTTGCGTGACCCGTAATCGGCCGCGACCGCTATGAACGCCTTCTCGAGCTCGGGAAGGTCGTCCTCGGCCTCGGCGCTTGCGCCTTCGATGCGCCGCTCGAGGTTGCGCCGCTCTTGGATCAAATGAATCCGCTGGAGCGGGTCCGCTGCAACGAGCCTGAGCTCGAGGTCTGCAAGACGCGCTTTCAAGGCATCCGCGCTGGTCGAGCGCCCACGACGTGGCTTCGACCGCTCCAGCGCGACCAGGTACCGGCGCACTGCATTGCCCTGGCGCCGGCCTTCGGCGAGCGCGTCTTTGTGCGACGGGGAGAGACCTGGCTTGGTTGGCTTTTTTCTTGGTGGCATACAACCAGTATTGCCGATAACGCCGAGCTAATCCAATACCGCTTAGCCGTCATCGTCGCGCAGCCTTATCACGACGGCGACGGGAACTTGAAACTGGGCACTTCGCCAGTCGGTCTCGTTGCTCCGAAGAGCGTAAGAGACGACCATCACGCCGACACCCGAAGTGCCAGAAGCGCTTGAAACTGGCGCCGTTTCCGGCGATCTGGGGCGGGCATTGCGCATAGGCCGCAGGCCGCGTACAGATTGGAAAGCGGCCTCCTGGAGGCGACCATGTGGTCACGGGACGAGAGGCGATCACACTCGAATGACACAAGTGCGACGGGCCGATCCGGGCCACTGATTGCACTTGGCGACGCGCTAGCCGGCGCCCGCCAAGCGGCCGGATTCAGCCGCGCTGTACCAGAAACGTGCCGGTCGAGCGGCTGACCAGACGCCCCTTCGCGTCCTCGATGCGGGCTTCTGCGAAAGCGACCTGCTTCGCCTGGCGCATCACGGCCCCGCGTACTGCGAGCCGCTCACCGGCGTTGGCGGGCCGCATGGTCTCGGTCTTCAACTCGAGCGCCGCGCCCGTGCGGTCCTTTCCGGAAAGGCCTGCGTTGACCGCGAAGTTCATCGCCGCATCGAGCACCACCGCGTGCACCCCGGCTTGCACTATGCCTTGCGGGTTGCAGGCCACAGACGTGGGCTCCCACGAAGCGGTCGCCCAGCCCGCGCGGTCGTCGTCCTCGATCCCGTAGTCGTCAAAAGCGACCCCGAGCGCGGCGAGGATCGGCATGCCCTGGTCGCCGAGCCAGCGGCTCATGTCCTTGCTGGCAGGTGGTCCGGCAGGACCGGTAGGACCCTCGGATTGACTTGGCACGGTCCTCACCGTACTCCTGGCGACCGTTGCGGGCCTGGTCGCGCAGATGCGGGCGCGCCGCGGGCGTCGCGAAGTTTCATGGCAAATGGCGGCGCCACCGTGAGGTTGTCCGTCCCGTCGCCCCACGGAGGCGACCCTGTACGGGCGCCGGGATTGGGGCGACTACGGCCGGGCGTGCCCGGTCAGTGATACTGGGTGGCCATCATGGCGCCTATGACGATCCCGATCAGGCCGCCGATGAGGTACCAGTTGCTAGTGCCGCCGGGCATGATGCCCACGTAGTTGCCGACGATCAAGAGCAGTCCGACGATCAGGAGAGCGAGGAGTACCGGCCCGAACCAGGGGGGACTGTGCCGGACGCTTTTCGGGATCGGGGCGGTGTAGCGCTTGTTGACGTCGCGGCTCCCAGATGGTGTGGCCCGCCCGCCCGCGGGCGTGGCCCGGCCGCCGGGTGGCGTAACGCGGCCGCTCGTCGCGCTCCGCTTCTTCGCTGACGTGCCGTCGTCTGATCCTGCGCGTGTCCTGGCCACGACCTTCGAGGATAGCCACCCGGTAACCTCGGCGCCTATGGGCATCAAGGTGGCCGTCGTCGACAACTACGACAGCTTCGTCTACAACCTCGTCCAGTACCTCGGGGAGCTCGGGGCCGATCCCGTCGTCGTCCGCAACGATGCCGTGGACGTGGCTGGCTTGCGGGCGCTCAACCCCGCCGCTCTGCTCGTGTCGCCGGGCCCGGGCCGGCCCGAGCACGCGGGCGTGAGCTCGGCCGCGATCGCCGAACTGGGCGGCGGGGGACTACCCGTCCTCGGTGTCTGCCTCGGGCATCAGTGCATCGGCCAGGTCTTTGGCGGCGCGATCGTGCGAGCACCCGAGATCGTGCACGGCAAGGCGTCGCCTATCCATCACGACGGCCGCGGTGTCTTCGCGGGCCTGCCTCAAGTCTTCGAAGCGACCAGGTACCACTCGCTCGTCGTCGACGCCGACTCTATCCCCGACTGCCTCGAGGTCACAGCCTGGACAGCTGCCGGCCTCGTGATGGGACTACGCCACAAGAGCCTGCCCATAGAGGGCGTGCAGTTCCACCCGGAGTCGATACTCACCGGCGCGGCCGGGCACGATCTGCTCGGGAACTTCCTCGAGCTCGCCTCCGCGGGTGAGTTCGCCAGGAAGTGACCGGCTGACGGCTACGGCACGCTGAGGCGTCGCAGACCACGACCGCGCTGTGTCGCGACGCGCTCTCCTGCTAGCCAGTGACTCCTGAGATCCCCGATAGCGACGGCAGGGTCGTCGTTGTCGACGACGACGGGGTGGGCTGCTCGACGTAGATGACGACGGTGGTGCCCCACTTCTCCTGGGTCCCGGGATTCACGGACTGGCTCGTCACCCAGCCCGCCTCGTAGCCGCCGAGATCGACCAGGGAGACACTGGCGCTCAGGTGGGCGCTCTGGAGAAGGGCCATTGCCGCGCCCTCGGTCCTGTGAGTCACGTTGGGCACGACGGCGGCGGGGCCTTGCGAGATCTCGAGAGTGATCGTGTCGCCATACGGCTGCTTGGTCCCGGGAGCGGGTTGGGTCGTGATGACGCTGCCGACAGGCACGGTGCTGGAGAACTCGTTGACCGCGTTGATGATGAAGCCGTCGGCGGTGAGCAGGACACGTACCGGCTGGATCGCCTGGCCGACTATTGCCCGGGGAAGTGGCAGTTTGACGAGCTTCGGGCCATGGGCGACCGTGAGGGTCACGGTCGTGCCGTAGGGGTAGTAGCCGCCCGTCAGGCTTTGGGAGAGAACCGTGCCCGCCGGGACGGCCGCATTGGGCGACACCTCGTAGACCACGTGCAGGTGGAAGCCGTCGGACTTGATCTTCAACTTGACCGAGCTGAAGCTGTCACCGACGAAGTAGCCCAGGAAGACCGGGCTCGGGCCTCTCGAGACGGTCAGGTGCACGACGTCGTGCTTCTTCACCAAGGTGCCCGTGGCTGGGGACTGGTCGATCACCAGCCCGTCGTTGGCGACGGTACCGGTCTCGAACTTGATCACCGGGTCGAGACCCTGGCCCTGCAGCTGCGACACCGCCAGGTGATAGGGCCTGTTGATCTCGTCGATGGGGTGGAACGAGACAGCCCCACCGAAATAACCGAGTGAGCGACCGCCGTAATAGACGATCGCCACCAGCGCGACGCAGAGCAACACGGCCGCGAGCACCCAGGGCACGAACCGGCGCTTGGGGTATTCGGGTTGGCCGGAGCCGGCGCGGGGGGACGGCACCCTGTCTTGGACCTCGGTCGGCGCCACGGGCACGCCCGCGGCGGGCAGGACAAGCGTCGGGTTGACCGGGATGGCCATCGTCTGCGCAGCCGCCTCCGGCGGAGACGGCGGTGGTGCCAGGACGGGCAGTCCGCGCATGAAGCGCTCGAGATCGTCGTGGAAGTCCTGTGCGGTCGCATAGCGGGCCTGCGGCTGTTTGGCCAGGGCGTGCATGATGATCGCCTCGAGGTCGCGCGGCACCCGGGGCTCGATGGCACTGGGGAGAGGGGCCATCTCGGACACATGCTTGTAGGCGATCGCCACGGGCGTGTCGGCGGTGAACGGAGGACGCCCCGTCACCATCTCGTAGAGCACGACACCGAGGGCATAGACGTCGCTGCGGCCGTCCACGCCCAGTCCCTGGGCCTGCTCGGGCGAGAAGTAGGTGGCCGTTCCCATCACGAGACCGGTTTGGGTGACGCTCTCGCTGGAACCGATTGCGCGCGCGATGCCGAAGTCGGCCACCTTCACCTGGCCGTCGGAGGTGATGAGGACGTTGCCGGGCTTCACGTCACGGTGGACGACGCCATGGCGATGCGCGTAGCTGAGGGCCTTGGCGATGTCGGCCGCTATCGCCGCCGCCCGCGTCGGCAACAGCGGCGCCTGGGTGCGGATGATCGAGGACAGTGGCTCGCCGTCCACATACTCCATGACTATGTAGTAGGTGCGGTCGGCTTCGCCCCAGTCGAAGACCGGGACGATGTTCGGATGGGACAGGTTCGCGGCCGCCTGGGCCTCCCGGCGGAACCTCTCGACGAACGAGTGGTCCGACGAAAGTTCCGGGAAAAGCATCTTCAAGGCCACGGGGCGGTCCAGGAGCAGGTCATGGGCGAGATAGACCTGGGCCGTCCCACCACGTGCGATCTGGCGGCTCAGCTCGTAGCGACCGTTGTACACAGGGGGAGGGGTCTCGGGCATCGTCGGGGACAGCCTATTCGTCGGACCCGTCCATCCGGGCACACGGTCTGGGGGCAAGGTTCCGCTCATTGCTGCATCTCCAATGCCTTTTGCATCACGGCTCTGACGACCGGCCCGGCAACTTGTGCTCCGGTCGAGTCCACGCACGAACTGCCCGGCGGGATCGGGACGATCGCCGCCACCGCGACGGTGGGCGTCTGGCCGGGACCGGCCGGCGCGGTCGCGATCAGCCAGTTGTAGGTTCCGCAACCTTGCGCATTGATCTGTGCTGTTCCGGTCTTGGCGGCCACCGGTGGGAACAGATAGGGCGGGAACACGCCGTGCGCCGTCCCGTAAGAATCCTCGGTGACGCCCACCATGAGCTGGCGGACGGCCTGTGCCGTTGCCACCGAGGTGGCGCGCCGCCAGACGTGAGGATGGTAGGTCTCCACCAGGTTGCCCTCGTCGTCGATGATCTTGTCCAACAGGTGGGGGGCCATGATGACGCCGTTGTTCGCGATCCCCGCCGCCACAAGGGCCATCTGCAATGTCGTCGCGGTTACGTTCTCCTGCCCGATGGCGGACTTCATGAGGCCGGGCGTGTCACCGACGAAGTCCCGTGGCGTCGGGAAGTTCGACGCGGCGGCCTCACCTTCCGGTAGGTCGATGGGCGGGACCGCGTCGAAGCCGAAGCCGGAAGCCTCTTGGTACAGCCTTGCGGGGCCGAGCTCCTGGCCGATCAGCGCGAAGGCGGTGTCGCACGAGCGGGCGAGGATCTCGGCCAGGGGCCCGCCGCAGAACTCGCCCTGGAAATTGGAAAGCGTCTGGCCGGCGGTCTCCGGAAGCGGGACGGAGGACACCGACGGGAACACTTTGGTCGCCAGCTGCGGCGCCCGGTCGAGGATCGCGGACGTGTCGACGACCTTGAAGGTTGATCCCGGCGCCTTCGCCTGGGCTGTCGCGTAGTTGATCAACGGGTCGCCGGGCGAATTCAGGAGCTTGTTGTAGCTGTTGATGACGGCGTTGTAGGCGGACTCGCCTTTCGGGCCGCTGTGCACCGAGAAGACATTGGGGTCGAAAGTCGGGTTGCCGTACATGGCGAGGAGGGCGCCCGTCCGTGGGTCGATGGCGACCACCGCGCCGGTCCGCCCGTCGAGGGCCTGTGCGGCAACCTCCTGGAGCGCGACGGAAACCGTCAGGGTTATGTCGTCAGTCGTCTTGTGCTGGGTGAGCAGCTGGCCGAGCGTCGACGACGGCGTGTTGTGCTGAGTGAGGAACTGGTTGTACTCGAGCTCGAGCCCTGTGGCGTTGCCGACCGCGACGGACTCGTAGCCCGTTATCCCCGCGAACAACGCGGCCGTGGCAGAGGGATAGATCCTGAGCTCGCCGTAGCCGTCGTTGGTGGGCTGAGACAAGGCCAGCACGGCGCCGTCCGAACTGTAGATGTCACCTCGGGGGAGCGTGTAGGGGTCGGGCAGAAGCGTCTGATTGTGCGGATTGTTCACGAGGGCCTTGGCCTCGCGCACCTGGAAGTTGTTCAACTGCAGGAACAACAGGACAAAACACGCCAGCAGCACCAAGCCCAGCCAGCGGATACGGCGATTGATCATCCGGTCCTCACCTCTTCTGGACCGTCGTCATCGTGGTGCGGATCGTGGTCGTCGTGGTCGACTCGCTCGGGACGATCACCAGGTGCTCGAGCGCCAGGCTGTGCACGAGGTTGCGGGCCGCCTGGTACGAGCCCTCCTCCATCCCCTGCCTCAGGTAGACGACATTCGAGGACAGCAACTCGGCCGGGGTGATGGTCGTCCTCTCCACGACCGAGGGCTCGATCCACAGCAAGCCACCTGGGCGACCTTGGAAGATCGTCACATAGCCATGATCGAGCCCGACGAAGAACGACGCCTTGTCGAACCAGACCACCACGCCTGCGGTGCTCCCCAGTACGGCGACGAAGACGAGCACGAACAGCGCCACCCGAATCGTGAAGATCCGGTCCCGGTGCTCTTTGCGGCGCTTTGGGGCCGGCACGAGGACCATCGGCCGCCCGTGAGGCGCCCTCGGGGCCGCGCCGCCTGCCGGCACCGCCGCCTTCCGGGCAGGTGCCGCCGGCACCGGGGCCTTCGCGGCTGCGGCCGCGGCGGTAACAGTCGGCGTGACGGCAACCACCTCGGTGATCGGTGCCATCTCAGCCTCGCGGGCCTGCAACGGGGTACCCGGGACGACCGCCGGGATCACGACGACGTCGTCGGTCACTCCCTCCGACTCACCTGCGAGAACGTCGAGCACGACGACCGTCACGTTGTCGATCCCGCCGCGCTGGAGGGCCAGCTGCACGAGCTGTTCCGCGGCCTTGTCGGTGTCGGCCTCGTCAAGCAGCACTTTGGCGATGTCTTGTTCGTCGAGCTCGTTCGTGAGACCGTCGCTGCAAAGCAGGAGACGGCTCCCGGGCTCGAGATCGAGCTCCCAGCAGTCCGGTTCGACAACGGGCTCGACACCGAGCACGCGCGTCAAGATATGCCGATGGGGGTGAACGGCCGCCTCCTCAGGCGTCAGCTCACCACTGCGGACCATCTCCTCGACGACGCTGTGGTCATCGGTCAACTTGTGGATGCCCCGTTCCCGCCCGTTGACGAGATACGCCCTCGAGTCACCTACGTTGACGAGAGCGAGCCGCAGCGTGCCGTCAGGCTCGTCTCCGATGAAGGCCGCGGCGGTCAGCGTCGTGCCCATCCCGCGGACACTGCGATCGGACTTGCTACGGCGGTATACCGCCGCATTGGCTTCACGCACGGCTGCGAGCAGACCGTCGGTTGTGCGATCCTGTCGGTAGGCCTCGAGCAGCTGCTCAACCGCGATCCGGGCGGCAACCTCACCGCCGAGATGTCCCCCCATCCCGTCGGCGACGGCTGCCAGGTCGCTCGTCGCCAGGGCGACGTCCTGGTTGGTGACCCGCAGATATCCGGTGTCGGTCGCGGCGGCCATCCGCAGCCGGCTCATCGGGCGACCTCGAGGATCGTGCTGCCGACCTTCACCCGGTCCCCGCGGCGCAGCCGTGTGGGAACCTCCAGGCGCTCGTCGTTCAGGAAGGTGCCGTTCGTCGAGCCGAGATCCTCGATCCAGAGCTCACCGCTGCGCCTGAAGACGCGGGCGTGGATCGAGGAGGCGAACGTGTCGTCGTCGAGGGGCACCGCGCAACCCGGCGAACGACCGACGGTGACTTCCTCGCCGAGCTCGAAGACGCGCCCGCGCCGCTGAGGAGGATCGACGACGCGCAGGCGCAGGACCAATGACTTGTCGGCAGCCACGGGAGCCGCCGCAGGAGTTTGCGGTTGCTCGGCACGTGAACGCCGTACCTCCACCCAGACCATGCGGGCGGCGTAGACGAAAAGGAGCCAGATCGCCGCGAGCAAGGAGTACCGGAGGAGCTCGAGGAGGGAGTGCGGCATGAACCGGCAACTACCTAGGAAGGCTCGAACCTGAGCGCCGTGGTCCCCACGGAGATGACATCGCCGGGAGCAAGTCTGTGCTCGCGAACGGGGATTCCGTTGACCCTGGTGCCGTTGGTGGAAGCGAGGTCGACGACGAAGACGGCATCGCCCTCCCGGCGCACCTGGGCATGGCGGCGCGAGACGTTCGGGTCGTCGAGGACGACGGCACACTCGGGCAGGCGACCGATCGTGACCACTTCGGAGCCGATACCGACACGGCGCCCGTCGGGGAACACGAGCCAGTCCCGCGGCCGGTCCTCACCTTCGACCAGTTCGCTCTCGATGGCGAAGGTGCTGGCCGAAAGTTCGGGGTCGACGTGCAGTTCCAGCTTGAGGGGGCCGACGAACTCGTAACCCTCGCGGCCGGCGTGCTCACGCACAGCCGCGATCAGCTCACGCTCCAACGAATCGCCGAAATCCTTGAATCTTTGGAAATCCTCCGGCGCGAGGAAGACGCTGAACTCGTTGGGCACGATGAATCCGTGGATGCCGATCGCGCGACGAAGGTCCATCTCGCGAGTCAGCCTCCGGCCAAGCTCGATCGGCTGGAGCTGGCCGCGGAATGCCTTGGCGAAGGCACCTTCGACCAGACGCTCGAGGCGACGCTCGAACTGCTGCAATCCCATGGTGTAACAAGACTACTTGTGGGGTGATCTGGCCTGATGGCGCGACAACATCAGACCGGCTCCGAAGCTGCGGCCGTGAATTGCGGTGGCGTCGGCGGCTATCGTCTCGGCAACGGGCGAGTGGCGGAATTGGCAGACGCGCAGGATTCAGGTTCCTGTGTCCGCAAGGACGTGGGGGTTCAAGTCCCCCCTCGCCCACATCTGTGAAGTCGCGAGACATCGGGGACGCTTGTCCCGGGATGTCACGGACGTGGAGGCCGTCAACCCGTGCTTGGCGGCACTTCGTGGGGTCGATCAGGAACCGACCGAGCAACTCACCGTCGCCCGAGAAATCCGGCCGTCACG
>Ga0181530_10001741_pt1 | contig 26872 bp, 21 predicted proteins | sample PEATcosm2014_Bin_42_FD_119769 | JGI IMG/M metagenome (GOLD analysis project Ga0181530, IMG submission 119769) | Peatland microbial communities from MTU Mesocosm Facility, Houghton, MI, USA - PEATcosm2014_Bin10_60_metaG | ecosystem: Environmental > Terrestrial > Soil > Wetlands > Peat | place... | reverse complement strand
GTTACCGCCGGCAACGTGGCGACGGTCACAGTGGCAGGCCGTTCCTATTCGTATACGGCGCAGAGCACGGATACGCTCGATACCATTCGCGACAGCCTGATCATCCAGATCAACAACGATCCGCAAGTGAGCGCCATGGCGGCGGGACTCTTCGACCGCATTATCCTCACGACCCGCGTGCAGGGTCCGGAAGGAAGCGGGATCCCCATCACGGCCGGCGCCGTCGCCGGGCCATCCAACAGCTCCGTGACTCTCTCCATGACGGCCCTGGATTCGCAAACCTGCTGCGGCAATATCGCGGGCGCGCCCGTTACCCAAACCAATCCCGTGCTGCCGGGTGAGATCATCGAGATCCTGGCCACCGGCCTGGGAGTGCCGGTGCTGTCCGATCTGATCACGCCGCTGATCCAGACGGGCTTTAAGTATCCGGAAGGCGGTCCCATCACGTCTCCGCAGGAATCGGTCAGCTCCTTCGTGGGAGGAAGCACGGGCGACGTGCTGCAGGCCACGCTGCTGCCCGGCTCGGTCGGAATCTACGAAGTTCTGCTGCATACCAATTCGAACCTGGCCACCAATCCATACTCCGCGGTCACCATCGCGCAAGATATATACGTAAGCAACCAGGTCACGGTGCCGGTGGTCAACAATGGCACCGTCAACGTCGCGCCGGTTTTGTCCGTCTCGAAGAACCACACCGGCAATTTCAGCCTGGGCCAGCAGGGCGCGACTTACACAGTGACGGTTTCGAACGTCGGAACCCAGAACCCCACCTCCGGCGCTGTGACCCTGACCGACAACGTTCCCGTCGGCGAGACCCTGGTGTCGATGGTCGGGGACGGGTGGTCTTGCACCAAGAATGTCTGCATACGCAGCGACGCTATTCCCGCGGGCGGCAGCTATCCCACCATTACCGTGACGGTCAATGTGGCGTCCAATGCCGCCTCCAGCGTCACCAACACGGTGACGGTCACCGGTGGAAGTTCCGCCACTGCTACCAGCAGTGACGTGACCACCATCACCGGCAGTTAGCGCCCCTTGCCCCGCCGCCTTCTCGCCGCGTTTCTGCTCGCGTGGTTCTGGTTCTTTTCCTGGGACGGTCTGCGGGCGCACTTTTCCCCGGACGACATGATGAACATCGACAGCTTCTACTGGACGCCCGGCTGGCGGCGGCTGTTGGTTTCCCAGTTCCTGTTGTGGCGCGGCTACTACCGGCCCATGGGCGGCTTGTTTTATCTGCCCATTTTGAGCGGCTGGGGATTGAATCCGCTGCCGTACCACGTGGCGCTATCGGTGGTCCTGCTGTTGAATGTCTGGCTGGTGTACCGCCTGGCGCGCCTGCTGGGCGCCGAATGGCCCGCCGCCGCGCTGGCCGCGCTGGTGGCCTGCTATCACGCCGGGCTCAGCAACCTTTACTACAACACCGCCTTCGTCTACGATGCCTTGTGCGGCTGTTTCTATTTCGGCGCGCTGCTCTATTACGTGCGCATCCGCGCCGCAGGCCGCTTCCCCGGTGCGCGCCAAACCGTGATCTTCGCCGCGCTGCTGGCGTGCGCGCTCAACTCCAAGGAGATGGCGCTTACGCTGCCGGCCGCGCTGCTCGCCTATGAATGGTGCTACCAGCGGCCGCTCGGACGCGGCGCGGCAAAGATGGTGGGGCTCGCCGGCGTCCTGGTGCTGCTGGATCTGTACGGCAAAGTATGGGGCGTGGATGCGCTGACCGGCATGGAGGGCTATCGCCCGGTCTTCTCGCTCGAGCGCGTGCAGGATTTCCAGCGGACCTTCCTGGGCGACGCCGTCTTCCTGCATGCCGGCTGGGGCGGAATCCTGGCTTTCTGGGCGGTCGTCACCTACCTGGCGTGGCGTCCGGGCGCGCGAACCGTGCTACGGTTCTGCTGGCTGTTTCTGCTGCTCGCGCCGCTGCCTATCGAGTTCCTGCCCGGCAAGAGCCAGGCGTGCCTCTATATCCCGCTGATCGGCGGTGCGGTTTTCGCGGCCGTGGTGCTGGTGGATATAGCGCGAGCCGCCGCCGGTTTTCTTTCCCGCGAGCCGCTCTTGGGCCGCTTGGGGCAGCCGGCCCTGTTCGCGGTCCTTCTGGCGGCCGCCGTTTTCTACTGGGGCCGCGTCAACCTGAATCGAAAGATAGTGGATGCCAAGCCGGTGATGGCGGCTTTGGGACGCCAGACGGCGGAGGTCATCGAGCAATTCCGTGAGTTGCATCCACAGGTGAGTTCCGGCAGCCACGTGGTGTTCCTGAACGACCCTTTCCAGGAATGGGACATGCTGTTCATCGCCGACCTCTGGTTCCGCGACCGCAGCATCACCGTGCACCTCCAAAAAAAGACGCCGCTCGCGCCCGCTGAACTGGCCGGGATCCCGTACTGGTTCGATTACCGCGACGGCCGCCTGGTGCGGCTGAAGTGAGAACTGAGCATATTCACCCAAAATATCCCACATATGTGGGGAGCGGGATTGGGGCTAGACGCGCAGAGCGGCTGCCACGCAATTTCTGCTGCTCACAGAAACACGAAGGGCGCGAGACTACTCTCGCGCCCCCGGTGGTTGAAGCTTAAGCCGCGCTTGCCAGAAGCTCGTCGACCTCGGCCGATTCGAACTCGTGGCGATCCGCGGCTTCCTGGCAGGTGATGCAGAACTTCGTCCAGGGCACCGCCTCCAGGCGCTTGGGCTTGATCTCCTCTTCGCAATGCAGGCAGATTCCATAGCTGCCGTCGGCGATGCGCAGCAGCGCGCCGCGGACGTTGCGGAGCAGGTTCGATTCCCGGTCCAGATTGCGGATAGCGAGTTCGCGCTCCCCGGCAAGCTGCACTTCGTCGAGGGCATCCGGAGTCTTCTCAATGGCAATGTCTTCGCGGTTACGCAGTCCCACGGAAAGTTCGGACTGCCTGGCCTCGAGCACCGCTCTATATTTGTTTAATTCGGTCTGGTTCATAAAATTGTCTCCCGGTTCTTTTTTGTCTTTTTTTTCTTGTCGTTAGCGTTCTTTCCTTCCGCAACAGTATAGACGGAATTTTCTGCCAAAGGTTTCACGCCTCCCGATCCCTCTTCAGGGCTATCGGCTCGCCTTGCTTCGCCCAGCGGCGAGCTACGAGCGTTTTTCTGTGCAATTCATTTGCCAAACTGCCAGCCTCCAAAAATCACCTGTTTTCATCCGGTCGCGCTCTTTTCACTCACTCATCGGCCAAGATGTTAACATCTCTAGTTGCATAGTCCTCCAACACCGACAAAATCTCACAAATATAGACTGCCCGGCACCCTGGCGGCGTCGATGGCTTGCGTGTATTTCCTGCTCGCCGGATTGTCGTTTTTGCCCAACCTGGGCGTCGAGAGCGACGAAACCATCTTTGCCATGGCGTTTCTCAAACCCACCGGCGGAGCATACGCCATGCGCATCGGCCATGCTCATATCCCGCTCATGATCATGAGTTACATCGGCACATTGAAAGCGGGGCTTTACCTTCCGATTCTACGAATGTTTGGAACGGGAATGCTGCCTCTCCGCTTGCCGATGTTGCTGGCGGGAGTGGGCAGCCTGTGGCTGTTTTTCCTGCTCCTGCGCCGCATCGCTGGAGAACGCGCGGCAGTTATTGGATGCACTTTGCTGGCGGCGGATGCAACTTACCTGCTGACCATCTGCTTCGACTGGGGACCGGTAGCCCTGCAACACCTGTTGCTTCTGGGCGGCACGCTGCTGGTAGTGCGGTTTTGCCAGCGGCAAAGCCACCGGGCGCTGTTTTGGGGCTTCTTCCTGCTGGGGTTGGCGATCTGGGATAAAGCCTTGGCCGTGTGGATGTTATCCGGGATGGGCGTGGCCTCGGCGGTGGTCTTTCCCAGGCTCATCCTGCGCCTGCTTACCCGGCGGCGGGTAGCGCTGGCCGTGGCCGGCTTCCTTCTGGGTGCGCTGCCGCTCCTGATTTTTAATGAGAAGAACCACTGGGCCACCTTCCGGGGCAATTTCCATAAGGATACGAGCGACCTCCCGGGCAAAGCCCGCATGCTCATGAACACAGCCAAGGGCGGAGGCCTGTTCGGCTGGATGTTCGATGAGGACTGGCAGACCGCCGCGCCCCATCCAGCCAGAGGCTGGGCGCAGGAGTTTAGCGCCGAAATATCGTCACTGACCGGGCACCCCCGGCACCACCTCCTCTTTTATGCCTTCCTGCTGGCGCTGGCGCTGGGGCCGCTGGCGCGCGGCGACGCCTTGCGCGCCATGGCCTTCGCGCTGATCGCCCTGGCTGTGGCGTGGGTCCAGATGGCCATTACCGCCAATGCCGGCGGCAGCGTACACCACACCATCCTGCTTTGGCCGCTTCCGCAACTGGTGGTGGCCGTTTCTTTTGCCGCCGCTTCGCGCCGCCTGGGGCGCGCCGGCCTGCCGGCCCTGGCCGTTGTCGGCGCGGCCATGGTGATCGCGGGCGTGCTGGTGGGGGCCGAGTATCAATATGTCAGCTTCCGATACGGCGGCTCTCCGGTCTGGACCGACGCCATCTTCGGTCTTCGCGACTACATGAAAGGCGTACACACCGGCAACGTTTACTGCGTGGATTGGGGAATTCTGGACGGCCTGCGCCTGCTCAGCAATGGCACATTGCCGCTGCTGGTGGGCGACGATCCCATTTCCAAACCCGAACTGAGTCCGCAGGACCGCGCGCCCGTCGAGCGTATGGTGGCCGACCCTGGCGCGGTTTTCATCGCGCATACCAAGGACTTCGAAAACTTCCGCGAGGTCAACCACAAGCTCGTTCAGTTCGCGGAGGGGATTGGCTACCAGCGCGAAATGATGGCGGTGATCCCGGACACCTACGGCCGCCCGGCGTACGAAGTCTACCGCTTCGTGGCCATGCCCTAACGGGGCGGGCAATCCCGGCGGCTCTTTCGCGCCGCGGCCCTACCGAATCTCAAACACTCCGAACGCCAGGCCGAGAGCGCGCTGGTCTGCCGCGGTGTGAAACGTGCGCGCCACCCGCACCGCTACCTCAATCACCGGCCGCCCGGTCGCCGCTTCCGGCAACCCATACGCCAGTTCAAAGCTGTTTTCTCCCGGGCGAACGGCCGCGGCCGGAAGCGCCACGCCATCGATCCAAACCGTCACCGCGAGCGGCCCGTTGCGCAACTGCTCCTCGGGGCACGTTCCGTGCAGGTAGAGCTTCTGGCCCGCGGCGCCCGGTCCGGCCATGCGCAGCGTGGCGCGCTCCGGCATCCAGCGGTGGTTGCCATCGGGCGCATACCACTCGGGGCCCAGCAGCGGCGCGGCCAGCGGGTTGGCGACATCCACTCTCGAGGGCAGCCGCAGGTCGCGCGGCCTCTCGGCATAGGCCGACGTGATGTTGCGAAGCCGCGGGCCGCGCACGTCGTAGACCACCACTTCCTCGCGATCGAGGGCCACGGAAGTAAGGTCCGGCGGCAGCACGAACTCGGTTGTATCGCCCAAATCGGGGTAGGCCTGGATGCGGCGCTGGCTGTCGGGTGTCAGATAAAGGCGATCGACGCCGACCAGCCGGTTGGGATGATCGAGGACGGCGTTCCAGAACAGTTCGGTGTCGACGCCGTCGAGCAGCACGGTCTTGCCGGGATGCAATTGACCAACCGTCGCGAGGCCTTCCACCAGGTTGCGCGCGCGCATAGTGATGCGATAGTTCCAATCCGAGGCGGCCAGAGTTCGTGGCATCACCATCAGGATGTAGAGGGCGGCCAAAGCCAGCGCGGCATACATGGCGCGGCTCCCGGAGCGGGAAGTCTGCGCCAATGCCCAGCCGCCCAGCCAGCACAGGCCGATGGCCGGCACGAACGCATAATAATCGGTGATGTGGTCGCGCAGCGGCAGCACGGGCGCGATCGAGATGACGAACCAGGCCAGCGCAAAGCCCGCCGCGCGGCGCCGCAGAGCGAATGCCAGCAACCCCAGCGAGACCAGCGCCACGCCCGCCATCACCAGCCACTTCGGCGCGCCGACCGGCGTCCAGAAGTACATCGGCCCGACCGTCCAGGTCCAGTATTTCGCCAGCGTGCGGAGCATGGAGCCGGTGAAATGCAGCGCGTACTCGGGATTCCGGTCGGGCATCGCAAGCGCCTGGTGAACCACGAAATACACCACCGAGACCGCGAAAAGCGGCAACGTGCGGAGGAAAAACCGCCGGGCGCACAGCAAGGTGTAAACGGCGGCCAGGGCAGGGTAGACGATGTTTAACTCCATGGCGCCAAAACCGGCCACAAACGCCAGCCACTGATACAGGTTGTAGCGGGCGTGGCCGGTTTCGATGTAGCGCAGCAGGAAGTGGAAAGCCAGCAGGAGGAAAAACGCGCAGAGCACCTGGTTGTAAGCCGAGGCCCAACCCAGGGCGGTGGCCGCGGAGTTGTTCGCCGTCCAGAAAATGGCCGCCAGGAACCCGGCCCCGCGCACGCCCGTGAGGCGGTCGCCGAGCGAGCGAACCAGCGCCAGGTTGGCGAACTGGGTCGAGAAAATTGCGATGCGGAAGGGCAGCGCATTCAGGCCGAACAGCGCGTAGCCGGCCATGAAAAAGACGCGCTCGCTCAGCGGACGGATGGTGCTTTCGGCCATGGGAGAGAACAGCGCCTTCAGCAGGCCGGCGAAGTTGTGGACGCCCAAGGTGAGGCTCATCCAGGTGAAATCGTCGGCGCGAAACCAGGCGGTGAAGCCGCGCCAGTGGACCGCCAGGCAGAACAACGCCAGAACGGCGAAGACCATCTTTTCCCGCAGCTTCATTTGGCCAGCAGCCCCGCGCTTGTGACCACGATGCCCAGTTCCCGCAGATCGGAGGCGCCCGGCGCGATGGTTTTGTCCAATTGAAAATCGATGCGCACGGCGTCGCCGGAAATCAGCCTGGGATCCACGTCGCGCCGGTAGATGAACTCCCCGGCCTTGCGGTACGTTTCGGGCGCCAGCGTCGAGCCGCCGACCGACGCCGTGAGCGTCTGACTCTTGAGCGCTTCGATGCTGGGCTCGGGCACCGTCAGGTGGACATCGAGGACCGCCCCCTGGCGCGCGGCCTGCGCGGGCGGCCGCAGCTTGACGGCGAACTGCTTTTGCGTCCAGCGCCAGGAGCCGCCTTCGATGTCATAAAAGCCGCTGACGAGCTGCGCCGCGGCGGTGGCGTCGCCCATGTGCACCGTGGAAGCCAGCCGCGGCGCTTCTTCGATGGTCGGTTGCCTGGGGATTCTTTGGTAATTGCAGGCGGCTGCCGCGAGCAGCATGGCCGCCAGCACGGCCGGGAGCGAAGCCCGGCGCAGCGGTCGAAAACGGATGGTCATCAATCTCCGATTCTCTCAACTTCCACGAGACAACTGTGAGTCGCCGGCTGGAAAGCCGGCGTTGCGGACCGGAGGTCCGCTCCACATCGCTCTTATCCCGTCCGCTCCGCCGCTTCGCCCGCGTCGCCGTACACCTCTTCGCGGATGATCCGTTCGGTGGCCTCGTTCAGATATTCGTTGAGCGCCGAGCGCAGCTCCTGATACTCGGGCCACAGCGTCTTGTCGACGAACGACGGAGGAACCCGCACCATCACGGTGGTGTAGCGCTGCCGCTTGTAGCGATATGGCTCCAGGCCGTAGCGCCGGCACAACGCGGAGAACAAACGACGCTGCCACCGGTCCGGCATGCTGAACTGGAATTCCCGCGGCTGCTCGGTTTGTTGCGCGATGCCGAGCGCCTTCCTGACGCGCTCGATGGCCGCCGCCGCGGCGCTGCGTTCCCCGGCCGTGGTGGCGCCTTCGAACAAAGCCGAGATCTTGCGCAGCCTGGCCCGGAGTTGTTCCTCGGTGATCATCGCGATTCCCTGATGGTACAACGGCGCGCCGCCGCAAAACGAGGACTGCTGCCAATTGCCGCTTTTGGAATTGGATAGCTGTCCCCGGTTTGCCCTGCGCTACCGCATGGGCACCATGGAGGCGATCTCCGCCCCAATCGCCAGCGACGCCGTCGCCGCCGGGCTCGGCGCGCTCAGCACGTGCAGCGCGTTGTCGCGCGCGATGATGCTGAAATCCTGCACGATCTCGCCATCCGCAAGCAGCGCTTGCGCGCGCACGCCGGATCCGCCGGCGGCGAGGTCGCCGGGCTGAATCTCCGGCACCAGCCGCTGCAACGAGCGGCAGAACAATTCGCGGCTGAAGGAGCGGCGCAGCTCGTACCACGCGATGGATGGATACCTGGCGAGAAATCGCCAGAAGCCCCGGTAAGTGAGCGCGTCGATAAAATCGGCCAGATTGAAATCGGTCTTGCGATACCCTTCGCGCGCGAAGGCCAGCACCGCGTTGGGGCCGGCTTCGATGCCGCCGTGGATCAGCCGCGTGAAGTGCAGCCCCAGGAAGGGAAGACGCGGGTCGGACGTGGGGTAAATGAGGTTGCGCACTAGGTACCGGCGCTCCGGGCGGATGCTAAAGTATTCGCCGCGGAAGGGCAGAATGCGCATGTCGCGCCGCTCGCCGGCCAGTTGCGAAACGCGGTCGCACTGGAGTCCGGCGCAGTTAATGACGTAATCGGCCGGGAACTCGCCCGCGGTGGTTTCGGCCATCCAGCCGGAGCCGGAGGGCCGCAGTTTTCGCACCCGCGCCCCGGTGACCACGCGCGTGCCGTGCTCCCTAAGCCGCTTGACCAGCGCGTCGCAGACGGCCTGGTAATCGACGATGCCCTCCTGCGGCACGTGCAGCCCCGCCACACCGCCCACGTGCGGTTCGATCTCGCGCATCTGCTCGGGCTCCAGCCAGCGCAACCCTTCGAGACCGTTGGCCGCGCCGCGCTCTTGCAGCCCGCGCAGCCGTGGCACTTCGCTTTCATCGGCCGCCACCACCAGCTTGCCGCAAACCTCGTGCGCCACGCCGTTGGCCTGGCAGAACTCCACCATCTGGCGGATCCCCGTGACGGCCAGCCGCGCCCGGATGGAGCCGGGCTTATAGTAGAGGCCGCAATGCAGCACCCCGCTATTGTGGCCGGTCTGATGTTGGCCCACGCCCGCTTCCTTTTCGAACACCGTGATCTCCGCGCCCGGATCCCGTTCCCCCAGCCGGTAAGCCGTGGCTAACCCCACGATGCCGCCGCCAATAATCGCAATCTTCACAGCTACCAGGGTACTGCGATGCACGCATGACGGGCCGGCTTGCAATCCCCGTGCTACTCTTGGCCGAAAGCAGATCATGCCCAGTTCACAACCCGCGTCGCCTAATAGCCCGAGCGCCCTCCGCAAGGGCCACGAGCAACCTGCCGCCACCTCGCTACATGGCTGGCGGTATCACCACGTCGGCATTCCGACCGGCGTTCCACGCCCCGGCGAGTGCTATCTGGAAAAGTTCAAGATGTACGTTTCCGCGTTTGAGACCAGTCCTTGCGGCATTCAATGGATGCGCTTCGAGCCGGACAGCCCGGTGCACCCGCTGATCCAGTCCGTGCCTCACATTGCATTCGAAGTGGACGATCTCGAAGCCGCGCTGCAAGGCAAGGAGATTCTCACGGCCCCCAACTCGCCTTCGGAAGGAGTCATGGTGGCGATGATTCTCGATAGCGGCGCCCCAGTTGAACTCCTCGAGTTCCAGCGCGATAGCGAGCCGCGACCGTGAGGGAGCGGTCTTCCAGCGCGATTAACGAGCCGCGACCGTGAGGGAGCGGTCTTCGCGGAATACTGCGGAATCCTGATATAACGGAATGCAGTCATGTCCACTCGCCGATCCATCCTGCTCTTCTTCCAGGCCGCCGCCACTGTTCTGGCGGCCGGGCCGGCCTACGTCCACTCGACCGGCTCCAGCATCTCGCTCGGGAACGACTATCTCGAACGCACTATCTCCATCGCCGATAACGACGTCGGCACGCGCCAGCTTCTCAACAAGCTCACCGGCCGCGCCTATTCGCTCCGCGGCGACGAGTTCGAGCTCAAGCTCAACTACGAGCGCGTCGGCTACAGTTTCGGCAATGAGAATCCGCGCGCAGTCACCGCAGCCGGCATGCGGGTGGCCAGCCAGAAGATCGACGACACCCCCGCCGGCGGCAAACGCGTCACCCTCCATCTCGCGCCCGCCCGCGGCGCCTCGATCGACCTGGTCTACGAACTCAACCCCGCCGACTTTTTCACCCGGCAATGGGTTCATATCGCCAAGCCCCAGCAGGGCACCTGGTTCCTCGACTGGCTGGCCGTCGCCAAAAACGAATGGGGTGTGCCGCGCTTCACCCTGGGCGGATTCGGCCAGCCGCTCTTCGCCGAAGATCTCTTCCTCGGCCTGGAATTCCCCACCGGCCTCGACACCGTCGCCGGCGATGAAGTCACTCTCGGCAGCTCACCCGGCGTCAACATCCCCGACGCCGGCTATACCAGCGAGCCCGCCGTCATGGGCGTCGCTCCGGCCGGGTTGGTCCACCGGCAGTTTCTCGATTACGTGGGCCGCATGCGCGTCGCGCCGGTCCGCCCGTTCCTGCTCTACAACACCTGGTATGACTACCCGCGCCTGAAGATGAATGGCGGCAACACCGTCGCGCGCGTTGCGGATTTCCAAAAACTGCTGCTCTCCAAGTACGGCCTGCACCTGGATTCCTTCGTGCTCGACGACGGCTGGGACGATATGCACAAGCTCTGGGTCATCGACCAGCAGCGCTTCCCCGACGGCTTCCGCGACCTCACCGCCGCGCTCAAGACCATCGACAGCAAACTGGGTATCTGGTTCGGGCCCATCGGCGGCTACGACCAGAGCCAGGTCCGCATCGCCACCGGCAAGGCCGCCGGCATGGAGATCACCTCCAACGGCCGTTACTTCTGCCTCGCCGGCAGGAATTACAGCCGCCTGCTCGGCGACACCATGTTGCAATACCAGAAGGAATACGGCATCAACTATTTCAAGCTCGACGGCATCGCCTTCGGCTGCAATGAGCCCGATCACGGCCACCCCGTTGGCATCTACTCCGACGAAGCCACCGCGCGCACCTTCATCGGCATGCTCGAAAAACTGCGGGCCCAGGACCCCCAAGTCTTCCTCAACATCACCACCAGCATCTGGCTCAGCCCCTGGTGGCTGCGCTACGCCGACACCGTCTGGATGGGTGGCTCCGATTCCGGTTACCTTCCGTCTGTCCCCACCATGGCCGAGCGCCAGAGCGCCATCAGCTACCGCGACTCGGTCCTCTACGATGACTTCGTCACGCACCACGCGCAGTTCCCCATTTCCTCGCTCATGACCCACGGCATCATCAAGGGGCAAGCCAACATGCTCGGCGGCGAGAAGGAACAGATCGAGGACTTCCGCGACGAAGTGGTCCATTATTACTCGGTGGGTAATATGATGTACGAGCTTTATATCTCGCCCGACATTCTGTCATCCGAGGAGATGGACGTACTCGGCAATGTAACTAAGTGGGCCCTGGCGAACGCGCATCCGCTTCTGGACAATTCAACCATGGTTGGCGGCGACCCCGCGAAACGCGAGCCATACGGATATGTCCATTCGATTCCGTCGAAGTCGATTATCACCTTGCGCAATCCCTTCGTCCGCCCACAGACTGTAAAGCTCAACGTTGATGAGCAGAACGGATTTCAGAAGTTCGCAGGCGAGCAGGCGTTGGAGGTGCAGTATCCGTATCGCAAGGTCGAATCTCTGGGAGTAAAGTTCGACCAGCCGCTTACATTTAATCTGGACGCCTATGAGGAGATCGTCGCCGAACTGCGGCCAGGAACTGGTGAGCAGCTACCAGCCTCCGTCGCCAGGCTGGCGGGTAAGGATATTTCCTTCTCTCCGGCCTCCCTGTACAGAAACTCCAACAGCCTCAGACTATCCACCACCATCAATGTGCCGGGCGACTATACCCAGGCCCGCATCGCGGTATTGCTGGAGCCGAATCAGGAGACCCGCGGGATCACAGCCGCCGCTCAGGACGGCGACCTGCCGCTGGAACTCACCACCGAAAACGGCAACCGCGGTGTCTGGTACTGGTTTTATGCCAACCTCAGGCCCGGCCTCCACGACGTCGAACTGACCATCCATTCCTCGGTGCCGGCTCATGTTTCGGCCTGGCTGCTGACGCGGCGCAATCTTGGGACGCCGGCGGCCGGCAGCCTGCTGCCCGCGCAGTCCAACATCGAGCGTGGCACGCACTTGCTCCTCGAGGAAACCATCCGATGAAACGCCGCGAATTTCTGGCCTCCACGCTCGCCCTGCCCGCTCTCGCGCAGCCAAAAGCCCGCTCGTTCTCGTGGAAGGGCGACCAGTTCCTCCTCGATGGCGCTCCCTTCCTCATCCGCTCCGGCGAGATGCACTACCCGCGCGTCCCGCGCCCCTACTGGCGCGACCGAATGCGCAAGATGCGCGCCATGGGCCTCAATGCCCTCTGCACCTACGTCTTCTGGAACCTTCACGAGCCGGAACCAGGCAAGTTCGATTTCACCGGCAACCTCGATCTCGCCGAATACATCCGCACCGCGCAGGCCGAAGGCCTCTACGTGCTGCTGCGTCCCGGCCCCTACATCTGCACCGAGTGGGATTTCGGCGGCCTGCCTTCCTGGCTGCTGCACACGCCCGATATCAAAGTGCGCAGCGCCGACCCGCGCTTTCTCACCGCCGCCGCGCGCTATATGACACAAGTCGGCAAGGAAGCGGCAGGTCTCCAGATCCACCGCGGCGGGCCCATCCTCATGGTGCAGGTGGAGAACGAGTACGGCTCGTTCGGCAGCGATCACGAGTACATGGGCGCGGTCCGCCACATGATCCAGGACGCTGGTTTCGACTGCCAGCTCTACACCTCCGACGGCTCCGGCAAATCCAACCTCGCCGGCGGCACGCTCGATGGCGCGCTCTCGGTCATCAACTTCGGCGATGGCGGCAACCCGGCGCGCGAGTTCGCGAACTTCGCCGCCTTCCGCCAGAACGTGCCGCGGATGTGCGGCGAATTTTGGTACGGCTGGTTCGACCATTGGGGCGAGAAGCACCACACTTCGCAGGCCAAACCAGGAGCCGATGGCCTGGAGTGGATGCTGGCGCGCGGCATTTCCTGCAACCTTTATATGGCGCACGGCGGCACTACCTTCGGATACATGAGCGGCGCCAACTGGAGCCGCGCGTACCAGCCCGATACCTCAGCCTACGATTACGACGCGCCGCTGGACGAAGCGGGGCGGCCCACCGTCAAGTTTCGGGCCATCCGCGACGTCGTCACGAAGCACCTGTCCGCGGGTGAAAAGCTGCCCGAGCTTCCCGCCGCGCTGCCCATCATCGCCATCCCGCGTTTCGAGCTCACCGAGTCCGCGCCACTCGCCGCGCGCCTGCCCAAGGCGGTGCGCTCCGCCAAGCCGCTCACCATGGAAGCCATCGGACAGGACTATGGCTTCATCCTGTACCGGCACAGGCCTGCGCGCGCCGGGAAGGGAACGCTCGAAATCACCGAGGCGCGGGATTATGCCGTCATCAGCCAGGGCGAGAAGCGGCTCGGCGCGCTCGACCGGCGCCAACGCCAGACCAGACTCGAGGTGCATCTGAACGCGGGCGAACCCCTCGACATCCTGGTGGAAAACATGGGCCGCATCAACTTCGGCCCGCAGCTCGTCGCCGACCGCAAAGGCATCACCGAAAAAGTCACGCTGAACGGCGAAGAGCTCGCGGACTGGGAAATCTATCCGCTGCCCATCGCCGACCCCGCCGGCTGGCCGTTTTCGACGAAGGCCGCTGCCGCCCCGGCGTTGCATCGCGGCACATTCCGCTTGACGGCAACCGGCGACACCTTCCTGGATATGCGCGGATGGGGCAAAGGCATGGTCTGGATCAACGGGCGCAACCTGGGCCGCTACTGGCGCATCGGCCCGCAGCAAAGCCTCTTCGTGCCGGCGCCATGGCTCAAGCCGGGCGCGAACGAGATCATCGTCCTCGATCTGGAAGAGAGCGGCCCGCGTTTCATTCAATCCGCCACCGATCCGGTCTACGACACTCCGGCCGGTTGAGGAATGTTGCGATATAATTCCTCCCATGACCTGGATCGTTCGAATCTCCTGCGCCGCTCTGCTCGCCGCCGGCGCAGCTTTCGCACAGACGGTTCCCGCCGGCTGGCAGGTGGTGAAGGATAGCAAGAGCCTTTGCCAGATCGCGGTGCCCGCCGACTGGGTTCACGACACACTGGTGAAGAGCTTCGTGGCTTCGCCCGACAAAACCAAGAAGGCCAGCGCCGTCATCCACGCTTTGGCGCCGAACGCCAACTACGCCCAGTCCATGGCCACCGCCAAGCAGGTGATGATCCCGGTCAAGATATTCGAAGATACCGCCTTACGCACCTGGTACTCCGTTGCGCGTGGCAACGGCCAGCCCGGCAGTTCCTGGTATGTCGCTACGAATGGCGGTTCGCAGATCTGCACCGCGCAGATCGATTTCGACGATCCGGCCTTCGAAGCGACGGCCAAGAAGATTGTCGACACCATCGGCAAAGCCAAGTAGCTTGAGCCAGGAGGGCGGGCGCCCTGGCCCGCGCCGGACCCCCTGGTCCGGCCGCCAGCGTCCAACACGCGCATCGCCCCACGTTATAATCGTCTCCGGATGGATGTTTTCGAAGAGCTCGTGCGTCTCCGTAACCTGGGCCAGAAGTGTGCGCTGGCCACCATCGTGGAAGTGCGCGGCTCCATCCCCAGTTACGAAAGCGCCAAACTGCTGGTGCGCGAGGATGGCTCCATGACCGGGACCATCGGCGGCGGTTGTGTGGAAGCCGAAGTCTGGAACGCCGCGCGCGAAGTCATCGAGACCGAGAAGCCCAAGCGCCTGACCTTCAACCTGGGACAGGACGCGGCTTACGACAACGGCCTGATCTGCGGCGGGCAACTGGAGGTTTTCGTGGAAGCCGTGCTCCCCGTGCCGCACGCCTTTATTTTCGGCGGCGGCCACATTTCCAAGAGTCTTTCCAAAATCGCCACGCTGGCCGGCTTCACCACGGTGGTGGTGGACGACCGCGAGAGCTTCGCCAACCGCGAGAGATTTCCGGAAGCCGGGGAAGTGCACTCGGGCGAGTACGAAGAGATCTTCCCGCTTCTCGGGATCAACGAAACCAGCTACCTGATCATCGTGACGCGCGGGCATCGCGACGACATGCGCGTCTTGCGGCTGGCCGCCGGGACGCCGGCGCGCTACATCGCCATGATCGGCAGCAAGCGCAAAGTGCTCAACGTGGTTCGCGAACTGGAGAAGGAAGGCATATCGCGCGAGGCCCTGGAAAAAATCCATGCGCCCATGGGGCTGGATATCGGCGCGATTTCGCCGGAAGAGATCGCCGTCTCAGTCACCGCCGAAATGATCGCGGTGCGGCGCAACGCCGGCTCCAACTGGCGCTCGCTCTCGATGTCGGTGATGGCCGAACCGGCGCGGCCCACGCTGGCGAAGTGACCGCCGGATTGATCCTGGCCGCCGGCGAATCGCGCCGCATGGGCTCGCCGAAGGCGCTGTTGCGATACCGCGAGACCACTTTCCTGGATGCCCTCTGCCGGTTGTTGGCGGAGCAATGCTCGCCGGTCCTCGTGGTGCTGGGCGCATCCGCCGATGAGATTCGCGCCCGCTCCTCCGGCCCCGCGACCTTCGTGGTGAATGCCGATTACCGGTCGGGCATGACCACTTCAATGCAGTGCGGGCTGCGCGCCGTGCCGCCGGACGCCGACGGCGTGCTCTTTACGCTGGTGGACCATCCGGCGGTGTCGCCGCAAACCATCGCGTCGCTGCTCTCGGCTCCATTCCCGCTGCTGCGCGTGCCGCGTTACCAGGGCCGCCGCGGGCATCCCATCCGGTTCTCGCGCGAATTGATTCCCGAGTTCCTGGCGCTCGGAAATGACGGCGCGGCGAGCGATGTGGTGCGCCGCCATCGCGACGGGACGGAGTTTCTGGATTTGGACGATCCGGGCATCGTGGCCGATATCGACGACCCCGCGGCTTACCGCGCGCTCACCGGAGCCGACGCATGAGAATCCGCCCGCGCACCATCTTCCGGTTGCTGGGCGCGCTGGTGGCGCTGCTGCTCGTGGTGGGCTTCGGCGCGCCCTTCCTGAGCGCGGACCAATATGCGGCGCGCCTGCGCAATTCCCTGTCGCGGGCGTTGGGCCGCGAGGTGGAATTCCGCCAGGGGGTGAAGTTCAACCTCTTTAAAGGCCCCGGGTTTTCGGCCGACGACGTGGTGATCCATGAAGACCCGGCCATCGGCATGGAGCCGATGGCCTACGTGGATTCGGTGGACGTACGGCCCAGCATTTGGTCCCTGCTGGGCGGCAAGTTCGTGGTGGCATCCATTCGACTGGAAGGCGCCACCATCAATCTCACCAAGTCGGGCGCCGCATCCGAGCCCGGACGGTGGAATTTCCTGTCGTTCGTCAACCCCTCGGTGATGAGCGCCGTGCCGGCGATTCACGTGCGCGACGGCCGCATCAATTTCAATTTCGGCGATGCCAAATCGGTCTTCTATCTGACGGAAGCGGACTTCGATCTGTCGCCGCCGGGATCGCTGGGCAAAGGCTGGAGCGTGTCCTGCTCGGCCAAGCCCGCGCGCACGGACCGGCCGGCGCAGGGCCTCGGCTCGTTCACTTTGAAGGGCCGGTGGTTCGTTTCCCCGGAGCGTGTGGATCTCGACCTGGTGCTCGACCACGCCGGCCTCGCCGAGATCACCGCGCTGTGGCGCGGTCAATCCGGCGCGGTGCACGGAACCGTTTCGTCGCGGCTGCACCTGGGCGGCCCCATCAGCAACATCGGCATTGCGGGCCGCGTGGACGTGGAAGACGTGCACCGCTGGGACCTGCTGCCGATGGGAGGCCACGGCTGGCCCTTCGATATCCGCGGGCGCCTCGACCTGGTGGCGCAACAACTGGACCTGCAATCCAACTCACCGGGCAATGCGCCCCTGCCCTTGTGGATCCACTTTCGCGCCGCCGACTACCTGGCGCAGCCGCATTGGGCGGTAACCGCCAACTGGAATCGCTTCCCGGTTGGGCCGATCCTGGAACTGGCGCGCCACATGGGCGCTGCCCTGCCGGCCAAACTGCAACTCGCCGGCGTGATGGATGGCGCCATCGGCTATTCGGGGCAGGGAAGCGTTCAGGGAAGCGTGGCGTTTCAAGATGCCTCGCTGACGATCCCGGATTCGCCGGCCGTCCGGTTCGAACACGCCGCCCTGGTCTTCGACGGAGATCACGTGCGGTTATCGCCCGCGGTGGCGCGCATGGCGGATGAGGACGCGGCCGAGATCGAGGCCGATTACGCCATGGGCTCCGGCTCGCTCGACGTCTCCATCTCAACCGAGGCCATGAAGGTGACGTCGTTGCGCGCACAGGCGGCCGTGCCGTGGCTGGAGCAGGTGCGTAGCGGCCGGTTTAGCGGCCAGTTGCGTTACCATCGCGAGGCGGAGCAGGCGGGGTGGTCGGGCCATGTGCAACTGAATGAGGCGGAAGTGCCGATTCCCGGGCTGGCCGATGCGCTCGAAGTGGCGTCGGCGCACGGACAAATCGACGGCGCGCGCGTGGTCCTCGACCACATTGACGCACAGGCCGGCAAGGTGGCTTTCACCGGTTCTTATTCCTATGAGCCCGGCGCGGCGCGGCCTCATCACCTGCGCCTGCACGCCGACACCCTGGATGCGGCCGATCTCGAAGCCGAGCTGCGGCCCACGTTCTTCCGCAGCGGCATCATTGCCCGCGCCCTGGGCCGCACCAGCGTGCCGGACTGGCTCGAACAGCGCGAAGTGGATGGCAACATTCAAGTGGACGATCTGCTCATCGCGGGCGCGCACCTGGACAACGCACGCGCGCGGCTGCTGTGGGATGTGACGCGCGTCTCGCTCGACGGCTTGCAGGCGAAGCTCGACCGCGCGGCCATCGCCGGCAGCCTCAGCATCAACCTGCGCGGGGCAAGGCCGGTCTATAAACTGACGGCCAGCGTGAAGGGATTGAACTGGCAATCGGGAAAACTGGATGGCCAGGGCACGCTGGAAACTTCGGGCGCCGGTCTCCAGTTGCTGGCCAATCTCACCTCGGAGGGAGCTTTCACGGCCGCCGGGCTGGATTTTGGCGGCTTGAACGGACGAAGTCTTTCGGGCAGTTACTCGATGGCGTGGGCCGCCGCGGCGCCGCGGCTGCGACTCACCGGCCTCGCGCTGCGCACCGAGGACGACGCCTACACCGGCCGGGGCGCCACGCAGGACGACGGGCGGCTGCTGATCGTGCTGACCAGCGGGGCGAAGGAACTGCGTGTCAGCGGCCCGCTCGACAAGCTGCGGGTCGAAGAACCGCACTAATGGGGGGCGGACGCCCCCGTCCGCGCGCGACCCCCCGGTCGCGCTCTTTCCCTTCCTACCCTTTCTTTCTCCAGCGCTCTTCGATCATCTCCTGCAATTCGGCGATGCGATGGCGCAGCTTCCGCTCCTTCTGCGAGATCTGGAAGAGATAGCCGAAGATCACCAGCCAGCCGATGCCGTAAGCGTAAAAGAGCCAGTTCAAGTTTTCCATGTTTCAGTCCCTCCTCAAATCGTCCAGTTCGTGGGCACGTCGTGTCAGATCTTCGGCCGCGCGTTCCAGCCGGGCCACGCGGCGGCGCACCAGCAGAATGCACCACCACACCATCAGCATGGTGGCCATGCCGAAAAACAGCGTCGCCGACATGTCGCCCGCCAGGCCGGAGCCCGCGCCTCCACCGATCACCGGCGAGGGATGCTGCGTGCGAAAGATCCGGTTGGACATGTAAATCAGCGGCACATCCGCCATCCCCAGGATGCAGATGACGGCGCACACCGTGGCGCGGGCCTCCACCGGCGCGGCGCGGCGAATCACCAGGTATGCCGCATAGATGAAGAGCAGCAGGAAGGCGGACGTCAGCTTCGCATCCCAGGTCCACCAGATGCCCCACACGCGCTTGGCCCACATGGAGCCCATGGCGATGTTGACGATCTCGAACACCACCACCGTTTCATTGGCGGCCAGCGACAGGTCGTCGTACTTGCTGTCGTGTTTCACCAGGTAGAGGATGGCGGCGATGCCGCCCACAAAGCAGGCCACGAAAGACGCCATCGCCGCCGGCACGTGGAAGTAGAAGATGCGCTGGATGATCCCCATGGTTCGCTCGGTGGAGACCCACATAAAGATCAGGTATAAGTGGGTCAGCACCATGGCTGCCGTGAGGCCCAACATCCACGCGGGCACCGCGGGCCGGTTGTCTGTGAGCGTCGAATCGGCGGTTCCGTTACTCATCGGTCCCCTCTCTCCCTTACTGCAAAGCTTCGTTGATCACGCGCGCCAGGCGCACGCCGGCCTTTTCGATCTGTTGCTTCACCAGCGGTTCGGCCTTCTTCTCGTACTGGGCGTCGATGGTGATTTGCGCTCCGGCGGCCACTTTGGGCAGTCGGCCGTAGGTGACCTTTTGGGCGGCCTTGTGCGATTGCTCGGCCCAGTCGCTCACCGAGCCCTTGGCCCACGATTTCTCATGTTTGGCGGCCTCGCGGGCATAGGCGGGGAACAAGTCGTCCTCCTTGCCCATGAGGCCCAGCAATCCGCTGTCCCAGACGCTGTGCAGATTGGTCGCGCGGCCGTTGAACAGCACGTGCACGTCGTTGCCGCCCTTGTCCTTATTGTCGGAGCTATGCAACGGCTGGTGCATGTCGCCCACAAAGTGGATCAGGAACATCAGGGCCTCCCGCCGCTCTACGCCTTGGACGGCGGGGTCGCGCAATTGCTTCTCGAAGTCCTCGATTTTGACTATCACGCAGTCGCCCTTGTCGCAATCGCGCGCCATGTCGAGGTGCGGTTTGTCGATGGGAATATCGATGTAGTGCCACGGCGCGGTCTCGCGGCGCTGATTGCGGACCTGGTCGGGCCAACTGGAAACCGACTGGATGGTCACGCCCGGCCCCAGGATTGCGGTCACCTTCGCTTGCACGGCGGGGGTCAGTTCGTCCCAGGCGATGCGGGCCACCAGGCTGTGGCCTTCGGGTCCCCACCCAAACGAGGACATACATCCGCACAGCAGAATCACGGCGATCTTGCGCATACGACCTGAGCGTATCACGAAGCGGAGCGGCGGCTATTCCCGGCAGATGCCGCGGCGGCTGCCGCGGATGAAACTCACCAGGTGAAGGGTTTCGGGAGTCGGAAGTTCGGCTTCGATGCGCGTGAGCGCCTCTTCCAGTTTGAGGCTGGAGCGGTACAAAAGCTGGTAGGCGCGCTTGAGGATGCTGACGTCGGGAGCCTTGAAACCGGCGCGCTTCAGCCCCACCAGGTTGAGTCCCTTGGCGCCGATCTGGAAGCCGGCGAAAGTGAAAAACGGCGGTGCGTCCAGGTTCACGCGCGTGTTGCCGCTGACCATGGCGAGGCGTCCGATCCGGGAGAACTGGTGCACCAGCACGCCGCCCGAAAGGAAGGCCTGATCTTCCACTTCGACGTAGCCGCCCAGCAACACGCAACTGGCGATCACGGTCTGATTGCCGATCTTGCAATTGTGGGCGATGTGGCCGGAGGTCATGATGAAGTTGCCGTCGCCGATTTCGGTGGCCGATTCCGGAGGCGTGCCGCGCGAGATGGTGAAGTGTTCGCGGATCTGGTTGTGGTTGCCGATGCGCAGGTAGCTGCGCGCGCCGTCGAAATTCCTGTCGAGGGGGTCGGTCGCGAGCACGGTGCCGGCCGAGATCTGGTTGTGGTGCCCGAGGGTGGTCCAGCGTTTCACATAGACATAAGGTTCCAGCACGCAGGCGTCGCCGATGACGACATCTTCTTCCACCACGCAGAACTCGCCGATGCGGACGCCCGCCCCGATGACGGCGTCGGGATGGATGCGAGCCGTCGGCGCGACTTGGGCGGAGGGATCGATGGGCATGGGGGTGCTCGACGTCGCTTAAATCTTAGCGGATTTCAGTAGCGTCCTGGGCTGCGCGACCCCATCGGAGCCGCGACTTGTCGCTCGACCGTCAAGGAGCGTTTGCCGCCCACTTTGAATTAGTGCTGAGCTACAGTAGAGTCTTGCCCGCTCCTTCCATTGCTTCCGGGATTGCTATCCCGTTACTGGCCACGGCGGTGGGCGTAGCCGGCGCGGCCCTGGGAGTGTGGCTCACGGGATTGCGCGAGCGCGCGCGGCTGGTGGTGCCGCTCAGCGCGGGCGTGCTGCTGGGCGTGGCGCTGTTCGGGCTGCTCCCGGAACTGGCGGAACAAACCGGCTGGCTGCCGGGCGCCGCGCTGTTCGTGGCCGGGTATGGATTGCTGGTCGTCATCAACCGGTACGCGTACCCGGTCTGCCCGACGTGCGCGCACAACCACGACCACGACGCCTGCTCCACGGAGCTGCATGGATTCGCGGGTCCGCTGATCGCGGCGGCGGCGGTGCACAGCCTGTTGGATGGCTGGAGCGTCGCCAGCGTGCAATCGGCCGCGACCCTGGGGTTGCGCGTAGCGGTGCCGCTGGCGGTGACCTTGCACAAACTGCCCGAAGGCATGGCGCTGGGCGGAATCCTGCGCGCCGCCGTGCCCAACCGCGGTACGGCCATGGGCTGGTGCGTGGTGGCCGAGGGCTCGACGCTGCTGGGCGGCGTGGCGGGCCTGCTGGCGGCTTCCCATCTGGGCACGCGGTGGATCATGTACCCGCTGGGCCTGACGGCGGGCTGGTTGGCTTACCTGGGTTACCACGCGATCCACGAAGAGTGGAAGCGGCGCGGCCCCGTATTGACTTTCCTTTCGGCGGCGGCGGGGGTGGCTGGCGCGGCGGCGATTCAGCGCGGCGCGGAAGCGCTGTTCCGATAGATCAAGCTCAGAGGCGTGCGAGCGACGATGCTGTATCCCGCCAGCCAGGCGCGTAGCTCGGGGTAGGTGTCGGGCGCCAGGCGCGGATTGGAGAGGCTCAAGCTGTCGACGATGAAGGCCGGATGCGTGGCGGCCAGCTCCACGCGGTTGCGCGCCGCCCAATCGGGAATCAGAGAGACGGCGTCGCGCAGATGGCGATCGGCGGGCACGCCCGTCAGCGGCTGCGAATCCCAATAGCGCGAAGCCACAGGCAGACGCGTATAAACGAAGAGACCGGGACGGTATCCCCAGACCAACAGCGTGTCGCCCGGCTGTTTGCGGGCGTTGACCAGCGCGGCGGCCGCCTGGCTGTCCTGGTCGAGCGCAATGTCCGCCCAGGGCGCGGCGGGGTGCAAAGCCAGCGTGAGATAGCGCGGAGCAAAGCGGACGAAAGGAACCAGCAAAGCGACGGCGGCGATCAGGGCGACGGCTTTGCGGCGCGCGATGGCGCGGGCGGCGACGAGGACCAGTGGGGCAAGGATCAGGAAGAAGTAGCGCGGGAAGAAACGGCCCCCGAGCGAGACGCCGAGAAAGCCGATGGCGAGCCATGCGGCGAGCTTCAGTGCGACAGACGATCGCCTTTGGCCGTCTGTCGCCGCGCGCCCCTTGCCGGTGAAAAACCAGGCGAGCGCGCCCAGGACCAGCGCGGCGTGGAAGCCCGACCAATCCAGAACGCGGCGGAGGGCGTTGAGCACGGGTTGCGGCTCGGAGGAACTGCCGGCGTAGGCGAATCCCCATCGCCAGACTTGCCGGAGGTAATCGGGTATCGCACCCGAGGCTGCGAGGAAGGCGAAGGCTGCGGCGTTTGGAATGAGGAATCCCGCCAGCAGCAGCGGCAGCGCGGGCCAGGCGACCACCGCGCACACGGCCAATACGAAGACGGCCTTGGTGTGAAACAGGAAGCCGATGCCGCAACAGAGGCCGGACCAGAAGGGCCGCCGCTTCCAGGCGCAGTGAACGGCGGCGACGGCGGGCAACAGCAGCAAAAGGTCCGGCGCGGCCGGGATGACGGCGGAAGGGAAATCGAAGTTGAGGAAGAAGGCCATCAGGGCGGCGGCCAGGAAGGCTTCGTATCGGCCCCACAGATCGCGGGCGAAGCGCCAGATGGCGGCGCAAATGGCGAGCAGCCAGACGGCGTCGAAGAGGCGCAGCGGCCAACCCGGCAGAGCGCCGAGGGAGGCATAGAGCCAGGCGGCAAGGGGCGGCTTGTCGTACCACAGTTCGCGGTAGAGCACCTTGCCATGAAGCGTCTCGAGGCCGGCCCCCAGGTGGTAATCTTCATCGGCCCACAGGATGTGCGAGTGGCACAGGCGCAGCGCAAGCGTGACGGAAAACAAGGCGGCGAAGAAGAGCGCGGTGGTGCGTCGGGAGGCCGTCATGTTTGCTTAGGGGATGGTTGCTTGCGCGCGCGCAGGTGGCAGCGGATGTCGAGCGCGGGAAAGATCCAGGCGGCGTGCCGCTCATACCACTTCATCGACGCGCCCGAGATCAGGCGGCCCAGGTTATCGAGCACGAAGTTGCCGCCGAAGGTGAGTGCGCAATCCACGATGTCGAAGCGGAAGGGCGAGCCGGCGAAGCTCGGGAAATCGCGGCCGGTGAAGTATTCGAAGCTGGCGGCGGCCAGGTGGCGCTTGTGGGTGGGGTCGGTGTAGGAGTTGTGCGAGCTGAAGTGCGGGGTGGTCACGAAGACGTCGGCGCCGTCGGCGGCCACGCGGTAGACCTCCGCCATGGCTCGCATGGGGTCGTCGAGGTGTTCGATGACGTGGGACATGTGGATGCGGCTGAAGCGGTCGTCTTCGAGCGGCCAGGGGTAGCGGTCGAGGTTCCAGACGTGGTCGGCGGCCGAATCGGGCGAGACGTCGATGCCGATGGCGCCGGGCTCCGCCTTGCGGCTGCCGCAGCCGATGTCGAGGGTCATGTTTCACAAGATAGCCTAGCGCAAATGAGGTCGCCCGGGCTGCCACCTGATATAATCCGGTGCGAAGGTCCTGAATCCATGAAACGAATCCTCCTCTTTGCCGCCGTGTTGTGTGTCTGCGGGTTGGCGGCCGCATTTGCCCAGGCGTTGCCACCGGGCGTCCAGAAGGGTGTCTCCATGGGAGGCATCACCGAATATGACTATCCCAACGGTTTGCGGGTGCTGCTGTATCCCGATCCGGCGGAACCCAAGGTCACGGTCAACGTGACGTACCTGGTGGGCTCGCGTCACGAAGGCTACGGCGAAACCGGCATGGCGCACCTGCTGGAACACCTGGACTTCATCGAGACCACCAACGGCCGCAAGGTCAAGGAAGAACTGGTGGCGCACGGGGCGAACTGGAACGGGACCACTTCGGAAGACCGCACCAACTATTACGAGACGGTGCCGTCCAGCGATGAGAATCTCAAGTGGGCTCTGGGCCTGGAAGCCGACCGGATGGTGAACGTGAAGTTCACCAAGCAGATTCTGGACACCGAGATGACGGTGGTGCGCAACGAGCTGGAGCGCGGCGAGAATCAGCCGGCGTCGATCCTGCGCGAGCGGGTGGCGGCCACGGCGTACATCTGGCACAACTACGGGAAGTCGACGATCGGATCCAAGGAAGACCTGGAGAACGTCCCGTACACGCGCCCCATGGCTTTCTACAAGAAGTATTACCAGCCGGACAATGCAGTGCTGGTGGTGACGGGACGGATCGACGAAGCCAAGACGCTGCAATTCGTGGCCGATACTCTCGGCAAGATCCCGCGGCCGGCGCGGGTGCTGGATCAGACGTACACCATCGAGCCTCCGCAGGATGGCGAGCGGTTCGTGGCGCTGCGGCGCGTGGGACAAGGCCAGAACGTGGATATCGCTTACCATGCGGTAGCGTCCGGGCATGCGGATTCGGCGGCTTTGCAGGTGCTGGCGGGCATCATGAACGGCGGCGGCGGGCGCGGCGGCCGCGGCGGCGGCGGCGGCGGGCGGGGTGGCCGCGGCGGCAACGACCCGAATGAAGGCCGGCTCACGAAGTTCGTGGTGGACACGGATCTGGCGCAATCGGCCAACATGGGGTTCCAGGGGCGGCACGACCCGGGCCTGGTGGAGTTTTCCGCGACGCTGACCAAGGACCAATCGCCCGATGCCGTGCGCGACGCCATCTTCAAGACGATCGACGACGTGGTGGCCAACCCGCCCACGGCGGCGGATGTGGAGCGCGTGCGTTCGCAGCTTCTGCTGGGGTTGGAGAACAACCTGTCGAATCCGCAATCGATTGCCACCGGGGCATTGAACAACGCCATCGCGCAGGGCGACTGGCGGCTCATGTTCCTGCAGCACGACCGGTTGAAGGACGTGCAGCCGGCCGACCTGGTGCGCGTGGCGAAGCTGTATTTCAAGCCGTCGAATCGCACCGTGGGTTATTACATTCCGGACATGAACCCGGATCGCACGGTGGTCCCGGCCACGCCCGATCTCAACGAAGTGATGCGGAATTACAAGAGCACGGTGAGCGTGGTGCACGGCGAGAGTTTCGATCCGACCATCGCCAACATTGAAAGCCGCGCGGTGTTTTCCAAGCTGGCCAACGGAATGAAGCTGGCGGTTCTGACGAAGAAGACCGAGAACAACGAGGTGACGGGCACGATCGAGTTGCGCTTCGGCGACGCCACTTCGCTGGTGGGGCAGCGGGAAGCGGCGTCGTTCGCGGGCGGCATGCTGATGGCGGGCACCAAGAGCCACACACGGCAGGAGATCACCGAGGAGATGCGCAAGCTGAATGCGCGCATCACGGTGAGCGGCGGCGGCGGGGGCGGCGGATTCGGCGGGCGCGGCGGTGGCGGCGGGCGCGGCGGCGCGGGTGGCGGCGGCAGCATGTCGAGCGCCACGGCCACCATTACGGCTCCGGCGCAGAACTTTCTGCCGGCCATGCGGCTGGCGGTGGAGATGCTGAAGGAGCCGTTGCTCCCACAGGAGGATTTCGACCGCACTAAAACGCAGCGGCTGAAAGCGCTGGAGGTCGCCCCGACGGAGCCGAACCAGTTGTCGCAGGAGCGGTTGAACCGGCACATGAGCCCGTTTGCCAAGGGCGATGCGCAGTATTCGCCTACGCGCGAAGAGCAAGTGCCGGAGATCCAGAAGGCGACCATCGAAGACGCCCGGAAATTCCACGACCAGTTTTACGGCGCCAACTACGGCGTCATGGCGGTGGTGGGACCGATGGACGCGGCGGAAATCCAAAAGGCCGCCGGCGAATTGCTGGGCAACTGGAACACTTCCAAGGCATATAAACCGCTGGTGACGCCGTTCCGGAAAGTGGCGCCGATCAACGATAAGATCGAGACGCCGGATAAGGCCAATGCCGAATTCATGGCCAGCGAGCGGTTCCAACTCTCGCAGAACGATGCGGACTATCCGGCCATGGTGCTGGCCAGCTATATGTTCGGCGAGCCGATTACTTCGCGCATCTCCGACCGCATCCGCAACCGCGAAGGCCTGAGCTATGGCGCCAACGCGCGCATGACCATCCCCACCGAAGGCGATGCGGCAACGCTCGCAGGCACGGTCAGTCTGAATCCCAAGGTGGGGCCGAAGGTGGAGGAATGCTTCCTCGATGAGATGAGGAAGGCATACCAGGACGGCTTCACGGCGGCGGAACTGGCCGAGGCGAAGAAGGCCATCCTGGATGCGCGCATGGTGGGGCGCTCGACGGACGGGGCGCTGCTGACTCTGCTGGCGTCGCACCTGCAAATCGACCGGCCGCTGAAGTGGGATGCCGACCTGGAAGCCAAGATGCAGGCTCTGACGGTGGAGCAGGTGAACGCGGCCTTCCGCAAGCACATCGATCCCAAAGGGCTCTCCATCGTGAAGGCGGGCGATTTCAAAGCCGCGGGCGTGTTCCAGTAGCGCACGTGCGGTAGAACACATGGGGCTGGCAGGCGAAAAACGCCAGGCGAAAGCGCCGGCCCCGGGTTTTGCGCCGGTTCTGTACCGCTAACTTTGCCGGGAAGTTCCGGATAGTCGGTCCAGTACCCTTCCCGCCAGGGGTTTGTGCGAAAGCGAACGCGTCCGCCTGATTTTTTGATGTAGGCTGATAACGTCCTCGCGTTCCCGGACGCCGTTACACATAGTGGGGTGAGTTCCAAAATGC
>Ga0181530_10001739_pt1 | contig 26886 bp, 31 predicted proteins | sample PEATcosm2014_Bin_42_FD_119769 | JGI IMG/M metagenome (GOLD analysis project Ga0181530, IMG submission 119769) | Peatland microbial communities from MTU Mesocosm Facility, Houghton, MI, USA - PEATcosm2014_Bin10_60_metaG | ecosystem: Environmental > Terrestrial > Soil > Wetlands > Peat | place... | reverse complement strand
CTCAAACGCCGGCCCCTTGCCCCACACCCCCATCCCCGCTACGCCAGACCAGTGGGGCGAACAAAAACCGGAGAAAGTCTCATTATCCCTGGACTAAAAATGGGGGGCAGGTCAGGCGATACTCCCGTTTCCTCACATGCCAGCCGCACAATGCGGCTGCTTTCACATGGATATCTGCTCGTCCTCGAACTAGGTGACCCTTGGAGCAATCTTCAGGTCACGAGGTTGGCTTGGAAGCGTGATGAGTGCTTCGTTCTTTATGGAGCAAATTCGCGAGAGCCCATTCGTGTGGTTCCATCGGGCATCGGCCCGACATATCAAGTGCGTTTGCCGGACGGCCTTTTCGACCGTATATCCCCGACAGATACCCTTGAAATCCAGCTAAAGGACATGAAAGGAAATCGCTGGGAAGTCGGGCCATTTTTCCCGTTCCGAAAGACGATTTCAGCCACACCTCTCGAACCCAGAGAAAAGATTATCCGTGATTACGAGGATGAAGGGGCATGAGCGTCAAATTTTCAAACTACAGCATGGTGTCCGAAGAGACCGAAGAACGGCTTTGGTTCGACTGGTGCGTTTTCACTGATGCCGACGATAACACGGTTAACAAGATCAATCGGGTGAAATACTACCTGCACCCATCGTTCGCGAATCCTATTCGAATACAAACTAACAGGGAGCATCGTTTCGCCCTGGTTTCTAACGGATGGGGTGAGTTCTCCATTGCTATAGAAATTGAATTCCTAAATGGCACCATAGAGCACACGAAGCACTGGCTGAAATTATTCCAAGGAGATAACTGGCCAAGGAAGGTTCGTCCAGAGCATCTTGCGACCAGCGATCACACAGAGGTTTATGTACTCCTCTGTGAGGGGATGTACCGGTGGCGAAAGCTAAAGACCATCGTTGAGAAGACTGGCCTGCCTGAGCCTCGAGTTCGCGAAGTGCTAAATAGTCTCGAAGATGACGACTTAGCGAGAAAGTCTTCCGTGCGGTCAATTGACGGTCAGGAGCTTTGGTCTGCCACCACAATCGTTGGCGTGCTTCCACGGCTTTGAGCCTGCCCGCTTACAGCCTGTTCACCAAGGCCGCGTAGCGCTTTAGCGGCGGCACTCAGAGGTAAGGATACGATGACCTCCTTCACCGTTTTCGTGTGCAGCACCTACAGCGATCTCACCGAAGAGCGCGAGCGAGTGCTCGATGCTATTCGCCGCCTCAAACTCCAGCACGATTCCATGGAGTACTTCGGCGCGCGCGCTGAGCAGCCCCTCGAATCGTGTCTCAAAGAAGTGCGAGAAAGCGATGTGTTGGTCGTTATTGTCGGCCATCGATATGGGAGCATTGTTTCAGGTCTCGACATTTCCTACTCCGAAGCGGAGTACGCAGAGGGGCTTCGACTCAAAAAACCGTGCCTCGTGTATATGCGAGATGAAAACGTTCCGATTCTTCCGAAGCACATGGAACGCGACCCAGAGAAACTCAAGCTCCTTGAGAAGTGGAAGGAGGCGCTTCATTCCAGGCATACAGTTGCCACATTCCAAGACGGTGCTGGTTTGGCGGTGCAAGTCGCCGCTGACTTGGCGCGCACGATTCAGGATCTTGAGGAGGCAGCCAAGGCGCGGGCAACAGCGCGAACCGTTGGTGGCGCGACCCTACTCACTGAGGTGAGTGGCGTCATAACGGACGCACTAGATCAGGGGGTACCTGAGGCATCCTTACTTTCAGCAATTCGAAGCTCGGTCTCGTCCCTTTTGATTAAGATGCGGAAACGCAAAGGCCTTGTGTTCTTGAGTTATTCACGTGGCGACTCCGCGATTGTCCGGCAGATAGCCGAAGGATTAACTGCGGCCGGCGTCCAAGTCTGGCGGGACGAAGTAAGCATTAGACCTGGCGCAGAGTGGATGAAAGAGATTGAACGTGAACTGTCGACCTGCGAATTCGTCGTGTTCTTCCTCTCGCCGAGCTCTGTGATGACCGGTTGGCCGATGCGAGAGATCCAAGTCGCAATGCACCGGCAGCTCTCCGGGGAACGGGGTGCCATCATCTTACCGGTCCTCCTCCATGATGCAGATGTTCCTCCACTGCTGCGGCAGTATCAGTGGATTGATCTGCGAGACGGAAATATTGCAAAGGGGGTGGCGCAGCTTGTCGGTGCAATAGATCACTGGTCGACATAACGTTCGGCATGACTTATGTCGCCTCAGCAGCCTGCTGATCACTCAGAGAATCCGAGCGGCAGCGCCGCAATAGACCTGGAGGGTGAGTTAGGTACTTGTGTTCCCCTCAGAACGTCGGCAGCTTCGAGATCAAGCCACCCGCCAGACCACCTAGCAATCCACCGAGTCCGGGTGTCTGCAAGGGGACGTTCATGATCGACTGGTTGCCTTGCATCGCGGCGCTATCGTCACCAGTAGAGAATGTGTGTCTGTTCATCACGGAACCTCAACGAAAGAAAGACACGGGAGACGCCTTATAAATGGGTATCTCCCGTGTGTGGTGGAAAGAACAGCCGTTTCAGGCTGCGCTGGGGTGGAAACCGTTGTTGACGATGCCTTCCAGACCCTGAACAACCTGAACCAGGGTAAGCACATCAGGGCTCTCATTCAGCGGCTGGGCTTGCAGCCTTGCCGAATGCCAACACTTCCGGTGGGAGCTTAGAAGGACGGACGGATTGCAGAAATCCCGCCAACTTCGCCGTCGCCTTGTACTGCGGAATTGGTTCCAGCTCCTTGAACGCACTGGTGAATGCGTTCGACAGGCTCCACATGGTTCGTGCCTGGAACTCCTCATGTACGGGCTGAAAGTACAGATCATGTACTCGCCGCGCGAGGTGCTTCGGAAACCCAGACTCCTCCTCGATGAACGCCTGGTAGATCAGCAGCTTGGCAGCGGCCGTTGACAACTGCAGCGCCCGCCATTCTTCGACTTGTTGCTTCAGCGGTCCAAAGTTTCTTTGCATCCGGTCGACGCCGATGGCCAGGCTGTCTTCCAGCGAAAAGTGCTTGGAATGCTTCGCGAGCACGGGCGTATATTCCCCGTGAAACGCGAGATTCTCGCAGACGAAGACTCTTAGGCCAACGGTGCATGAGAGCCGGAACGACTTGTCATGGCTGTTCCGAAGGCCTATCGCGAAGCGGCAGCCGTCGAAGCCGGAGCTCAGGTCCATCACGCCGAACATGCGCATCCCGCCGGATGAAACGGCGTACTCCTCCCGCACCACGCCAATCTGGCGGAAGCCGAGTGCTTCGATAAGCTTCTCCACCACGGCGATGTGGGGAATGGGTTTGTGGGTTGCTGTGGCCGCCGGCGTCGCCACTCGGGCCAGTTCTTCCCGAGTCAGCTTGGCGCCGTAAGAGCACAGAGTCATGGTCGGAGCTGGGGCCGGTACGGGGCTGAGAATTGCCCCAACTGGCTGATCCTGCTCGATAAGGGTTGTCTCTTGCATAGTGATTCCTCCAAGAATGGAAATCGGGAAAGCCAGCAGACAAAGTTGCCTGCGACTCTCCCGAGTTTGTTGTGCCGCTTCCGGCGGCGCGGCGCCCGACCGCAACAGACGGGTTTGTCTTCGCGGTCAAGCAGTTTACGAACGAGAGATCTCAGGCGGCGCGGACTAAGCCGTTGGTAATGAGATCGAGGAACCAGATTTGATCCACTTTTCGCAGGTCAATGTCGGTAGGGTGCTGGAGGATGAAGCGGCGGACATCCTTCTCTTGGATCAGGTAGCTGTCGCCGTTCTGCTGTGGGCCTCGTGCTGTGCCACGGAATTTGGCCTTCAAATGGCCACTCTTGATCCATCTCGTCACGGCGTGAGGGTCGATCCCCAGCGCTTGCGCAAGACTGTAGGCGGAGTAGAAGCTCCCATCATGCTTGAACTTCATTCGTTTCAACTTGAGGTGAACCGCGGTGACGGTGCGAGCATAGCCGGTAGCTTTGAGCTTGAGGCGGATCCGCTCGTCGCTCATCCAAGCATACCTGGACAGAATCGCTAGCTCCGCCTCGTTCCAGGGCAGCTCTTTGGTTCGCGCCAACCCCAATTCGCGGGCACGCTTCTTCAGTGCCCAATGCGGCATGCCGACTTTCTTGGCCAAGAGCCGGATGCCAGGGCGCGTCTTCGCGTCCCGATGGTTGAGATAGATCGCTCGGATGATCTGATCGATCTGGTCGGTGAAGATGTATTTGCGTCGGCCCTGGGCTTGGGCGTGACCTTGATCGCTACAGATACGTATGGTTGCGGGACAAGCCGCGAGAGATTGGCTCGGGTATAACTGTTCCATAGGAATTCATGCCGTTGGATGGCGCGCCGTATCACGACTTGCGCATCCTTGGTTCTTGCGACGACAGCCGCGGTTAGTGGTTGCTTGCTATCGGTCACGGGGGAGTTGGGATGCAGCTTGAGAGTGAAAGGCCAGACGGGGGTTTTGTGAAGGGATACCAAAATCTAGCGGACGGTTCCGAGGCTACTTCGAACTACTCCGGGGTGAGATCATGCGGACGCCTGCCCTTTGAAAATGCCCCTAACGGTTCGAATCGCTGGGGGCCTGAGTGTATGGACTTTGGAGCTACTCCAGCCTATGTCGTGGCTGGATGGAGGTGCAAGTGAAATCTGCTTCCTCGGTTAGCACATTCTGCAGCCCTACAAGCTCCTCTTGGCTCCAACCGTGGTCGGCAATACCTGCATAAACATACGATTCAGCCGCGTCATGAAGACGGGCGACTGATAAAACAGCTGTGAACCTAGCTTGGCAACTCGACACCCTGGGTTGACAATTGCAGCAATGCTTACCGACAAACCGCCGAGCACAGCAGCGTTACGGGCAAGATTTCTTGAGAGCGACCGGCTCACAGCGTTGGAAGTCCCCGAGGACGACCGATTGCAAGCGTCGGCAAAGTCTATCGCTTCCGCCATGCAAGGCGGCACCGCCTCGTCCGTTCGCCAAGCATGCGCGGAGTTTCTATCGGTTGCGTCCCGTTTCTACCTGGTTCGCCAGCCCGCGATCCGAGTACTTGCTGCCCGCCCGCTGCGAGTCCGCGAAGGCGGTTCGGCGATCGAGTTGTTCGGGGACTACGATCCCGAAACTGTGCTCATCCGTCTCTGGATGCGGACCGCCATCCGGAAACAAGTCACCTCGTTCGGCACGTTCCTCAGCACCCTCTGCCACGAGTTTTGCCATCACCTCGACTGCCAGCGCTTCGGGTTTCGCGAGTCGTGGCATACGCGCGGCTTTTACGAGCGTACTGCTGCGCTCTACCACCACGCACGCGGCACTCCGGTGAAACGTCTGTTCTGGGCCCGAGCCCCCGGCGAGCGTTGGCGGATCGACTGGCCCCGAACCAACCGGGGAGCGTGACTTTTCGGAGGAATATTGGCGCCCAGACGTACAGAAGGATATGTCAAAGTGGGTCGTGTCAAACGCGGCGAAACAAATGTAACCACGACTGCCGACGATCAACTCGAACTACTTTAGCGTCCCGGAAGGGCGTTTGTCGTTACCGATCCGCTCTTCGACTCGAAGAAACGAAGTGGTCTGAATCTGTTCGAATAGATCAGGTGATACGGCGTCTTCCGATACCCTATGCCGAGGCTGCGTGCAAACTTCCGATCGGACTTGTTGGCGATTGCCCGCCAACACTTGGCTGCAGACTGGGCCGAAAAGACACGGCAGATCTCCGATGATGACGTGCTCATCAAGTTCTTCGATTCATGGCGACGGCGGCCATCGATTCGCCCGCGAAGGTTGTGGGTAGCCGATGATTTCCAATGCCCGCTTGAGCATACGGAAGGTTGGAAGCAATTGCAGAGGAAAATCGTCGGCGGAGAGGACCTCTGCCCGCATCTGAGCCGGCGTCATGCTCGCCTGGACACCCTCGATGGCCTGCTCAATGAATGGGGCGTTCACCATCTCCACCTGGGAATGGCTCACGCCGCGGGGGGCTCCGGCTACATGGAGCGGAGCGGGCCTGTGCTCTTCGCTCGGATCACCGAGACAGATTTTTACGCGATCAATGTCTATACCCACGGCGAATGGGAGAACGCGAGTGTGCTTGAGAGCCTACATCGCAACTGGCCAGACGCGATCAAGAATTACCGCATCCGGGGTGTCCATGCGGAATCGTTAACGACGACGGAACGCCGCAATCTGAGAAAGGTGAACCTCCAGACAGCGACTGCCACCACCGATGGAACGGTCTATACGGCAATCGGCGGCGGCGTGGCCAGTTCTGGAACATCTGCCGAGGCGGTGATGCGCGCGGACATGCTTTGGTCGGATGCCGAACAACTCGGGATTGCAATCGAGACGCAGTTGGAGAAATTTCTGCCGCATCTGCGAGCTCGCGGGTACACCGGCCAAGCCGAGATCGACGCAACTCTGGTGGCGGTCACCTCCGAGGCATTTCAGATAGCCTTCCCCCAATACGGCGTACTCGCGAATGTGGCGCTGGAAGGCGGTTGGTTCCACAGAAGGCGTCCGCCGTCCCCATGAGCCGATTGCTTGATATGAGCCGTCCATCAGACGCCCTTGATGTGCGCGGCCTGTGATTTGCGCGAGAGTGACCTGACCTCACAGGTCATGACGATGTAGATAGGCTGCGATCGCCTTTCCTTCCCATTCCTGATACTCGCTGGTCACAGGAGTGTCGTCGTCGCCGCAAACGGGTTGCAGCCGGAGAATCCCGAGTTTGCCAGCGCCATATCGAGTCCAAAGGACGAGCAGCGAGAGAACTGGGAATCGGTCGTATTCCTGTTTCAAGAACGCGCGGGTTTCGTCGTCGAAGACGTGAATTCCAACTGAACGTATCTCAGCGACGTACTTTCCATCGTGAGCAACCTTTTGGCCATCTTCACCCAGTTTGTTGCTGAGAAAAGTGACTTCAAGATTGGTGCATTTCGGATCTTCGCTCAGTCGAGCAAGCTCTTCCAGCAGCGCGGAAAATGCGGTCCCAGGAGCGTGGACCTTCACATTCGTCTTGAGCTCTTCTTCGTGCGCCTTCAGAGCAACGTCTCTCGCGATCCGGAAATAATCGCCCTTTAGCGGCTTGATCTGTCTTGACAGTTGCGCGAAGGCGAGATCGTCCGTGCGCACCGCGGTGAACTTCTGAGCCGGGATCGCTTGCTGATACTTCTCGATTAGTTCCTTGAGCGCGTCCTTGATCTCTTGCGGCACGTCCACCACATTCTTCGAATCCTTGCGCCAATCGGGAAGATATGCATCCCAGAGCCGGGTGGTGAGATAGCTGCTGTCGTCCGGCGGAAACTGAGCAAACGTGTAAAGTCCTTTCTCACGGGTTTCCGCAGGCAGTTGGAGGTAGAGTTCGTCCAGTCTCTTAAGATCTGCCTTCAGATCGTCGCCGTGCACGAACTGTTGCGCGGGGTGCATGAACAGAGGAGCGACTTGAACATGAAAGTTGTCCCGCGATGAAAAGACCGCGCAAAAGGGAAGGTAGTAGAGGTATGCCAAGTCAATTTGATGGCTGGCTTTCACCTTGCTCAGCAACTGGGTCTGGAGAACCAGACTGAAGAAGATGTTGATGGACAGCATATGGATGAAATAGGGACGGTAGGTTCGGAGGGGCGGCCTCTTGCGATTTGACTTCCAGTCGTTGACCACATACTCGGTTGCCTCCGGGACGCCAAGAAGCTCTAGGCCGAATCGCAACAGCCATTCCGGCTCCAGGTTGTCGATGATCGTATCGCTCAGCGTGCGTGCATCCCTAAGCGAGACAGGCTTGCGCCAGGGTCCGATGGCTCGACACACGGTACCCGACATGGCTTGCAGATCAATCTGCTCGATCATCTTGCGCCATCGTTTTGCGATCTGCCGTTCGAGCCCGAGAAAATCGTATCGCGCCCAGCGCTGCACCGCTTCTTCTTCCTCGCTGGGCTGGAACAACATGCCCTTGGAGTCGCCCAGTTCCACAACTTTGCCGGCGGGAAGGAAGGGGCGAAGAAGCACGGTGTCTAAAAGGAACTGTCCGGACAGTTCGGCCTTGAGAATCTCCATGTGGTGCAGATTTGCTGCAGATTGGCAGTCCGGCGTACGTTCCGCGAGAGAACCCACCAGTTGCTCTGGGGTTCCTCTCATCCGATACATCTCGCGCTCCAAGTCCGCTAGGCATTCAACGAAGAATAGCGGGGTGATAGTGGAGCGGTAGAAGTTGTCGAGCAGAACTGCCTCGTTGATGCTCAGGCTTTCGAGGGTCGATTTGTCGAAAAGCAGCGACGGACCTTGCGACATGGGCCCATTCTACGACTACGTCCCTGTTCCATCATTCCGCCCTTCTTGCGGGTGCTCATTCATCGGCACCATGGCCCGCTGGGAAAGACTCAGGAGGCAAAACCTAATGGGCCTAGAGTGGCTACAACCGGGCTTGCCGTCTGGTCGCCCGAGTCTCGCATCCCGCCAGGGCGAGATCAGTCCTGGAAAGTCGTCTTGTGGAGAGTTGATCACCATTTCGTTCTGAACGCTCCGCGGATGGGACTTCAGAACACTAATTCCTTCTCTGCAGCAAAATCGTGGTCTCGGATGCATTTCAGAAGAGCGACAGTTGGCCGGATTCGGTGGTTTTGTGTGAGTAACCGCGCGGCAATCTGGCAGTTTCCACGAGGACAGTGTCAGGCATCGAGTCGGTCGTTAACGGCAGCATCGTAGACGCCTCAATATCTCCTCGCTCAAAGGGTGTATCCACTAGCTCTCCCTCTGCCACTGCCGACGTCGGTGGACGCAACTGTTGGACATTTCGCCAGATTGAATCCGCAGATTCTCCGATCCCCTTGTTTTCGACCAGCTCGCGGGCCATGGCCGTCAGCATGTCGTCATCGCCATCGATTGCCTGGAGACCTTCGGAAGTAAACTTCCCCTCCATAGCCAAGGCCACCAGCAGTTTCTTTCCCATCAGCCGGAGACAGACTTCCTGCATCGTGCCCTTGTAGGCAAAGAACTTCACCTCCACCGGCCGTCTCTGTCCGATACGCCATGACCGACGGCTGGATTGGCGCAACGTGTGCAGCGAGTAGCCCGTCTCGTGAAACAGGATGGTCGGAAAGTCCAGCAGATCCAGCCCCGTCTCAACGATCTTGGGATGGCAGATCGCAACATCAATTCCACGGCGCAGCTGTTCGCGGTACCAGGCTTCCCGCTTGTGAGTTGGGACGCTGGCCCGCAGAATCGACGCCCGTATTCCTTCGGCGCGAAACAGCTGTTCCAGCCGTGCGGTCACGTCGTGCTTGTTGGTGTAGACGGCAAAGACCTGGCACTTGCGGCCACGTGCGAGCTGGGCTTTGACTTCTTCGATCAGAGCTCGTTCCTTGGTATAGGTTTCGTTCCTGTCCAGATCAACCGTTTCGGCAATGACAAACGATTCGCGGCGTTTGGTTTCTGGGTCGAATTCAGACCCGTACAGAGTGCCAAAGCCATATGGATGGTCTGGCCAGGCCAGCAGAGCGTTCAGCATGGTGCTTGCCACGCTGCTGTTTCCGCGGTGCTCCTTCAGGCAGGCAGTGATCTCCTCTTCGAGCTCCTCATAGGCAGTCTTCAGCGGCTCTTCCATCGCCACCGGCACGACTTCCTCCCGGTAGCTGGGCAGACCGTCCGAGATGTCCTCCAGGCCAATGAACGCGCAATGGTCCATCAGATACTTGCCGAACAGTAGCGGCGAGGCGCCAGGCTTGCGCTTGATCGTGACCGTCTTCTTGGTTTTCCGGGAGCAGGCGTTATCTTCGACCGTGATGCGTTCAATGGTTTCGATCACGCCGAAGTCTCTCGTGAATCGTTCCCGTCCAGCTGAACCCCACTCGTACCCGTCCTCAGTCATGCGCCTGGCATCGGTGCGGAACAGGGTGTTGAACAGATCATCCGCATAGCCAGAGAGCAGGGTTCCCGTTAGTCCCAGGAACCGTCTTGCCGTTTTGTTGAGAACTCCTAGTGCATTACCCTGGGCCGTGTCGCCGGCCAGTTGGTGGATTTCGTCCGCAATGGCGTAGTCCCACCATTCCGGCATGAAGCGGCCCATATATTCCGCCGGCGCCATGCGAGCAATCTTGTTGCAGTCCGCCTGCCAGAGCGCACAATATTTTGTGGTCCCTGCTTTCGAGCCCTCCACAATCTCGTGCAGGCGCTTCTTCTCAAAGTCGAGCGCGCTCAGCCGCACCCCATCCGTCTCCACAGGACAGCCGGTGTCCGGGTTGGTGAGCGACCCGAGGTATCTCCCTGAAAGGCTCTTGCCGTAACAGTGCTTCCAGAAATACGACAGCTTTGCTTTCTCTCGCCCAATGCAGAAGATCGTGGTCCCGGGACAAAGCTTGCGCCAGCCTCCACGCCCCAGACGACGCAACTCCACCAACGAAGTATGTAGGCCCTCACGCACGATATCGCCTCGCCGTAACCGGACTTCGTTGATGCCGTGTGGCTCTCTTGGATCTCCACCATTGCGCATGTCGTCGATCAAGAACACTCGCACCTGAGGCAGTGTTAAGAACGTTTCCCGCGCCCATTTCTCGACCAGGTGCGGCGGTGCCATGACTAATCCAGAAAACGGCCTGCTGGCGCTGTGCACCAACATGCTTCCCAGCGCGATGAGCGTCTTGCCCGCACCGCATTCCGCCACGACGTTGGCGTTGCGAGCCAACTGCCAGCGCTTGCTCACACCCATGATTGCCAGAGTTTGCGCTGGATATGGAACACGCACCATCCGCGAAAGCAGAGGGGACGGAGTTTCATCGGCACCATAGAGGGCCGGGTAGGAAGAGAGGATCCGGGAACCGATTTCGTCTGAGTGAGACCTCAAATAGTCGTGAATCGTGTCTAGGCTCTGCATGGAATTCTCCGGACGGGACGTGTGAATGCGTGGGTGGCAGGTCTATCGCCTATGCGTCAGAATGGAGGAGATGAAGCTGGAAGTGGACTGCTACTCTGGGCGGACAGCGGACGAAAGGCCGGTTCGATTTCGGCTTGAGGATTGCCAGTACATGGTCGAGGAGGTGCTTGACCAGTGGTACGGCCCACAGGATGCCTTTTACAAAGTACGCGCGGATGACGGCAATCTCTATATCCTGCGCCGGGAAACATCGACGCCGGACGGATCTTGGCACCTGGAATCGTTCCGGCAACTCCCGCGCCAGAGCTGACCTTGGATCTTGATCGCCGCCAGCGACTGCCAATCCGTCCACCATGGCACAGAGACCGACAACCTTCAATCTTCCTCCGGAAACATGAACGTCATCACGGGCTCGCCGTCATCGCCAGGTCCCGAAACCGCCTTCAGCGTTACTAGCCGCATCCCCTCTGGCCCACCCCCGGCGGTCGCGTCGATTCTCTCGTTTGGCCACAGGGCCGGATCAGCAACGATGCAGTAGAAGTCGAACAGCAGGTTGCACGGGTCGATGCGTCGGGCCGGGACTGCCCCCTTGACGGCGGCATGGAACATCCAGATCACGTCCCAGAAGCGGCCCTCCAAACTCTGGTCTGGTGGCAGGTTTGCCTTCTCGTCTATTGGCCATACGTACCGATGAAATGCCGTAGACGTCATCGCCAGCGGCCACTTCATAAGCTGGCGGCGCATCTCACCCATCGGAGCTTGCTCGCAATCGACCAGAATGCCGTCCTCCATCGCTTGCTGTCGGATGTAAACGCTGATCACCTCGACGGATCCGTCGCCAGTGCATGCCGACTGGTGACGGCCGTTGATGCCTCCGCACGACGCACAAATGCGGTCGCCCGTATGTAGCAACGCCATAAGTCAGGTCCTCCCAGAACTGTTCAGAATGTGGGTGTGTAGTGCATCCGCGAGTGGCCTGTTTCCGGTTCTCCGCAGCAGGCGGCGAAGGCCCTTGTTCACACGGGAATCAGGCGGTCTTCTTGATGAGCTGGATTTCGGGCCATTCGACAGCCCCATTGTGGGCAGGAAAAGCGAGTCGCTTGCTGCGCAGTCCCCTCCGCAGCAGTGCCAATAACTCTTTCCGTTTCGCTTTGATGGAGACTCCGGCGTATCCGAAGCCGGGAAGCTGCTGAATACGCTTCTGCTGCTGCAACTGCGCAATCATCCACGGCCCCCATTCAGGGGTAGCTGGCAAGCCGTAATGACGCACCAGTGAGGACCAGATGAAGGAACGGTCGTCACTTACGAGGAACAGTTTCCCGTCCGAAGTCGCATCCGCCAATTCCTGCGAACAACTCACGAGATGCCGCAGCGGCCGCTTCCGTCCGGGAACCACGATGGAGCCTCGGAAACACAACGGCTTCTCGCCCAGAGAGACGATGCTCTCGTCACCGTAAGGACCCATCACGGTGAATGAGTCTCCGTTGGCAAATGCGGCAGCTAAAGCTCCGATTTCTACGTCGCCCCCAACGACTGAGACTAGATGGGCTTTGCCTCGTTCCTCGCCCACGAAGGCATCCAGGAAAACTCGAAGGTTGGTGGCTGTCTTTTCGGTTTGGCGCCGATACAGGAGTTTGCCGAAGCGCTCATGGGCATTTTTCATAGCAATAGGTTCTCTGGCGGTAGCTCCAAATACCTTCCGCGATATCAACGACACGAAATGTTAGTGGATGGCTAAGGGATACTGGGGAGCTCTGGTGATCTGGTCCGACGACGTTCAAACAACCGGAGAGTGGATTTCAGTTATGGCGCAGCCAATTCTCTCGAGGAAGATCCTTGATCTGCGCGAACTCCTTCTCGTTGTCGGTGACGATGGTGTAACCCAGGGCCAATGTCTGTGCAGCAATTAGTAGGTCATTGGCGCCAATCGGCCTACCCGCCTTTTCAAGCCGGGCACGCAGCGCTCCGTAGGTAGTATCGGCGGGCGCTTCCAGGGGAAGAACCTCAATCGCACCGAGCACGGCTTGCAGCTGTGCCGTCAGTCGAGCGGACTGTTTCTTGGCGGCGCCGTAACGCAATTCCGCAGCAACGATTATGCTCGTGCAAATCTGCCCTTCTCCGATCTTTCGGATGTGCTGTGCTATGCGGCCTTGCGGGTTGCGAACCAGGTCGGAAACGATATTGGTGTCCAGTAAATAGCGCATCAGAGATCAACCGGAGTGGGAGGTAGATCGGAAATCGGAGGAAAGTCCTCGTCGATGGTTCTCAAGGTCGCGAGCACAGCCAGCAGCGACTTGGGTGGAGTGGGCTCGATGATTAAGCGGTCGCCTTCCTTGCGGATTATGGCCTCCTCGCCGGGCAGTTCGAACTCGCGAGGTATCCTCACAGCTTGGTTTCTGCCGTTCTTGAAGAGTTTTACGTGTCGTTCCGGCGCCATATTCACCTCGCACTAGGCATATGTTACAGCATAGGCCAAATACATATACATTGCAACGTCTGATTCAGGCTTCCTGAAGTCCTTGGTTAACAATGACTTAGAGGCTTGTCTCGCCACGTGTGACAGATTTTGTGGCACGACCAGAGGAAGGCCGACCTAGTGGCGAACGCCGTTGTATCTTGCGCCATCGTTTGAAGTCCGCAAGAATCTCGTCCTCGGAAATCCCTTCGGCGGCAAGCACTTGCTGCAAGCGAGAGGCGGCTTCTTTGAGAGCTGCTCGCTCCGTCTCCGCCCGTTTATGTCGGGCAGGAATGTAGTAGCCAACCGTATCACCGTGGCGGGTGATAGCGACTGGCACCTCACTCTCCAGGAGATAACTAGCCAACTTCTCCCGGAATTCGCGAATCCCAACCTTCAACGCTTCCATGCCTCAGCCTCGCTGTGTACGTATGTGTACGCAAATACAATACCACTTCTTCGACCTGCCATTCAAGGAATACCGGGTGACAGAGGATTCGGCTCGGCGGTCTGTCGGGACACGTTTATTCGTGGGAGCACTTGCTGAGAACCTTCTCCTTGGTCTCCTTCAGCTCGATGATCTGCCCACTCTCGTAGGCAAGAGTCAGCTCATGGCTGAACCGTTCGCGTTTGCGAATGATGGTCTCTCCCTCCGCTTCGCCTTCCTCGTTGAACTCGTCTACATACTTCACCGATCGCCAGTGCGCGATATGGCGTGTCTCGCCTTCCCCAAAGAAGCCGTTCAGCATGCCACTGCAAGCCAGCAAACCAACGTGGCCCTTGTGGAGCGGCGTCACAGGCCGGCCGCTCATCCTCTGGTGCTTGCGTACCAGAATGCCTCGGGCGTTTTGCATTGCAACAGAGCGCTGCAGCGCATCCTCAATGGCATCCAACGGTAATCCCGTGTGAGTGATCGTCGCCGCCGAAGATGGTGGAATCACGTAACACTCCGCAACCTCTTGGTTGAGTACAGGAAGCAGATGTGGCTTGTATGCAATCCGGAGCAACTCATCCGCTCCCTTGGGTTCGCCACGCAGGTGCGCCTTCTTTCGTCTGCCAAACACCACGACCTGGTTGAAGCGGACGGCTTCCGGATGTTCGAGTCGAAAGACGCAAAGCCGATTGAACTGGGCGGTCAACAGCCGCGCGCATGTGCCAACTGCGGGAGATGGAACCACGAACACGAGCACGCCTTCGCTGATCACCCAGCGATAACAGTGTTCCAGGAACACCAGTTCCATCCTTTTATTACTGTGCGGCCCAAACTCACTGTCATAGGGTGGATTCAGATACAGAAGCGAGCAGGACTCCGCTTGCACGCGACACTCAAATGCACTCCCGTGGACGGTGGCGATTCCTCTCCCTGCGGCTGCCGCGGCCCTATCGGCGTCGAGTTCTATACCGGCCAAGTGGGCGCCCGTGTCCTTGGTTATCTCAAGCAGTGCCGTACCGTCGCCGACGCACGGATCGATGGCCGAGTAAGGCGCAGAGGACATGAGCAAGGCGCGGATGTTTTGGGCTTCCTCTACCGGCAAGGGATAGTAACCGAGTTTGAGGCGACCAGCATTTCTCATCTCTTCCTCCACGGCGTGAGACCTATCTAGAATGTGCTGAGGATGGGCAGATCTCACACCGCAAGCGGCTCTTCCCTAGCCTCGGTTGCGAAAGGTGTCGACCGTTCCATGTTCCAATTCGGAAAAGGGTTTCTGCTGGAAGTCCTGAAGTCTTCGATCAGCTGCCGGACCATGCAGCGGCGCTCCAATAAGCGATCCAGCAAGCGTTGCAGTTCTCCGCGTTCGCCGTACCACTCGCATGGAATCTCGTCCGCAACGCCCTGCAACTGCCGCGCGGGGAATCTCTCGATGCTCCACAACCATGGGTCAAAGTCACCCCAAGATTGGATCTGCTCATAGACATCATTGAGCCCGTACACTCCCCGCAGCGGAGCGTCGGGGAAACTCCACTCGCCCGCATTGAAGCAGTATCCAAAGTCGATAAACGATGCGGTATATTTCCGCTCGCGCATCCCTTTGTGGAATACGACCTGCCGGCCATCGGCGTTGCCAGTCCACTTGTCAAAGGCAAGCAGACCCGCGAATTCCTTCAGGTTCCTGACCCGTCCAAGCAGTGTCCCTGGCAGCCAGTCCAAGACCTCGCCAGTCACCAGGGAGGAGCCAAACTGAAGCCCAGGACGCGCCGCAACCGCCCGGCCAGCCAGGGTGAAGGTAACTTGCTGCTCCAGGATCGTCTTTTCATCCACGCGGATCACGACCGGCTCCGGCACGCTGAGCCCGATCATCCGCGCCAGTCTGCAGGCCAAGTAATCATTCGCCAGTACCCTGGTGCATTGTGGGTTGCCCATGAACTTGACCACGTACTTCTTGCGGTCATCGCCCGACATGATTCGCGCTTGCGAACCGCCGCGAACTTGGGAGATGTGCGCGACTGCCTTGATATACATGTTGTCGACTCCGCGTGTTTTGTATGGAGGCTTGTTGCGGACGCCATTTCTGGCTGCGTCGGAGAGCGGAGGGCGCGTATCCATGTACCCTCGCTTTCATGGCGGTGATTAGGCTGCGTGGTGTTGGTCGGAGCCGGCGAGTTCTTCGAGGCCGAAGACCACGTGTTGCAAGGTCTTCATGTCCGATATCTCGCCTAAGGGCGGGGCTTGGAGCTTGGCCAGCAGCGCCTCGACGGTCTTCGCGTCGAGCCGTTTGGTAACGGCGTCCAATCGCTCAATGCCGCGGATTGCAGATTCGAGCATCTGCAGGACGGTTCGCTTGACGGCGGAATCACGGATCAACTTCGGCTGGTTGACGCGGCCGTACTCGCGCAGGATGTTGCGGTACAACACCGTCCCGACAGTCTTTTCCATGCCCAGAATGCGCGCGTCGAGGTCGTCGCCGTTGGCTTTGCTGGCGCTGCCGCTGGTGTTTCCGGCGGTGCTATGGCCATTGCCGGAAACTCTTGGGGAGTTGCTCCCGTTGGCTTGGCCTCCTCGATTTGCGCCGTTCGAGGCTGCGGCGGCGCTGCCGTTGCCATTTCTACCCGAAGGCCGTATTCCTTTGCGCCAGTTTTCCGGAAGGGCCCAGGCGAACAACGCGGGCGTTCTCAACGGCTGGCGGTTCTGGTCCAGATCGACCCAGACGGCTTGGATATCGTAGAAGTAACGGCCCAGGCCGAAGCACGAACAGGCCCGCTTGAAGGCCTGCGCATCGGCTGACGTCATGCCGTTATCGTCGTCGGCCCACTCTTCGCCGGTGCCCGAATGCGAGCCAATGCCAAGGATCGTGACCGTGCAAGTGACTAGCACCTTGCCCGAGACGATGCTCTCGCCCTTCTTTACGCGGGTGATGTTGGTCATCGTCTCAACCTTGTACTCGCGGGTCCAACCGTGTGGCGTGAAGAGCGCATTCAGCCGATCGGTGTAGGCGCGGGAATCGGCGTACGGCACGATCTGACCGCGCTTCTTGTCGTTGGTTGTATTGGTAACCCGCCACCGGACTTGGTCTGGTGAAAACGGGACTTCAAGTTCCGAAAGGAGCTTGTTTACATCCAGTCCCGAGGACGATGTCGTTGTGGCTTCAGTTGGCATGGCGAGGCACCCTCCTTTAGGTACCTGAGGTCTTGCTGAGGTTCAGTTGTGGTGTCGGAGATGCGAGTCAGGTGTTGGCCAGTTTTCCCTGGGGGTTGGGTTGGATTGGATACCGCGGCGTGCTGCTGGTCCGATGGCGGGATCCGCAACGCTGGTCAAGACGGTCAGGTGCAGGATTTCAGGGAGTGAACCAGAAAAGTTGGATCTCAGGGAAGTCTAGATGTCCGTGGCGTCAATAAGCGGGATTTCGTATTCCTCTATTTCTGCCGTGTCGCCAGTCAGATTGATCTCGATGGCGCGGTTTACGAGATCGCGATCGCCGATGTAGTCCAGCACGGTTTCAAGCAACGCACGCTGGATTCCCGGAGGTACGTTAGGGACGATAATCACTAGGCCAGGGTGAATCTGCTCCTTCCGAAACAGCCGCCGGAAATCGATGGCGTTGTTGGTGACGAGAGTGAAGTCCTCGTCTCGAATTCTGAGCATGAGTTCGTGGTCCTTTCGACCGCTCATGCCCAGATGAGCCACGTGGTAAGCCTCATAAAGCCGGTCGGTTGCTACTTTAACCAGGCTCGTGTGCAGGCACTCATCAATCAGCAACCTGACTCTACGCGACACGCCGCAACTTGCCCTTCTTGCGCCCTACCGGCTTCTTCCCAGACCAGGGCTGTATCGGCGGTCGGCCGCGTCGAGGATGGGTAGACGCATAGAGGGCTGCATACCCGACCATCTCGCGAGTCAGCGCGGGGTACCCTTCCAGGATCTCATCGATCAGAGTCCCCTGTTCGGTCATGTCGGCCACCAGGTAAACGGGAATTCTCGTCCCACGAAACACCGGCGTGCCCGCCATAATGTCTGGGTCAGATTGGACCATGTCTGAGGCCTTTTCCAGGTTCTGCAGCCTGCTGCTCATTTTCGTCCTCGCTCCTCCCACGTCGATGATTAGCGCATCTGTGTACTTAAGTAGCTTCTGTTGCGGCTCGCTCAACACCCGGCGAAACACTTCTCTTCGCATCCGTAACGGTAGCCGCTTCAGACCCTCTGCATGAAGCTGCAAGCAGAGCAAACTCGAGTACGGAACAGAGCGGCGACGCACTCCACCTGCACGAACGATTCGAACTGGCACGGCGGCGTCTTCAATCGCTTTATTGACTGCCTTCACGGACAGACCCGTGACCCAGGAGGCTTCAGCAACGGTAAATTCTGCACTATGCATGGTGCTATAAATATACCCTGTGTAGGGATGAATTACAATGGGGCACGGCTAGGAACATCCGCTCGTGCCCCCACACGTCATGCAGCGGTAGCATGTTCCGCTCCGCACCATCAGCGAACCGCAGATATTGCAGGCGGGCGCGTCTCCCATCTGGATAAGTTCTCCGAGCGCTCCAACCGGATCTGTACCATTGGCATCCCGTGCAGGCTGAATGGGCATCGGAAGGGCTCTGAACAATTCGCCCTGATCACCCGTCAAGAACCTGAGTTCGAGCCAACGCGCGATGTAGTCCATAAGGGACTTGGCGTAGCCGATCTTTGCATTTCCGGACCAGCCGCTGGGCTCGAACCGCATGTAGCTGAGTTTTTCGCAAAGCACCCTCAATGGCACGCCGTGCTGCAGGGCAAGCGAGACCACCGTTGCGAAGGCATCCATCAGCCCGGAGATCGTCGAGCCCTGCTTCGCCATCGTGATGAAGATTTCTCCTGGCAGCCCGTCTTCGTAGACTCCGACCGTGAGATATCCCTCCTGCCCGGCGATGGAAAAGTGATGGGTAAGTGCCCGCCGCTCATCCGGCAAGTGCCGACGAACCGCGCGTATGGGTTCGGAAGACTCGGAACCCACGCTCTCGTTTGTCGCGATTTCATCTTCGTCAATCGGAGTCATCTGACTTGTCGCTGCCATATCGAACCTCATTTCCCGGAAGCTGGATTGGAACGTGCTCTGGCCGGCGATCCCCACTGAACCTGCGATTGAACGCATAAATCATCAGTGGAGTGCCGGTAGCTGCGGCAAGAAATGCACCACCTGGATTCATGTGCAGGCCGCCACCAACCACGACAAACAGGAATACGAACAAACAGACGACCAGAGAGTAGTTCTTGACCTTGCTATGCATCGCAATTCACTCCTTACATTCAGCCACATCAGGCTGTGGCACTTTCCGCGGCGCACACCTGTCCCTCTTCCTTCTGCGGCGGCCTGACATAGTGGCAATGGAAACAGCCGTCGCAATGAACCGCCGCGGTTATCGCGCGAGCCGCGTTGCGAAACCGCTTCGGTATCCTGACTTCCTCCCCGGCGCGCGAATAGAACGTCGGCAGAACCGTGCCAGCTTTGTCCTTATCCTTACCGGCCAAATCCAGATCCAAGCGACCATGAATGCCACGAAACAGAACTGTTGTCTCCAATGGCGGCCGCGTTCCATCGTCGGTCGCACCCGGTCGATGCTGCGTAATCAGTAGTTCGTATGTACGTCCTTTGCGCAGCATCTCGACGCGCACCAGTATCGGCGCTACCACGACGGCATGTAAGCCGTTCACTCCGATTGCCTCCACCGGATGCAGCCACTCGACCGGTTGGCCGTCTTCCTGGGTGAACGTGACGTATCGCCCCAGGTCTCCGACCGCACCGCCCGACTCCAACCCCCGTACCACATAGCGTTTCGCCAGGTGCTGGTGTTCCAGGCTTACCGGCGAGTGGGCAAGAATGCCTCGTTCTTTCAGCACCCGCAGCGCCTGCCGCGATAGCCTCAGCCCGAGCACATTTAAAGATCGCCTCTGCTTCATGACAACAACACTCTCCTTGTCTCAGGCGGAATGCCGTACACGAATCGGGCAGCCGAGGGCCGCCCGAATCATGTCCTTCGTGCAGCCCGCCCAGCATTTGTAGAAGCGTGGGTCGTCGATCAGGATGGCCAGGTTGTCACCGCTCCGGTCGTGGCCACTGTCCGCGCAGGAGGGACAGCGCGCGATGTAGTTCCTTCCAACCTTTCGAACAGCACCAACGTGCGCCAAGATGCGAAAGTCCGACCCGCCACTCCCGCGCCTGCTTTGGGGTGATGTGTTTCTTCTGGGGGCGACGGAGACGACCGACGCGGGACGCTCCCTCCGGGCGATGAACCTCCGCAGTTCCTCCTCGGTCACTTTTCGCAGACGGTTGAGGTATGCGACCTGGTCCTCCAGCGTGTAATCAGCGCCGTAAAACCAGAATCGCCGGTTAGCGCCACGGTGGATTCCCAGCGGACCACGAATCGCGTTGCCAAACTCGCCGGTGCCGATGGCATCGTGCTTGGGAAACACCTCGATGCCGTCTGCCAGACCTGAGCCTTTTACCGGCACCCCTAGCCTCAGAGCAAGATCATGGATGTAGATTCGGCACTCCTTCGCAAGCAGGGGCGTTGCCAGGAAGATCCAAAGATGCCCTCCGCGCTTGCTCATTTCCAGCGCCGGTTCCACCCTGTCCTGTGTCAGGTGGTACTGCAGCTTGAGCAAGTCCTCCATGGAGTTCTTGTAATCGGCGTCAATGGCGACCCACTTACAGCGCTGGGTTGAGGGGTTGATGGCATACAGGCCGACCGTGATCTTGCCTTCCAAGTGCTGGCGGATGGTTTCCTCCGTCAGCATCGGTGGTACTTCGGTTCCTTCCTTGGTTGGCCGGAAGTAGTAGTGCCGCCCTGTTTCCGGGTGCGGCCGCTTGGACTGCATCGTGTACGCGCGGCGGTTCACGAACAGCCTTTGGTAATCCTCGACGACCTGTCGGGTTGCCGTGATTGTCGTTGCCATGAACCCGTCACCTCCCTCTGGCAATCTGGCTCGCGTACGCCCATTAACCACACAGTTTTCGGATGTGGGTGTCGTTAGATAACCCGGAATATTTTTTCTGTCAAACGGCCGTCTCGGGCCGCATTCCGGGCATTACCACCCACCGCAAACCGGTCCGCCAAAGCCCTGGCCGTTCAATAACATCGAGGAAGTTACAGTCCTTCAGGAGCGTTTCGAGTTGGCTTACGTTGTAGCCGCCGAATTGGTCGTCCTCGAAGTCGACGGCGTACCAGGTTCCTTTCTTGCGGTCGAGGACATACACCGCCCCGGAATCCGGGTCTCCGGGCACGAGCAGGAACAGCAGGACCGACGCCGGCAACTCGATCCAACGAACGACCTCGACGTTTTCGGCAACCCTTATTAGGGTGGCTACCGCTGTCTGCAGATCGACACCGGGTTCAACCTGCACAACGGGTTCAACCATCATTTGTCCGAACATCACAGTCATCCTTTCCGGGCATTCCGCCCATGTTGTGTTTCGTTGAAGGTCAACACGGCACCGATGGCGCACACCTCGGCTCGCGTAGTGTTGGAGCAGATGGGTTAAAGGTCTTGTTTTGTTGGGGGCGCTAGGGTGGGAGTTAGGTGAGAGCAGGAAGAAGATCGCTAGGCAGGAAGATCTCTATATAAAGGATGCAGATCGCAGGCTCAGACTCTTGAGTAATCGGCGATGGCTCCGAAAGGTAATGTCTGACCCACCAACAATGCCGCTGGCAATCCGGTTCGGCATCTCCTCCAAGCCGGTATCTCGGGAGTTGACACCAGCAGGCACTTCCGCGCATAGGCGACTTCTCGTCCAAGTGGCTGACCACTTCGGCCCGCAGATGGTTCGGCGGCGCCAGGAAGAACCGCCTTTTTATGGCCGCCAGCCAGTCTCTCTACTCCCTCTACGTCAACACCGAAGGAGCCCAGACGCCCTGAGTTTGACCTTTCTTGAAACGAGGCGATTTCGCCTATTAGGCCCCGCGACTCAGGGCACGGTAGGCTCATTGAGTGTAATGCAAATATCACATCAGGCGTGATGACAACTGCCTGATATTTGACTACAATCGCAACCCACTCCCGGGGGAAATCTCAAGATTGCGGCCTTCCGAGAGGAGACTTCTGTGGCTACTCGAAGCGCGGCCGTTCCTGCTCGCATTGCGAGAGAAGCAAGCGCGCCGAACCAGCTCAAGAGGTTCTTCAGCCGGTACTTCTATTTCTCGATGGCGCTGCTGATGGCTGGACTTGCGGTCTGGGCCTTCAGCGATACCGTCGATGCTCATCTGTTGCACGCCAAACCGCCAAGACCACTCCTACTGTGGTTTCACGGCGCAGTCTTCACGGCCTGGATCGTGCTGTTCATCGCGCAGTCGGCCCTGGTCCGGGTGCGCAAGGTCAGCGTGCACCGCACGCTGGGCTGGTTGGGTGCGGCACTGGCCGCAATCATGGTTGTCTCAGGTCTCATCGTGTCGATTGCCATGTTGCGGTTCGAGATGACCGTGCTCCACCATAAGAATGTTGCGCCCTTCCTGGCGATTCTCTGGTGCGACATGATCATCTTCGGCGGGTGCATGGCACTGGCAATCTATTTTCGGAAGCGGCCCGAGTACCATCGTCGCCTGGTTTTGATGGCAACTTGCCAGCTCATGCAAGCGGTCTTCGTCAGGTTTCACTACATCGGGCACCACGATCTCTTTTTTCCCGCGCTGGACGTGTTGATCGTGGCTGGAATGTTGCGCGACCTTGTCGTGGATGGTCGAGTCAACCGGGTCTATCTCTACGTTCTACCGGCAATAATTGTTCTGCAGTCCGTGGCCACGTACTTGAAGTTGGTGAACCCGAGGTGGTGGCAGGCCGCAACGCTGGCGATTTTAGGGTCGTGAAATCGAGCGCTAAACGTCGATCAACCGAGTTTCGGCGAGCCGTTCAGCGAGCCACAGTTCTTGCGGATCGCCACCCGTCGACGGATCCAACCTCCGATTCGCCGGCCATCCACCCGGCTCGCTGCACAAGGCCCTTTCGCCTACTGAAATTGAATTCAGCAGAATGGATACCCAAAGAAGCAGGCCGGCATCAGCCCTGGAATATAATCTCGTGGCAATGGCAGTCGTCGCGGGTACGAGATTCGGGCCCTACGAGGTCGAAGGCCTGGTAGGCGCCGGCGGTATGGGTGAGGTTTACCGCGCCCGCGATACCCGGCTGCAGCGCACAGTAGCTATCAAGATTCTCCCGGCACATCTTTCGTCGAACCCGGACCAGCACGCGCGATTCGTGCAAGAAGCGAAATCGATATCCGGGCTGCAACACCCCAACATTTGCGTGCTGCACGATATCGGCTCCGAAGCCGGCGTTGACTTCATGGTCATGGAGTACGTGGAAGGACGTCCGCTCGACCGCGTCATCCCTGCGGACGGTCTGCCAGCCAATGTCGCCATCAACTATGCCGTTCAGGTTGCTGACGCACTGGCGCGCGCTCACAGTGCGGGAATCGTGCACCGCGACCTGAAGCCGGGCAACATCATGGTCGATGACAGTGGGCTGGTGAAAGTGCTCGACTTCGGACTGGCGAAAATGGCCGTCGCGCCGCTTCCAGGCGGTGATCAAGGAGCAACGATGGAGGCCAGTGCCGGCACCAGTCCCGGCATGATTGTTGGAACGCTGGCCTACATGTCGCCCGAGCAGGCCGAGGGCAAGATGGTCGACGCGCGCAGCGACGTCTTCTCCTTCGGCTCGGTGCTCTACGAGATGCTGACCGGGAGGCGCGCCTTCGATGCTCCGTCGGGAACGGCTCTGCTTGCGGCGGTGATGCGGGACGATCCGACACCAGTCAGCGAATTGAAGCGCGACGTGCCTCCGGAAGTGCGGCGAATTGTCTCGCGCTGCCTGAGGAAGAATCCGGCCGACAGGTATCCATCGGCGGTCGAATTGGCGCAGGATCTTCGTCAATGCCGCGCCTTATTGTTCCCGGAGTCTGGCGCGGCATTCACTCCGGCGCGCATCATTCGAGAAGCTCGGCGGCCGCGTATGCTCGTGGCCCTGCTGCTCTTGGTCGTTGTGGTGTGCGTGGGAATCGGCTGGCTCGTGAAGCGCTCCCACGACGCGCGTTGGGCGCGCGAAGTGGCACTGCCTGAAATCAGGCAGCTCTACGATCAGGGCAAGTACGGCGCCGCGGCTGCTCAAGGGGCGTTCGACACTGAGTTCAAACTCGCCTCCAAAGCTGAGCAGGCGATTCCCGGCGATCCGGAGTTGGCCAAGCTTTGGCCGCTCATCTCCTATTACATGGCACTTGAGTCGGATCCTCCCGGCGCCAAAGTCTATCGGCGCGAATACGACGGCAGCGACAACTCCTGGGAGTACGTCGGAACGACTCCGCTGAAGAATGTCCGCCAGCCGCGCGGCGTCTTCATCTGGAAGTTTGAGAAGCCGGGCTACGGCACGGTTCTGCGGCTAACGCCAGCCCTGATACCCAAGTATTACCCTGCCCCCGGCGAACCTGTTCAAGCGAAGGTCACTCTGGACGAGGCGGCGAAAATTCCCGCTGGCATGGTCCGCGTCACGCCGCAAAACTATTTCAAGTCGTTATTCATTCCCGGCTACGACGACATGCCGCAGTTGCCGCTGAACGACTATTGGATCGATCAGTACGAGGTCAGGAACCGGCAGTTCAAAGACTTCGTCGATCAGGGCGGCTACCAGAAACGCGAGTATTGGAAGTATGAGTTCGTAAGAGATGGTAAGCATCTCAGTTGGGAAGAGGCTATGGCGCTCTTCCGCGACGCGACCGGACGGCCCGGACCGAAGGATTGGGTCGCCGGCGAATATCCCAAAGGTCACGATGACTATCCCGTAACCGGCATCAGTTGGTACGAAGCCGCCGCATATGCGGAATTTGCCGGCAAGAGCCTTCCCACCATCTATCACTGGAACCGCGCTGCCGGCCCGTTCCTCGCCTCGCTTATTGTGCCGGCAAGCAATTTTGGCAGTACGGGAATCCTGCCCGTCGGCAGCAAACCCGACGTTGGCCCCTGGGGCACTTACGACATGGCGGGCAATGTGAAGGAGTGGATCTGGACCGAGGCGGAAGACGGCAAGCGTTACGTCTTGGGCGGCGCATGGGACGAGCCTAACTACATGTTTATCGATCCCGATGCGCAATCGCCGTTTCTGCGTGCCTCAGACATTGGATTTCGCTGTGTCAAGTATGTCGATCCAAATTCAATTAACCAGCAAGTGTTCGCGGCAATGGCAACCCCGAGACGCGACCTGACAAAAGAGAAGCCGGTTTCGAACCAGATCTTCGAAGCCTACAAGGGACTTTATTCGTATGACAAGACGCCGCTGAACGCGACCGTCGAAACGGTGGACAGCAAGGACGAGGACTGGACGATTCAGGAGATTACCTACTCGGCGCCGTACGGTCACGAGCAGGCGATCTCGTATCTGCTTCTGCCCAAGAAAGGCAAGCCGCCATATCAGGTCGTGCTGTTCTTCCCTGGGTCCGGCGCTCTAAGCCTGCGCCACTTTGCTGTGCAAACTTCCGCATCTCTCGATGCCCTGGTTCGCAGCGGACGTGCCGTTCTCTATCCGGTCTACAAGAGTACCTACGAGCGTGGCGACGGTATGGAGTCGGATTCGGCCGACACTAGCAGTAACTGGCGAGATCACGTTGTCATGTGGGTCAAGGATGCCTCACGCGCGATTGACTACGCGCAAACCCGGCCCGACTTGGACCACGAGAAGATTGCGTATTACGGTTACAGCTGGGGTGCGGTGATGGGAGCGATTGTTCCCGCCGTTGACCAGCGGATTAAGGCCGTCATCATCGCCCTCGGTGGTCTGAATTTCGAAAAATCCCTGCCTGAAGTTGAGATCATCAACTTTCTTCCGCACGTGAAGCAGCCTGTCCTGATGCTCAACGGGCACTACGATTTCTTCTTCCCCGAGCAGACGACGCAAGTGCCGTTCTATAACCTGCTGGGATCGCCGAAAGAACAGAAAAAACGCATGGTTTACGACACCGGTCACGCCGTCCCGCGAAATGAGCTCATCAAGCAGACTCTGGATTGGCTGGACCTCTACTTGGGGCCGGTGAACTGAAGAAGCACAAACTGCTCCTGGTTTATCTTTACCAAGCCATATGTCCAGAAACGGGCCTTTTGGGAGATTACTCTCCGGAGGTCGGCCAGCTTTTACGAATGCTTTCCTTTCATCTCACCGTATAACGCCCAACCCATGGCCTTAGCGGTCCCGGTCACAAGGACGGGACGCCGACAAACCGTCAAAGTGGATTGCTTCCGTAAACCCGACACCCAACCCAGAACTGCCGCAACCGCGCTGCAACACAATTCCTTGCGGATATAATGACGCCCGCGGCTGCATAACGCCAGTCTGGGAATCGCGGATAACAGGAGGCAGGTGTGGCAGATTCACCTGAACACATGCAGATCGAGTATGGCGTCTATGTCCCCTCCGACACTGAAGCAATGGTGAGACTTCTGGGGGAGGTGTTCAGTCGTTACGATCCACCCGCCGTTGCAGCCGGCCTGACCAGCGCTGAATTCGAAGCGCTCGTCCGGCTGCTCTGCCCCAAGGCGGCGGCCGAGGGTCTGACAATCGTGGCGCGGCTGGCTGGCACGGGGGAGCTGGTTGGCGCGGTGTTGACGGAGGACTCGGCGTCGGCGCTGCCTGATGGGATAGATCGGCTGAGCGCTAAGTTCGATTCGATCTTCGATATCCTGGGCCAGTTGGATGCGGAGTACCGTGGGGGCCAGGCGGCGCGTCGCGGCGAGTCGCTCCACCTGTTCCTCCTCGGGGTCTCCGATGGTGTCGCCGGACGGGGAGTGGCGCAGGAGCTCGTCGCGGCTTGCTTGGAGCACGGGATGCGCAGAGGCTATCGGGTGGCGGTTACCGAGGCGACGAACAAGGTGTCGCAGCACATCTTCCGTAAACAGGGATTTGTCGCGCGCGTGCAGCGGGATTACGCGGCTTACCGCTTCGAGGGACGTCAGGTTTTTGCGTCGATCGCTGAACACGGGGGCCCGATACTGATGGATAAATCGCTCGCGCCGTGACGCAAAGCAATCGGCCAGGTCCAGTTTCCGGTTGGCCATCCAAGGAGTTCGCTGGCTGCGAGTCTTTATTCAGAAGAGTTGAAAAGGCCGCCGTTCTTGGGCGGCCAGTCTCGCAAAGATTAACGACATTGCGAGAGACGAAATTACTCTAT
>Ga0181530_10001738_pt1 | contig 26888 bp, 19 predicted proteins | sample PEATcosm2014_Bin_42_FD_119769 | JGI IMG/M metagenome (GOLD analysis project Ga0181530, IMG submission 119769) | Peatland microbial communities from MTU Mesocosm Facility, Houghton, MI, USA - PEATcosm2014_Bin10_60_metaG | ecosystem: Environmental > Terrestrial > Soil > Wetlands > Peat | place... | reverse complement strand
GCGCCCAGGCGGCGCGCGGTGGCGATTGCCTGCAACCCGGCAACGCCGCAGCCGATCACGAATACGCGTGCGGGAGTGATGGTCCCGGCTGCGGTGGTCAGCATGGGAAAGATGCGCGGATGACAATCGGCGGCCATCAGCACTGCCTTGTATCCGCAAGCCGTTCCCATCGAAGAGAGCGCGTCCATGCTTTGGGCGCGAGTGGTGCGCGGCATCAACTCCACCGAGAACGCGGTGACGCCGGCGCGCGCGATCTCTTGCACCACCTCCGCCGAACCGAACGGGCGCAGAAATCCAACGAGAATCTGATCGCGGCGATAGAGCGGCACATCCTGCTTTCCGGTGATGTCGTTCGATCCGTAACAAAGAATCTGCACGACAATGTCGGCGGCGGCAAACACGGCGGCGCGGTTGGCGGCGATTGTCGCACCCTTGCCGGCATATTGCGAGCCGGGGTAGCCTGCGTCGACGCCGGCACCCGACTCTATTTGGACTTCGAAACCCGCTTTCGTCAGCGTCGGAACGACGGCCGGTACCAGCGCCACCCGGCGCTCGCCCGGATAACTTTCTTTTGGCACACCGATGATCACAAGCTCCTGCCTATCTGGCGACGCACTGCATCGCGATGGAAAAATATTGAAATCGTAAAAAGATTCGGAGCCGCGTCGCTGACGTCGAGTTCGCGTGCGCGGCCAAATCCCAGGGAACTAAAAAATTCTAGTTGAGCGGATGGATGCGTGCAAATGGGACGGGTCTCAACTGTTTGATCTCAGGGCCCGGTTCTTCCTGACGCCTGACTCCTGAGACCTGTCCCCTATTGCCCCAGCGCGAGGCTCAGGCGCAGGCCGTCTTCATCGCAGGCAGGGGTAATGGCGGCGCAGTTTTGCAGGAGCCAATCGGCGCCCGCGTCTTGGAGGGTGAGGCGGGTCATGGTCGAGAGCAGTGCAATCACGCGGGCGCCCGCCGCCTTGCCGGCGCGCACTCCCGCCGGAACATCTTCGACCACGATGCAACGGGAGGCGGCAAAACCGAGCTTGGCCGCCGCTTTCAGGTAAGGCTCGGGGTCGGGCTTGCCGTTCTTCACGTCGCTCGATGTAACCATGTCTTTTGGAATGGGCAGGCCGGCCGCGCGCAAACGCACCTCGGCCAGGGGGCGGGTGCATGAGGTGGCGATCGTCCAGCGGCCCGCAGGCAGAGCCTCCAGGAGGTGCCGCGCGCCCGGCAGCAGCACCACGCCCTCGAGGTCCTCGATTTCCCGGCGTTCCACTTCGAGATTTTCGCGCTCAATGTCAATCTCGGAGCCGCGCAGGAAATCGCGGACGGTGGCCCGGCTGGGCCGCCCGTGCGCCTTATGGACCACGGCCTCGGGATCGAAGCCATGCTCAACCGCCCAGCGGCGCCACACGCGCTCGACCGCGGGAGTGGAATCGATGAGCACGCCATCCAAGTCAAAAAGCAGTGCATTGCAACGGATCACAGTCATCTCTTCTACTTTACATGGCCGGGGCAACGTCCGGGCAACGGCCCGCGTTGGCGGAGACGTGGCTTGCCCCGTCTCTACGGGTAAATTGGCGATCGGCCAATTTCTTTTTCCGGCAAGCGGCGGCGACAAAAACCCCGGTCCTTGCGGACCGGGGTTGAATGGATTGGTTGAAGGCGGGTTTTAGTCGGTGCGCGCGGTAAACATTTGCCGGTAGCTTAGGCTGTCAACGTCGCGGAACATCGGCGTTCCGGGCGGCAGGCCCGAGCCTCCCGCCTTGGTGAAGTCGTTGTCGAACTGATAGTCACGGCTTGGCGGAGAATACACGATGTAGGTACAGCACTTGAACGTCCCGGTGTTGTATGTGGAGTAATAGAGGCTCACCAGCGAGCCGCTGTAATGCAGGGTTTGTCCGGTCCAGTCTTCGAGGAAGCGCAGGAAGTTGTGGATGCCGCCATCGGTGCCGAAGCCGTAGTCGGTCCCCGTCTCCCAACTCGGGAAGGGGAAGGCCAGGTTCTTGCCGGAGGCGATCGCCATCCGGTAGTAAGTAGTGGCGCCTATGCGATTGCCAGCGTAAGGGCCACCGGCATAGGTAATATCGGTGTTGGTGGAAATGCCCATGGTGCTTACCCTGTCGTCCCAATTATCGGAGAGGATGGTGACTGCGTCGCCAATCACCGCCGCCGGCACATACCCGACCGCGTCGGTCCCGTTGCTAAAGAACGTGTCGGTGGGGCTGCTGTTGTAATCGCCCTGGACGTACACCGGATTCTCCGATGCCACAGTGAACCCGCCGCCGGTTGGGCTGATCGGCAAGTTGCCCAGCGAGCCATCCACCAGTTTCAAAACGTGGCGCGCCCCGCTGATCCAGTTCTTGCGCGCGAGGGTGCAACTGGCGATGCGCGGACTGTAAGGATTGTTGGGGTTGGCCACGGTAGCGGTCTGGTAGTTCAGGTTTTGCGTTGCGCCGGCCGAGGTACCGTACTGGCCTAATCCTATGTTCGAGTTGCCCCAGGCATCCAGCAAGCCGTTCTGATTGACGTCCTCGGGAGAAATCGTGTGGCCAGCCGGAATCGGCTCCAGCACTCCGTCGGGTGCGCCACCCTGGGTGGAGGAGTTGATGTCGTCCTCCAGACCGGAATCTCCGCTCTTGGTGCCGGCTGGGCGCGCGCCCACGGGATTCGGGTTATAGAGCATGCCCCGGCGATCCGAGAAATACAGAACGTATCCGTTCTGCGCGACATAATCCACATTCGTGCCGCTGGTGCCGATGGTTCCCTGCAGCCAGGCCTGAAGGTTGCCCACATCGATTTCGACGGCGTTCATCAGCCCGTTGGAGGTACAGCTATTGTCGGTCGCGTCCTTGTCCCGGACCTCGCCTTCACGGGCATCGTAGAAGTTGATGGGATACCAGTTGAAGCGCGACGGGCTCTGCAATGCCAGGGTGGAGGACGCCGGGTTCGCAGCCATCGTAGTCGTGGTCACGCCATACACCCAGTCCATGGTCGGCGAGTTGTTGTTTGCCGGGACCGGCGACGGATTCGCCGGGTCTGCCAGAAGTTGCGGCGGCGTGCTGTTCCACGCTTTGCATTGCCCGGAACCATTTGTCGCGGTACATGCCGGGGCAATCGCGAGGGTGTCCAACGCCGATGCGGGGCAGCTATTCGCCGCACCCGATAAACAGGTTGTAGGGAGCGTGGCTGGGGTTGTGGTGAGGCGGTCCGCCGGCTGTTGCAGCAGCAGAATCGCGTTGGGATGGATTGGGTTCGGCGTTGTGGCCGTTGGTGGTTTTACGTCCCGCGCAAATCCCAGGGCCAGCCATTCATTGGTGACGGGATGCCAGGTGCCCGAAGCGTCCACGTACTCCACCCGCAGCCAGCCGTCAATTAGATTCCAGGTTGCACTCGTGTAGGTAGTGGCTGCGGCTGGGGTCCCAACGGCCGAAGTCAGGGTGCTACCGCCATTCGCATAGCCGTTCACGCTGTAGTAAGGAACTGCGGGTGCGCTCCCCGATATGCAGGGCGACACAGGCAGAGGTGATGCGGGCAGATAGGCCGGCACCGGAGATGCCGGCGGGCAAGGATAGAACGTCGGCAGCGTGACCACAGTGGTGCCTGTCCCGCTTAGCGCAGGACTCTGGGGGGCGACAGCGGGAATGGCGCCGCCGTTGCCATTGATATACGGGGCGTAGAGCGGGCAAAGCAGCACACACCCATTCGGGTCCGTTGTGGGTCCCACTCCAGCCATCAACGCAGACGTCCAGGGCGCGGGCGGGTAGGGCCAGTCAGGGACGCAGTTCGAGGAAGGCTGCCAGGTCGTGTTATTGAAAACCGTGGACGAACTGAACGTCACGTTGCAATTAACGTAGACCGGGATCGCATTGGTCGCGGTGGCGAAGTAGGTGTTGTAGGTGCTTCCTCCCGACAGAGCCGGCAACACCGTGGTCCCGGTCGGAGGGGTCGAAGTCGCAATGCCATAGGGAAGGTTATAGGCGCCGCCCGTTGCGTTCGCCGGTACATTCGCCAAGCGGACGTTATTCACATCGGATGCCCCGCCGGGCAACTCCGCCGGATCGTCGCTGAGCAGCACGCGAATCTGCGCCAGGTTATATTCCCGCGATTGCGTCAGCGCGGTGGAGTCGCTGGCAACTGGCCGGCGGATGATCTCGTAAGGATAGTGGGTCCCGTCCACGAAGGGCATGGAGAGTTTCTTCGCGCCCGTCCCATGCACGGTATTTCCATAGTCTCCGTCGATGATCATGGAGTGGAAAGTGCTGGTCGAAACGGTTGGCCAATTGGCGTTCTGGCCCGACTGCGGGGGATTCCCCCCCGCTCCCGTCACGCTGCCGTCGCCGGGGGTGAAGGTGCCGCAGTTGGGCTTGCCGGTGTTGCAGCCCCCCGTCCCCATCGGGATATAGACGGTGCCGGTGTCGTTGTTGCTGCTGGCCGACAAGCCGTTCGGAAGCACGTTGGTGACAATGTTCCCGTAGGCATCGAGTTTGCTGTGAAAGGTCAGGGTGTAGCCGTTGGCCACGCCGACGTAGAGATCGGCGTTGGTGTGGATGCGTCCGACAAAATCGAGATTGGGGCTGCTGAAGAAGGCGCAATCGCCTTCGCAAAACACGCCGAACTGGAACACGGGAATCAGCGCTACCTCGGCGCCGCGGACCATGCTGACTTCCTGGCCGCCGAGTAACGATGCGGTCGCCATCATGTTCACCGGGATGATCTGGGCCTGCAAGCCCGCGTTCTGTCCCGAGCCGGTGATGGTTCCCCACTGCGCCAGCCCCGTCAGAGAGGATGGGCAGGCGGTTGTTCCCGGAGGTCCCGGCACGACGGTGTACTGTTTCCAGGTGACCCCGGGTAAGGTGGGCGCCGTGCTGCTGACGGCGCAAATCTCGGCCGCCGTGGGCGACTGCGCGCTCTGGAAGACCGACACCAGGTTCGACTCCATGGTCTCAATGCCACCCTCGGCGGTGTGGAAGGCGACATTGTTTTGCAGATCGGTGCCGCCCACCTTTTGTTCGGTGTTGACCATCATCAGCAGGCCGATCGACATGCCCGACAGCAGCACCAGCAGCAGCAAAGATGCAATCAGCGTGAATCCTTTGCTCTCGAGTTTCGCGCTCTTCGTATCGTAGCGTTCCATGGTCTCGCTCCCCATTGTCTTGCTCCCTGTTGTCTTGCTCCGCTTGGCCGTGCGCCGCGGTGCCATCCCGGCAACTAGGGGCCAGGATATTTGTTGATGAAGGTAAGGTTCCGCGCGCTGACCGATGTTTCCAAATCGAGCCCCTGATAACCGGTCGTGCCGTGCTGCGTGCTGTCGATCGCCATGTGCAGAATGTTGATCTTGGTGATGTCGGTGGGGTTGAGCCCAGTCGAACTGCCGGAGAGGCAGACATCGCCGGCAATGCCTGGATTGACACAGCTCACCGCGGGCGTTTCCGTGCCGCTGTTGAACAGGTCATAGCTGAACTTGAGGTACTCCAGAGCGTCCACCACGGGCATCGGCGTGTGCCCGCTGATCTGGCGCATGAGCCGAGACGGGGTCAGCGTGTTTCCGACGTAGTAGGTGATAACCAGAAGGCGTTGTGCGGTTCCGGTGGTGGGGGGGATGGCAGTCGGTTTCGCGCTCGGGTTGGGGACAACATACTGGGCGGCGAGGCTATTGGCGACGGCCGCCGCCTGGTTCATATTGAGCACATCGCCGGTGACGAAGGAGGCGCTGCCCGCAGCCACGCCGCCGGTTACTTCCGCCACCACTTGATTGCCGTTGCTGAGGGTGAACAAGACCAGATCGCCAGCCGTCAATCCCACGTTGGTATCATTCACGGCTTGGGGCGCGGTGATGCCGGGCGGGAACACACAAGTGCTGTTTGCCGCCCAGCCTCCTGCGGGTTCCGTAAAGGTTACGACCGTGGTGCTGGTCAAAGTCGCGGTGTAACAGGTCAATAAGAAATTGCTGTCGGTATAGACGACGGTAATGGCATCAGTGGGTGCGGGATTGGAGGTGAGTTGCGGCCCCAGTTGGTATCCCGGTATTAGCCCGTAAAGATAGGGCACGCCACCGGTGGCGGGATAGGGCGCCGTAATGTAACAGGTTCCCGACTGGTCGCAGCCATAGCGCGGGGCGGGGCTCACCGCCGGCAAGGGGATATTGGCAGGGTTGGTCAGGCCGGCTCCGGCCATGCTGAGGTCGTTCTTCAGCATGTTGGTCGCGGCCCGATAATCCTGCTGCAGCTCCGCCCGCTGCGAAACCCCAAAGGTCGCCTTCACACCCTGGCTGTAGATCTGGACCGCCCCGCCCAGCACAACGGTGCCCGTAATCATGGCGATCATCATTTCCATGAGGCTGAATCCACGCTGGCGCTTGCTTGATCGGTCGCTCATAAAATCCCTCTTACTGGTACTGCGAAATGAACGTGCTCATAACGTAGGTCTGCGCCGTCTTCAACTGGGACGTCGTGTACTGGACGGTGATGTTGATGGAGCGCAACGAGGTAACCGTGGCCCCGGCCGCAGTGACTACCGGCGTGATCGTCACCGAGCGCTGATAGGCGGTCAAAGGCATTATGATGTCGTCGGAGTCTCCATAGGTCCCGTCGGGGCCCGGTTCCCGGAAAGTCTCGGCGCCCGCGGCCGCGTCATCCGATGTCCCATAGATTCCGTCGGCTCCCGAGTTGTTGATGGGCTGCAATCCGCTGAGAAAGATGCCGCAGGTACTCGCGCCGGTAACAAAGCAGTTGGTGGAACCCGTATTCTGGATGTCATCCCAAGTGAGCTGCGAAGAATTCCGCGCCGTGACGATACTCTCGTAGGCCTCGTCTCCCAATTGCTTGGCGATCATGTTTTCCTGCGAGGTCTGAGTGGCGGCGATGGCCACTCCGAAGACGCTTAACAGGCCTACCAGTCCAATCGTCAGCACGGTCATCGCCACCAGAACTTCGAGCAGCGAAAATCCGGCCTCCGCTTGCTTGCGCACGCGGAACTTCCTGCCGCGCTTAGTTGCCTCTATTGCCGTTGCCATTGGTAGACTCCTCCCGTGTAGTAGAGCCGCCATCCGTGAATGCGCCCGGTTCCGCCCCACACCGTGAAAGCCCGAGAACTCAGGATATTTCCCGTCTGCCCGATGTACACCACGCCTCCACTCCAGCTGAGCGCATAACCGCCGGTGGTCGAATAACCGCCCGAGGCGCAGGCCAAAGTCTGGGCCGAACCGTCGGGGCAGAAGTAAATGGTGTTCGAGCCTCCCGAGCCCCCGTTGGCGGTGTAGCCTAAGTCGATCGCTGTCGCGCCCGCGCCGTAGCCGTCGGGGACCGTTGCGGCCGTGGAGGGAAGCCCCGCTTGCGCCAGAAAGGTCACGTCCGACGGCAAGGTATAAGTGTAGGTACCCTGGTCGCCCTGGAAAGCGTTTCCGCCCGTCTGCGTCGGCGTTACGGTGATGGTGCTGGGCGCGCTGGCGTTGTTGGCAAAAGTCACCTGGTACGATGTCGATTGCGCTATCGAGTTGTCGCGCGCTTGACGCATCGCCCCAAGCACAGTGTTGTAGGCATTGGTCACATGCTGCTGTGCCAGCAACGGCCGCAGGCTCATGACCGCGAACGACGACATGATGATGATGACAGTCAGAACGATCATCAATTCCGACAAGCTGAAGCCGCTCGCCCCATGCCTGCGGCGCCCCGCATTTCTTCCCAGGCTCTTCATAAGCATCTGCCTTATCCGCGGCTCCCCGCCCCGTGATCCAGATTCCCCAAATAAACTCGTATAACTGGTATGGGTCAGCCCGGCATCACGCGCGACCCTCGACGGATCGCGTTCGGACGCCAGCCTGACTAACTCGATGTTAGGAACTGTCCCGCGGTACGTCAAAGTACCGGCGTACACCGGCCATTCGTACAATGGCTGTTAGTAAGGTAATTCCAGGGGAGTTACGATCGTGCCACCGCTTATTCGTTGGCGGAAGAGTGCTTTTTTAAAGCCGCGCCCCCGCGCTGTATGCGAAATCAGCCCCGTTACTTGGGGCCTGCGTAAAAGGCAAGGATCGCAGCGACTCCTGTAGCCCTCTTCCACGCCAATTTAAGTCGCAAGCTGACTTGAGTTATAACTGGTTGGCGTTTTAAAAACCAGTGACATAGGTAACTTGTCATTGGTGCCGAACGTCTCTTACGATAGCGATCAAGATGGATTTATGCGCCCTAGTGGTGTGCCCGGAGCAGGACGTAGAGACCCTGCTCACGCTCATCCTGTCGGAGATGGGGATGGTCGGCGAGCATACAGCCTCGCTGTCACAGGGATTGGAACTGATCGAGAGCCGGCACTTCGACGCGATCGTTTTGGATTATTGCGCCAACCAGGGTTCGGAGGAATTCATGGCGCGCTTGCGCCGCTCGGCGAAGAACCGCGGCACCATGGTGATTGCGGTGGTCGACAACGAGTTCAATGCCCGCCCGTTGTTCGGCATGGGCGCCAATTTTGTTTTGTATCGCCCGCTTTCTTCCGAACGCACCCGCATTAGTTTGCGCGCCGCCCGAGGCCTGATGCGGCGCGAACGCCGGCGCGCTCCGCGCACGCCCGTCCATTCGACCGCCAACGTCGCCTATCCAGGAGCGCCGGAAGTGAACGCCGTTTTGACCGACCTCAGCGATGGCGGAACCGCTCTGCAAACCGGCAACCGGATTCCGAACTCCTGCAAGGTCTATTTTGAATTTGCGCTTCCCGGCCAGCATCAACTGGTGCGCTTGTCGGGAGAGGTAGCGTGGCAGGATGCCAGCGGCCGCACCGGAATCCGTTTCCTGGACGTGCCCCAATCCTCGCGCCGCCTGATGCAGACTTGGCTGCAACAGAATCGCACCCAACCCGCGACCCGAGTTTCGACCCCATCGTTGCCAGGCAGGTCGTCGGGAACGCAGTCGTTCCTTGCCCAGTCTCGACCCAATCGCGAGCCGAGGCCCGAATCGAAAAACCCTGCCCTCGTCTCCAATGCCACCAACCGCCGCGGAGAGTTGCGTCTGGCCTGCAGATTAGGAGCGGAAGTCTACCGCCTAGGTACAGCCGTCCCCAACCGCTGCACCTTGTCGGACATCAGCGAGGGCGGTTGCTATGTGGAGATGCCATCCCCGCTCGGCGGGCAGTCTGGGGTGGAGATTCTGGTCCGGACGGCCGACACGAAGTTGAGAATCAGAGGGCAGGTGCTGGCCACGCATCCCGGTTTCGGCATGGGTGTGCGCTTCATGTTCCGCGATAGTGTGGAGCGCGAAGAAGTGATGCACCTGCTGGGAATCCTCTCCGCCGAAAACGAACAACAGCTCTAAGCAAGCTTCGCTTTGTCCGCCACGGCGCGGCGAAAGTAGTCGAGCGAAAGCTTCAGGCCGCTTTCCAACTCCACCTTCGGTTCCCATTCGAGCAGCCGCCTCGCTTTCGAAATATCCGGACAGCGTTGCTTAGGGTCGTCTTGGGGCAGGGCTTCGAATTTGATTGGGCTCGCCGACCCCGTCACCGCAATCACTTTCCGCGCACACTCCAGAATCGTAAACTCCGCCGGGTTCCCGACATTCACCGGCTCGTGCTCGGAGGACCGCGCCAGCCGTAGAATTCCATCCACCTCGTCGCTGACGTAGCAGAAGCTGCGCGTCTGGCTGCCGTCGCCATAGACCGTAAGACTCTCTCCCCGGAGCGCCTGCCACATGAAATTCGGGACCACGCGCCCGTCGTTGATTTGCATCCGCGGCCCGTAGGTATTGAAGATGCGCAGAATCCGCGTGTCCACGCGGTGGTAGCGGAGATACGCCATGGTCACCGCTTCCGAAAACCGCTTCGCTTCGTCATACACCGACCGCGGCCCAATCGGATTTACATTTCCCCAATACGCCTCCGTCTGCGGATGCACTAGCGGATCCCCGTAGCACTCCGAAGTCGAAGCCATCATGAATTTCGCGCCCGAGCGCCGCGCCGCCTCCAACGCTTCAAACGTTCCATAGGATCCCACGCGCAGCGTTTCGATCCCGTGCCGGGCGTAGTCCACCGGACTTGCCGGACTGGCGAAGTGAAACACATAACTCAAGTCGCCCCACTCGCCAGGCTGGCAAACATCTTTCTCGACAAACTCGAATCGCGAATCGTTTCGCAGATGTTCGATGTTCGCCAGCCGGCCGGTGAGCAGATTGTCCGCCGCCGCCACGCGATAGCCCTCGCCGAGCAGCGCATCGCACAAATGCGATCCGAGAAAGCCGGCCCCTCCCGTCACCAGCGCGCGTTTCTTATTCACGGCTTGTGCACTCATGGACTCAGGCACGCTCCTTTATCTTTACCAGCGTCTTCGCCGGCAGCTCCTCCGCCAATGCCGCCGGACGCCCCACGCTGTAATAAGAAAATCCGTGCTCCACCATCACCGCCGGATCATACAGGTTCCGGCCATCGAGCACGATGGGATACTTCACCACTGCGCGCAGGCGTTCCAGATCGAGCGCCGCAAATTCTTTCCACTCGGTCAGGATGAGTAGCGCATCCGCGCCTTTCGCGGCCGCATAGGGATCGGATGCGAACTCCACGCCCGGCTTCAACACCTCGCGGGCGCGCTCCATCGCCGCCGGATCGTAGGCACAAATGTGGCAGCCCTCGCGCAATAACTCCTCGACCAGCAGCATCGCCGGCGATTCGCGAATATCGTCCGTTCCTCCCTTGAACGCCAGGCCGAGCACGCCCAGCCGCTTGCCGCGGAAAGTCCAAAGCACGCTTCGCACCTTGCGCATAAATCGGTGCCGCTGCTCCTCATTAATACGAATGACTTCTTCCAGCAACCGGAAGTCGTATCCGCATTCCTTGGCCACTGCCCGGAACGCCATCAGGTCTTTGGGAAAGCACGAACCTCCGTAGCCGATCCCCGGAGTCATAAATCGTGGACCGATCCGCGAATCCGTTCCGATTCCGTCGCACACCTGCTGCACATTTGCTCCTACCGACTCGCAGATCGACGCCACCGCATTGATGAAAGAAATCTTCATGGCCAGATAGGCGTTGGAAGCGTGCTTGATCAGTTCCGCGCTCTTCGTCGTGGTGACGATCAACCGCGGCGGCGCTTTGGAGGTGGCCGCTTCCGGACGCGGAATAGCATCTTCCCGTCCGTAGTACCATCCGCTGGTCAACGGCCCGTAAAGCTGGCGCATCACCTCCGCGGCCCGTTCGTTTTCTACTCCCACCACAATGCGATCGGGATAAAGAAAATCCGTCACCGCCGTGCCTTCCCGCAAAAACTCCGGATTCGAAGCGACATCGAACAGCGCGGGATCAGCTCCGTTCCTCGTGATGATGGTTCGAATCCACTGGCTTGTGTACACCGGGACCGTGCTCTTTTCCACGACTACCTTGAACTCGTCCACGCCGCCGGAGATTTCCCGCGCCACCGATTCCACATACGACAAGTCGGCATCCCCGCTCTCTGTCGGTGGCGTCCCGACCGCGATGAACACAACTTCGCTCGCGCGCGTGGCCGCCTGCAAGTCGCCAGAGAACTTGATGCGGCCGCCGCGATGCCGCGCCAGCAACTCGGGCAGGCCTTGTTCATGAATCGGCACTTCGCCGTTCCGCAGTGCCGCCAGTTTCTTCTCGTCGTTATCGACCAGGACGACCTCGTGTCCCAGATCAGCAAAACACGCTCCCGTCACCAAACCCACGTATCCGGAACCGACCACCGCGATGCGCATAGCGAGCCTTCTCTCCTAGAAATATTATGTGCACGGCCGGCTCGTCGGTGTGCACGTTCCTACTGTAGCAGCCTTTCCAGCTCTGCTCGCCTCCTCATCGCGGTTGGCGCATCCACCCAGCCCAGGAATGGGAATCTCAATCTCACAACGGATGGTGACCGCCATCACCGCCCCAAATTGCATGCAACCGTGTGAAGGCGCGTCTCCGTGGGAGTCGAAGTCGACGTTGATCCAAGGAAACATCGCAAACCCCTGTGTTCCCCTGAGTCCTCCGTGGCAATGCTTTTCGTCAGTCGCTGAAAAAGGCGCGAATCTTTCCGCACCCCAAACTGCGACATTGCGTGATTTCTATATCTTTTCGGCGATTGACTTCCCTCTCATTTCGCGGGACACTCCCCTCTAAGCCTGCCTTCCACCGCATCACCGCAGGCTGCCGGGACAAGCTATGTTCCCGCAACCCATGTCGAGGTTCGCGAGCCGATCCAGCTACGACAGCTGGACCATCATCCTGGGATCTCTAGCCATTTTCGTCACCATAGCCGTCAGCTTCCTGATCGGCGCCCGCATGGGATGGCTGGGCCTGCCTCGAGCTCCATCCAGCGATCAGATCCAGCAGACCGTCTCGGCGGAAACCAGCGTGCCAGCAAAATCAAGTGCGGAGACGGGCGACCTCGCCCGTCCAGCCGAGCGCAGTTCATCCAGGCGAAGCTCAGCTTCCACTCCCCCCGCCGACGAGTTAGTTGTCTACGAAAAAGGCAAAGTAGTTTTTCGCATGAAGCCCGCTCCCACCCATCCCGCCAGCGATGCTATCGTACAAGCATCGTCTCTAACCAAGCTCGCCGCGCTTCCACTCGTCTGGCTTTCTCCCGAACAAGCCGAGAGCCTTCTTCTCAGCCACGCGCAACCGCAATTTCCCCACGAAGCGCTGGCCGCCCACCGCGCCGGCAACGTAGTCCTCGAAGTCGAAGTCGCCGAGGACGGCTCTGTCGCCCAAGTCCGGGCCCTCAGCGGAGACCCGCTGCTGGCCGAAGCCGCCACCGAAGCCGTCCGAAGCTGGCGCTATCAACCCTACCGCCGGCATGACGTGCCCACCCAGTTTCAGACCGATGTAACCGTCAGCTTTACGCTGCCGGACTGACTGCTCGCCGGTCAGCTCGGCGTGATCATGCGATTGTGAAACTGAAGTTTGTATAAGGGAATGCCTTCGGGCATACGGTGGGGGCCGTATCCCGAGAGTGGCTTTGGGCGTTGGTTGAGAGCGTTGCGGACTACGGGTGCCCCGCTCATCGTGTCCTCTGCGATGAGTGGGCTCAGCGCGCCTACTTCTTCACCACAATCCCAATCCCCAACTCCCGCAACTGCCCTTCCGCCACCGGCGTTGGCGCTTCCATCATCAGGTCTTTGGCGGCGGCGGTCTTGGGGAAGGGAATTACTTCGCGCAGGCTGTCCGCTCCGGCGAGAATCATCACGATACGATCGAGGCCGAGCGCGATTCCGCCGTGCGGCGGAGTTCCGTATTCGAGCGCTTCCAGAAAGAAACCGAAACGCGCGCGCGCTTCTTCGTCCGTCATGCCCAGCGCGTGAAAGATTTTGCTCTGGACGTCCTGGCGGTGAATACGGATCGACCCCGATCCCAACTCCGTTCCATTCAGCACCACGTCGTAGGCCAGCGCTCGCACGGCGCTCAGAGGCGATAGCGGGGCCTTCACCCCAGACTCCATGCCGGCTTCCAACAAGGGCAAGTCCTCCTCATGCGGCGAAGTAAAAGGATGATGCGCCGCCATCCATTGCGCCTCGGCTTCATCCCACTCAAACATGGGAAAGTTCATGACCCACAAAAAGCGAAAATCTTTCGCCGGATCGCCAGTCTTTTTGAACAGCCCGTGCCGCGCCGCGTACTTCTGCGCCAGCGCATTGCGCAACAGCCCCGCCGACGTATAAATGGCCAGCTCCTGCGGCGTGACCTTGCGATGCGAGAAAGCCTCGCCCGTTTGTCCCGAGCCAACGACCATGACCAGCAGATCGTCCGCGGCGGCCGCGCCGGTTGTCGCGCGCACCTTTTCACGAACTTTGGCCGCCGCTTCGGGAAATTTATTTTCGATGCGCTTGAAGTCTTCAAATACGCGCGCTCCGCCCTTGGACACAAACAGCGGCTTGATGTCGTCCCGCTCCTTGCGCGACAGTTCGCCCACCTGGGGAACGCGAATCGCAATTACCGGCAAATCTTTGTTGATCGCCAGTTGCTCCAAGTCGGCCGCCGAAAAACAATCGCCCACGTCCGTAAATGCAGGCAGGCGCAGGTCGGGCTTGTCGATGCCGTACTGCCGGATGGCATCGTCGAAGTCCATGCGCGGAAAAGGCGTCGCAATCTCATGCCCCGCGGTCTTGAAGGCCGCGGTCAAAAAGCCTTCCACCACTTCCCAAACCCGCTCCGGCTGCGGATAGCTCATCTCCAGATCGATCTGGGTAAACTCCGGCTGGCGGTCGGCGCGGAGATCTTCATCGCGGAAGCAGCGCACGATCTGAAAATATTTATCGAAGCCCGAGATCATCAAAATCTGCTTGAACAGTTGCGGCGACTGCGGCAGCGCATAGAACGATCCCGGCTGGACGCGGCTGGGGACGAGATAATCGCGCGCGCCTTCGGGCGTGGAGCGGGTCATGAACGGGGTTTCGATTTCGAAGAAGCCCTGCGACGCGAGGTTGTCGCGGATGGCGAGCGCCACTTTGTGCCGCAGTTCGATATTGAACTGCATGGCGTCGCGCCGCAGATCGATGTAGCGATACTTCAGGCGCATTTCTTCGTTGGCCAGCACGGTGTCGGAAGGCAGGAAAGGCAGCGGCTTCGACACGTTCAGAATGCGCAGTTCTTCGGCCACCAGCTCCACTTCGCCGGTCGGAATGTTGGGGTTGATGGTGTCGGCATCGCGGTGCTTCACCGTTCCGGTCACGGCGATCACAAACTCGTTGCGCAGCGCTTCCGCCTTCTGGTGCAGGGCCGCGTTTAATTCGTGGTTGAATACGACTTGGGTCACGCCCGTGCGGTCGCGCAAATCGACAAAAATGATCTGGCCCAGATCGCGCCGCCGGTTGCACCATCCCATGAGGACAACTTTCTTTCCCGCATCGGAGGGTCGAAGGGTCCCGCACATATGAGTTCGCCTGAGGTCGCCTAAAAAATCGAGCACGTTTTTGCCTTGTCTTGCCGAGATTCGTCCCGCTGAAATTACAGTGGTAAGCCGAAGTCAAGATTATAAATGGAAGCAGCCGGGCGCCCCACTGATCGCGTACATTGACACGAGCGGAATTCCGGTCGGCTACGCCGCGACTCGCGGTTTTCGCGTCGCACGCGGCGAAGGCCCCCGACGGTTCGAAGACCGCAAAAAGTGACGCACGGCGCGCTGTTTTTTTTGCTGGAAATTAAGAGAGGCCAGCGGTATTCTTTCCGGTCGAATCTGTCGGCCGCCCGTCGTGCATCGAGATAGCAGCGTTGCCGCGGGCGGGAACGCTTCGACGCCAGTGGCGGATCGGTTTTTCTTTTTGCGAAGTCCTCGGCCCCGGGGATGTCCAATGCGAGTCCAGTCCCTAGCCGGGAGAATCAGAGAGGAGCGTATTGCTATGCGTCAAAAAGAGTGCGAACAATCGCGGTGTACAGCCGGCGTGACGGTCGGCAAGTTGGCTCTAATAACATTGGTTGTTTTGACGGCCGTCTGCTTATTTCCCGCAGCCCAAGCCAAGGACAAGCCCGAGGATTACACCATGGTCGTCCTGCACACCTACGATGAGGTTTTCCAGGCTGCGCAGACCGCAGTGGAAAGGAAAGGATGGATCGTCACGGGTACCGATAAAGACAAGGGCGTCATTACGGCCAAAAACCCTGATGGCAAATGCGTAATCGAGCTGCACGTGGAAATAATAAGTCAGAAGCCTGAGACCCGTGTAACCATGAACATCATTAAGAACTACGGTTTCTGGAAGAAACCCCTCGGCGGCTGGGATGCCTCGGTCTGGCAAATGGTCTCGTCGGAGATGCAAAAGGTTCTGGCCACTTACCAGTGAGCGGTATTCCAAACGGCAGGTGAAGACCAGCGCTGCTGATCTCCGAAAGGTGTCCTTCGGCAATGCGGCGGAGACGGGCGAGGAGGGTCAATGTGTGTAAGAGATAATTGCGCAAAACGTTTCGCAGGCATGCTCCGGCCGTTTTTGGCCATAACCACAATCGTCATTTCACTGGCCGCATTCAGCGGCGTCCCTCAAGCTGCGGCGCAGGACACGCAGACGCTCTCTCGCACGATCGCTATTACGTCCGACCCGCCGGGAGCGACCGTCTGGAAGAAGGAGGGGACAACCCTCACCTGCATGGACACCGTTACGCCGGGCACGGTCGAATTGAAATTCCACGGAACCAATGACGTCCAGAAGATTAGGCTGAGAAAATTCGGCTATTCCGGCGTGAACCTCGACGTCAAGCCCAGCGATGAGAAAGTCAACGCCGCCCTGGGCGGCCCGGCTCCGGATTCCTTCCTGGTTAGTGACGATGCGAAACCGGAACTTAAGCAGTTGAACGATGGACTGGAGAAGGAATTCCGGAAGACGATCTTTGCCGACCCGGAGGCGTTTCGATGCGCGCGGTTCGAACTCGTTGAGATCAACGTGATCAGGGAAGGAGAAACGAAGTCCTTTGATCTAAATGTGGACATCTGGCTGGACGGATCCTTCGGGGGTTTTGCATTCCGACAAGCGAGCCGTGCCTCGAATGAGCAGGACCGCAAAGAGAAAATGGGCCAGATAGCGCTTGATGAAGGCATCGCTGAAATCCTAGGTCGGTTCCACCGCGTCGCCGTCAAATTCCCAGAACTTAAGGCGATCAACGTTTCTGGCTCTTATTCAACCACCAAGGCGTACCTCGACACGGAGACGACATCCCACGTGGTAATACACTACACCTATGGAAGTCGTTATGATTCTTACCAAGGGCGAATTGTTGGAACGCAGGACGCGAAACAGGTTACGGTAACGGGCGAGAATACCGTCGTTAAAGATAAGGATGTCACGAAGACCATCGCCTTCGCTATGCCAACTGCCCAGATACCGGACACGCTGGACAAGAAGGCCATCAGCGACGCCGTCCTCGCCGTGGGGAAGATTAGTTTCACGGGGTCGAGCGGCGGCAAACGGCCGGCCGAGCCAACCGCCAGCCTACCCGCCGGCCCCGCCACGGGAGCCGCCCCGAAAGCGGAGGCAGCGCGAAAGGCCCTCCGGACGATGCTCTTCTTCGACGTTGACTTGGCTAGGGCTGACGCACTGCTCAACGACGATCATAGCCTTGTCGGCAGGACCGACGAGTATGGCTCGACGCCGTTGCACGAGGCGGCAAATAGGGGAAAAAAGGAGGCGGCCGAACTACTTCTTGCCCACGGTGCCGACGTAAATGCCAGGACAAACGACGGGTCCACACCGTTACACGACGCGGCAATGGGAGGGAGCAAGGAGGTGGCCGAACTACTTCTGGCCCACGGCGCCGACGTCAATGCAAAACAGCCCGACGGCGCGACGCCGCTGATGAGAGCGGCGCAGTTTGGGTCGAGGGGTGTGGCCGAGATACTTCTGGCCCACGGCGCCGACGTCAATGCCAAAGATTCTGCTGGCCGCACCGCATTGCATTGGGCGGAATACAGCAAGAGCAGCGGTATGGGTGAGAACGTTGTCGACCTCGTGCGCGAGCACGGCGGCCACGAATGACCGCGCAAAACGCCACGGCGCCTTCCGAGTAGGCCTCGGCTCTATGCCTGTCCACGATGACCGGCTGTACAACCGAGCGCCTGTCTTCAATTCAGCGACACATCGTGCCCGCCACGCGGGCGCCCGGCGGGAATGCGGGTCATCCGCCTTACGACGTTACGAGTGCGTCAGAAACGGCTTCAGCGCTCTCACTTGGTCCTGATGAATATCGCACGAGGCGAAGGCAAAGGAACGCGCCATCTCGGCGAGTTCCGCCGGTGGATGTTGGGCCAGGCGGCGCAAGATATAGTCGAGCGCGGGAACATCGAAGTCGCGCGCAACCTCTCGGGCCCATTGTTCACGAGTGTCACCGAAGACATCGGTTTCGGCGAGCAACTTACCCACGCTCGCGGTAAACGCGCCTTCGAGCGCTTTATAGCGGTTCATGAATTCAGCGATCTGCGGTGAATCGAGAAAGCGTCGCCACGGGGTATCCAGGCGCGGCGTCACCATCCCCATATCGCGGAGGTCCTTGTAACACCACATGGACCAGCTCCAGCCTTTCTCTTCAAAAATCGAAACCAGATCGCGGGTAATGGCGAGCTGCACGGCGAAGGGCTGGGGATCGCTTCGCGACACGCCGAACTCCGCCACCATCACGGGACGGGCAATGCGGCGCTGATCGTATTTGCCATCGAGCGTCTTCTCCAGCGCGGCGCGGTCGAAGCTCTTGCCGTCGACTACCGTGGGATAACTCGTCAGGCGCGCAAACGACGGACTCTCGGAGTAGTAATGGTGAACCGCCGGGATGACTTGGGGATCGGCAAACAATTCGTCGTGCAGACTGGCGATGTCGCGGGCCCAGAGATTGGGATCGAGCATGATGAGGTGATTGGCGTCCACCTTGCGGATCGCTCGAATGATGGCCAGATAAAACTCATTGAGCAATGGAACATTCGCCGTGACGGGCTCGCAGAGCAAGTTGTAGCCGGCGACCGCCGCATCGCCAGCGTAACGGCGGGCGATCTCGGCCCAGAGGGCGACCGTGCGGTCGAGAAATTCCCGATGGTTCCAAAGATAGGCTTCGCCGTAGGCGCTGCCGGCATTCTGATCCCTTGCCTGGGCTCCCGGCGCGGCATGAAGATCGAGGACCGCCCATACGCCGTATTTCCGGCAAAGGCCGATCACGCGATCAAGCTGTTGGAAACCACTCTCGAGCCACTGGCCGGGCTTCAGATCATCCTCAAAATGCCGGTAGTTAAATGGGATGCGGACGACGTTGAATCCCTGCTGCGCCAGAAACGAGATATCGGCATCGGCGACGTAAGACTGGTCGTAGGCGTCGAAGAACGCGGCATAGGATTCGGCGCCCAGCACCTGCCTGAACTGCTCGCGGATCTTCCACTCGGTCCAGGGAAGGCCGATCATGTAATCTTCGATCAGCATCCAGCCTCCGAGGTTCACGCCGCGCAGACGCACGGGGCGGCCGGCCCCGACAATTTCCAGGCCTCGGGCCTGAAGGACTTCCCGCTTCGATCCGGCGCTGGCCAGGGCTTGCAGCACTCCAGACTTTCCCGCGCTTCCAACCGCAGCCGCGGCTAACGATGTGGCAAGGAACGAACGTCGATTCATGGCAGTTCTTCTCCTCTTAAATTCTATTAGTAGTCAGTGCGCGCGAGAGCGTGGACCGCTGCGCGTCCGCCGATATCCCGGCTAATTCCCTGTGGGCGCGGCCGCCGGCGCGGCATGCGAGATGGGATCGAGGCCGAGCCGCTTGCGGCACTCCTCCAGCATCGCCTGGGTGCGCGTCGCCCCGACCCGGCTCACCCCGATCGCGCGCACCGCCAACAGCCCATCCAAATCGCGGATGCCGCCCGCCGCCTTGACCTGGACCCGCGCCGGAGAATGTTTGCGCATCAATTCGAGGTCGGGAAGGGTCGCTCCACTGGGCGCGTACCCGGTCGAGGTCTTGACCCAGTCGACTTCGAGTTTGCCGCAGATCTCGCACAAGCGAATCTTGGCAGCATCGTCCAGATAAGCGTTCTCAAAGATCACTTTGATCTTTGCGCCCCCGGCATGAATAATTTCGGTCAGTGCGGACAGCTCATCCTCGACATACTGCCAATCTCCGCTGCGGGCTTGGCTGATATTGATCACCACATCCAATTCCTGGCCGCCGTCGTGCAGCGCCTGCCGGGCTTCGGCAAGCTTGATAGCGGTGGTGTGTCCGCCGTGCGGAAAGCCAATCGTGGTGCTGGTGTGGACCGTGGTTCCGGCCAGCAGTGCAGCCGACCGGGCTAGGTAGTAAGGCAGAATGCAGACGCTGGCCACGTTATATCGGACCGCTAACGCACACCCGTCTTCAAGTTCCCGCGTAGTCAGGGAGGGGTTGAGGAGCGAGTGATCGATCATTTTGGCAATGGCTTCGTAATCGTAGGAATTCGACACGTTTCATCTCCAGATTCAGGCTGAGGCCTTGCCGCGAGCGCCCCCGAGGGTCACTGCGATTTTCGTCCCGCGACAACTCACTCCCGCGAACTGGCCAGGCCCGGCATTCTCCGCTCGCCAGACGCTGTCTTTCGCCGCCACCTATAGTGGCATAGTCACCATGTGATGTCATCCCGGATCACGCCAGCCCACCAGCTCTCCCGAATCCCAAAACACTGCGCGGACGTGTTCGCCAAGCATTTCCCGGTCGGTTGGTGGTGCAAATGTCAGGCGCGCGGCCGCAACCCCGCAGCCAGGCTCCTCGCGTTTTCTATTTTTTCCGGAACTTCAAGGCGCCTTGCTCTATACTTGCCGGTTGGGGATGTCGGCCGTCGGACAGCAGGCATTATATCGTTTTCGGCGTAGCATTCCGGATCCATGACTCCGCGATGAGTGTGGGGCACGAACTGCAAGAAACAGGAGGCAATATGAATACAGGCAAGCGGTGGGCAGTCACGCTGGGTGTGGTAACGCAGTTATTGCTCACTTCATCTCTGGTTGTGGCGGCTGGCGGTGCGGCCAAGCCGTCCGCCCCGGCCGTGGCGCAAGCCAAGCTGGCGCTGCGGGATGGATGGATGATCGAAACATCGGCCAAGGTGGAAGCGAAAGGCGAGGTGATTTCCACTCCGGCGTTCGTTCCGAAGGAATGGCTCGCGGCCGCCGTTCCCACAACCGTGGTGTCGGCGCTGGTGAAAAACAACAAGCTGCCCGATCCCTACTTCGGGATGAACCTGCGCCAGTTTCCCGGTGTCAGTTATCCCATCGGAGAGAATTTCTCCCGCATTCCCATGCAAACCGACAGCCCGTACGCGGTGTCGTGGTGGTACCGCAAGCAGTTTGCCGTGCCCGCCTCCTATAAAGGAAAGATTGTCTGGCTGAATTTCAAGGGCATCAACTACCGCGCCACTATCTGGTTGAACGGAAGGCAAATCGCCAACTCGGACGACGTCGCCGGGGCCTGGCGCACTTACGAATTCAACGTTACCGATGCGGTGAAGCCAGGCGGAGAAAATGTTCTGGCCGTCGAAGTCTGGGCCCCGACCGAGCACGACCTCGCCATCACTTTCGTCGATTGGAATCCGGCCCCGCCCGACAAAAACATGGGGCTGTGGCGCGAAGTGTATCTCACGGCCAGCGGACCGGTGGCGTTGCGCTATCCCACAGTCGTGTCGAAGCTTAATTCTCCCGCCAACGATCGCGCTGAGCTCACCGTTACCGCGCTGGTGACGAACGGTACAAATCTGCCGGTCAAGGGCAAGCTCAAAGGGCAGATCGAGGCCGTCAAATTTGAACAGGAAGTGGAACTGGCGCCCAACCAAGCGTTAGACGTCACCTTCACTCCGGATAAGTTTCCGCAGCTCGTCTTGTCGAACCCGCGCCTGTGGTGGCCTGCCCAGATGGGGAAGCCGGACTTGCATTCTCTCACCATGGAATTCGAGGCCGGCGGCGGGGTGAGCGACCGGTCCGAGAGCCAGTTCGGCATTCGCGAAATCACTTCCGACCTCAACGCGATTGGCGGACGCGTCTTCCACGTCAACGGCAAGAACATCCTGATTCGCGGCGGCGGTTGGACCACCGACCTGATGCTCCGCGAAAACTCGCAACGTTTGCAGGATGAATTCCGCTACGTGCGCGACATGGGACTGAACACTATTCGGCTCGAGGGCAAGCTGGAAACTCAGGAATTCTTCGATCTGGCCGATCGGCAAGGCATCCTGGTCATGGCCGGCTGGTGTTGTTGCGATTCCTGGGAACGCTGGGCGGAGTGGAAGCCGGCCGATCTTGAAATCGCAAAGCAGTCTCTGCGGGACCAGATTTATCGCCTGCGCAGCCATCCCAGCCTGCTGATGTGGCTCAACGGAAGCGATAACCCGCCTCCCGCGGAGGTCGAGCAGGCGTATCTCGACATCGAAAAGCAACTGTTGTGGCCGAACCCGGTGGTTTCTTCGGCTACCGGCAAAACCACGACCGTTACCGGCCAGAGCGGCGTCAAGATGACTGGCCCGTACGAATATATAGCGCCCAGCTACTGGGAACTCGACACTCCCGCGGGCCAGCCCGGCCGCAAGCAGTGCGCCGACGGAGGCTGTGGCGGCGCCTTCGGCTTCAACACCGAAACCAGCATGGGACCGGCCGTTCCGCCGGTCGAAAGCATCCGCGCCATGGTGGGCAAAGACCATCTGTGGCCGGTGGACGATGTTTGGAACTTCCATGCCGGCGGCGGCGAATTCAAGACCATCGGCGTTTTCAGCGACGCATTGGCCAACCGCTACGGCAAGTCCGACAATGTCGAAGACTTTGCTTTCAAGTCGCAACTCCAGACCTACGAAGGCGTTCGCGCCATGTACGAGGCCTTTAGCCGCAACAAGTACCGGTCCACGGGTGTGATTCAATGGATGCTCAACAACGCTTGGCCTTCGATGATCTGGCATCTGTACGACTACTACCTGCGCCCGGGCGGCGGCTACTTCGGCGCTAAGCGGGCCATGGAAGCTCTGCACCCGGCGTATGGCTACGACGATCATTCCATCTGGGTCGTCAGCAGCCAGTATCAGGATGTCAAAGGCCTGAAGCTCTCGACCAAGGTGTACAACCTCGACCTGACGGAGAAGTTCTCGCATCAGGATTCGGTGGATGCGCCCGCCGACAGTTCGGCGAAAATACTCACTTTGCCGGACGTTGAGGGCCTGAGTCCGGTGTATTTCGTCGCGCTGCGGCTGGAAGACTCTGGCGGCAAGTGGTATGTGACGCCCACCGCTTCCTACGCCGACTACACCGCACTCGAGCAGTTGCCCAAAGTGAAGTTGAAAGTCACCTCCCGCACCGAGCGCCCAGGCGAAGACTCCGTCACCCACGTGACGCTCGAAAATCCGAGCAAGAGTCTCGCCTTCTTTGTACGCCTGAAGGTTAACAAAGGCCTCAAGGGAGACGAAATTCTGCCGGTTGTCTGGGAAGACAATTACATTTCCCTGATGCCGGGAGAAAAACGCGAAGTCACGGCAACCTACCGGACCAGCGAACTGGGCGGGGAAAAAGCGTCAGTGGAAATCAGCGGTTGGAATTGTAAATCGCAATAGTTACGTCCGGCCCATTAATGCCGCAGGTTGCAGGTAGAGTGGGCGGAGAAGAAAACCTGGATGCCCCGCGTCTCGATTTTGAGACGCGGGCATATTCAGCGGTTCCGTTTCCCATTACAAACTGCCGTTTAGTCCTTGAACAAATTGTCAAACGCCGCACGCGCGTCATCCGGGCGCTGCGTGCCTTTGCTGGAAGTTTCCTTTTCGATCATCACGCGTATGGAATACATCGAGCAGTCGTTGCGTTTGTCTTTGGGAGAAATTCTGGCGGGAACCGGCTGATTGCATTCGAAGCGGCTCGACGGGTCGAAGTGTTCGCACTGTTTGCAGGCGTGCAGATCGAAGCCGCACTTCGGACATTGCCCGGCCGAGGCCGCGAGATTCTGCAACAGCGCGCCGCATTCCGCGCAGCGCGACACGGTCCGCGTTCCCGGCATGTTGATAGGGCGCGGGCCAAACGTGTTCTCTCGTTTCGGAGGCGCGGTTTTCTCTGACTCTTTTTTCGCTCCACCACCGGAATCCTGGTATCCGTGTTGCCTGTATTTTCGGTCGGACAAAAAGAGCCTCCTGAAAAACGCTCTATTCTCCGCTTTTACGCTCTCCGGCACAAGAGCCTCTTGTGGATTTTCTTTCAGAACTTCATTTTGGACTTCCTTTGGGCGCTCGCGATGAAACCCGGTCGGCGGCCGAGATCCGATGTTATCTTAGTGGTTGTTGTGAAGGCGATTACGCGTCGCCCGCGATTTGCTGGGAATCGTATCCATGGAAGTTCTCAAGAAACTTTTCGAGCGCCATTTTCACGAGCCGGTCGAGCGCATCGAGCCGCTGCAGGGCGAACTCGGCGGGTCGGGGAGAAAGATCGTCCGGCTGTTCGGCGGGCAGATCAGCGCGATCGGCATTCTATATCAGGTGCGCGAGGAGAATGCCGCTTTCCTGGAATTCTCGCGGCACTTTCGCCGCCACGGCCTGCCCGTGCCGGAGATTTATGCGGAAGACTTAAAGCATGGCGCTTATCTCGAAGAGGACTTGGGCAAGACGACGCTGTTTGAGTTTCTGCTTGACCATCGCAATGGCGCGGCCATCGCTCCCGAGGCCGTCGCGGCTTACCGCAAAGTTGTGGCTCTGTTGCCGCGGTTTCAGGTGGAAGCGGGCCGCGATTTGAATTACAAAGTCTGTTATCCGCGCGCCAGTTTCGATCGCCAGTCTATCGCGTGGGACCTGAATTATTTCAAATATTATTTTCTCCGGCTCGCTGGCGTTCCCTTCAACGAGCAGGCGCTGGAACGCGATTTCAGCCGTTTGACAAAATTGCTGTTGAGCGCTGATCGCGATTATTTTCTCTATCGCGATTTTCAGTCCCGCAATGTAATGCTGCGCAAAGTTCAGAACGAAGACGAGCCGTTTTTCCTCGACTATCAAGGCGGCCGCAAAGGCGCGCTGCAATACGATATCGCTTCTCTCTTGTACGATGCCAAGGCGGACCTGCCTCCGGAACTGCGCCAGCAACTGCTCGATCATTATCTTGACACGCTCGCCGGTTTCGTCGATCTCAATCGCTCTCTGTTCATGCAGTTTTACTACCCCTACGTTTACGTGCGGATTATGCAGGCGCTGGGCGCTTATGGCTTCCGCGGATTTTACGAGCGCAAGGAACATTTTTTGCAAAGCGTGCCCTACGCCCTGAAAAACCTGCGCTGGCTGCTGCACAATGTGGAGTTGCCCGTCGCGTTGCCGGCGCTGATGGAAGCCTTCAAAAACATGGTGGCATCGGACAAACTGCAAGGCTTGGCTCCCGAACCGGAAAAATTGACGGTGCGGGTCTTCAGCTTTTCATTTCACCGCGGCCTGCCGCAAGACGACACGGGCCACGGTGGCGGATTCGTTTTCGATGGCCGCAGCCTGCCCAACCCCGGGCGGGAAGAGAGATTCAAGACTCTCACCGGCAAGGACGCGCCGGTCGCCGATTATCTCGATCAGCAGGAGAGCGTGCGCCAGTTTCTCGCCAGCGCCATAGCGCTGGTGGACTCGAGCGTCAGCGCGTATCAACGTCGCGGCTTCAAGCATTTGATGGTTTCGTTCGGATGCACCGGCGGCCAGCATCGTTCGGTCTATCTGGCCGAGCAATTGGCGAAACATTTGCGCGGTAAGAATAACGGAGGAGTCGAAGTGATGGTGCGTCATCGCGAGCAGGAGCAGTTAAATCCATGAAAGCGATGGTTCTGGCCGCCGGCCTGGGCACGCGCCTGCGGGCGCTTACCGGCGATCGTCCCAAGGCGCTGGTCGAAATCAACGGCCGCACGCTGCTGGAGATCGCGCTCGCTCGCTTGCGCAGTTTCGGAGTTCGCGAGGTGATCATTAATGTCCATCACTTCGCCGGCATGATTGTGGAGTATTTGAAAGCGAACAATAACTTCGGCATGCGCATCGAAGTCTCGCGCGAAGATGTGTTGCTCGACACCGGCGGCGGCCTGAAGAAAGCAGCTTGGTTTTTTGTGGAGGATTCCAGCCGTCCTGACGAGCCTTTCATCTTGCACAATGTCGATGTCCTCAGCACGATCGACCTTGGGCGGATGGTGCAGTTCCACAATGAGAATCAGGCCCTGGCGACGCTGGCGGTGCAAGAGCGCAAAGCGTCGCGCTGCCTGCTCTTCGACGAACGGCTTCAGCTTTGCGGCCGGCGAGCAGAAGGCGAGGAACCTGAGATTGTTCGATCTTCATCTACCCGGTCCGCCCGGCAAGTGCAGGAGCTGGCGTTCTGCGGCATCCACATCATTTCCCCTCGCCTTTTTGCGATGATGAGTGAAGAGGGCGCGTTTTCCATCATCTCTTGTTATTTGCGACTTGCTGCCCAGGGAGAGAAAATACAAGCCTTCTGCGCCGACAAATATTACTGGCGCGATCTCGGCACGCCTGAAAATATCGCGCAGGCCGCCGAGGATTTAAAGCAGAAAGTTGTTGTCTTCTAGGGCCTGCGTTTGACCCCTCGCAACTGATACTCTCAAGCAGTACATCAATAGTTTGGAGACCGCCGATCATTGCCGCCCATTTCACCCATCGTCAACGCCCAGGAAATCACCAAAGCTTTCGGAGCGAACCCGCTCTTCCAGAATGTTTCTTTCACCATCTCTGATGGCGACCGCATCGGCCTGATCGGACCAAACGGATCCGGAAAGACGACCCTGCTCCGAATTCTGGCGGGCGAGGTTGCTCCCGATAGCGGGGAAGTATCTTTTCGCAAACGCACCCGCCTGGCCTGTGTCGAGCAAGACTCGCGATTCATCCCCGGAGCCACCGTGCGTTCCGTGATCGAAAGCGCGCTCGATCTCAGCGGCGTCTCTGGGACCGAGCGTGGCGCTCGCTTTGCCGAGACTCTGGGCCGCGCCGGTTTTGAAGATGTAGAAGCGCGAGCGGCCGAGCTATCCGGCGGCTGGCAGAAGCGTCTCGCAATTGTTGAAGCCCTGGTGCAGCATCCCGACATTCTTCTGCTCGACGAGCCTACCAACCATCTCGATCTTTTGGGAATTGCGTGGCTGGAAGATTTGCTGGAACAAGCCGCTTTCGCCAGCGTCATCGTCAGCCACGACCGCTATTTTCTGGAAAATGCTACGACCGATATGGTCGAACTCAATCGCATTTATCCCGATGGTTCGCTCCGCGTCCACGGCAACTACAGCGCGTTTCTAGAGAAGAAGGAAGCATTCCTGCACGCGCAGTCCCGTCGTCAGGAAGCGCTGGAGAATCTTGTTCACGGAGAAATCGAATGGCTGCGCCGAGGAGCCAAAGCTCGCACCCGCAAATCCAAAGCCCGGATCAGCAAGGCCGGAGAACTCATGGGCGAGCTGGGCGACTTGAATTCGCGCACCCGCAGCGCGACAGCGCAGATTGACTTTTCCGCCACCGATCGCAAGACCAAGCGCCTGAT